>Ga0209337_1000300_pt1 | contig 39255 bp, 52 predicted proteins | sample LinPmetageLP53_FD_184044 | JGI IMG/M metagenome (GOLD analysis project Ga0209337, IMG submission 184044) | Marine viral communities from the Pacific Ocean - LP-53 (SPAdes) (version 2) | ecosystem: Environmental > Aquatic > Marine > Oceanic | place: Pacific Ocean | collected 2010-02-08
CTCTCCCAATAGAGACAGGTGCAGCGAACAAGGCACTGATTGCAACTGACTCCAGCGGAACGCTCGGTTGGTCTTCTGCACTAGGAACCGCAGCAGCGGCGGCGACTGGCGACTTCGCGGCTGCCGCTCACACGCACACTGATTCTTACGCGATGTTCATCATCGCACCAGCGAACAAAACCTCTCCCGGTTACGTCGTCGATGGTCGGGTTGCGACCGCCCGCACGATCACGAACTTTTACGCGAGGACTTCCGCAGGCTCATGCACCGCTGTCTTGCGAAACGTGACCGACGACAACGAGATCGCGACTGTCAGCGTGGATACCAATGGCGGTTCGGACGGCTCCCTCCTGAACACAGCCGTTGATGCGACTGATCGCCTCGGCATCGTCCTTAGTAGCACCTCCGGGGATGCTGCGGATCTTGAACTTGTTGTGGAGTACACCTCCTGATGCCATTCGTAAACACCATCGAAGCGACAAGCGGAGGATCGGACTGGGACACCTACAAGGTGTCTGAAGCGTACGATCCTAACTTTGATTCTACGAACGCTCAGGCAGCAGGCAGCGGGGATCCTAGAAGTAATCTCGTGCCGATTTCCGGATACAACGGGACCTACCCGTACACCTGCGGGTGGACTACTCAGCATCGATCGCGATATTTGGGAAACGCGTTGACATCGCCGAGCGGTATACGAAACGGTGGATACGGAACCGCCTATCACGGAATCAGCGGGCTGACTCACGCCCCGTACATGGCAACGTGGACGCCCTTCGCAATCAAGTCCGGCCAATACAACCCCTTCTCTGCTGCGGGCTGGCGAGTGTTTAAGAAGGAAGCGACGACTGGAACTTATCACTCGAACTACGCCTGCTACAACGACGTTCAGTTTTCGGCTGATGGAGCAGGAGAAGGAATTGGATCTCTCGCAGGAACTGTGACTATCGCACTCAGTGACTACGACGGCAACGCTGCAAACTGGAGAGACTACGACGGATACGGAGCCATTCAGCAGCATGTGCGGTACACCTTCGACGCTTCGTCAAGCCTCACGGTGACGAATGCCATAACGCCGGTCCGCAACGTCCTCGCGATCAACGGCTGGGCATCAGATGTTCAAAGTTCGCAGCCTCGAATCTTCATGGGCCAAGAGTCAACGAACTTTGTTGATTCCGCCGCAGGGACTCCGGGCGTGGCAAGCGGGACCGATTCGTATGGGTACTCGGGTGGTACTAGTTCAGAGAACAACCTCGCTGCCGAGAAGTACTTCGCACGGTTCATTATCTTCGCCGTCAAGACGACGGAGCAGGCATCACCCGGCTATCCCATTGCTGGGTTTGCAGCGAAAGGTAACGGCGCGCAACCAAGTTACATGAATGCAAACACACCGACAAACTTCGACGCAGCCAGCACGGTTCGAGACTTTTACATCTACGGCCCCTTCGACTACTCCATCTAGGACAGACCAATGGACAGACTTCAGCAGTTTGCAGCAATCGAGAACGCACTCATCACGATCGTCGGAAGAATCCAACGACTCGAGGCCATCTTCGCGTCTCAGCAGCCACGCAGCGTCGTGGACGAAGGTCTGATCGACGAACTCGTCGTGAAGGCTACGCAGATCACGGCTGCCGCCGAAGCACTCAAGGCGATCGAGTACGAAGAGCCGACCGAGCCCGAGGACCCAGGAACACCGTGATCGCAACAACTGAAGAACTATGAAGATCCAAGTTGCACCAATCGAGGAGGCTCTGCACTCCGGACAGCTCCAAGTGCTTCGTGAGTCATCCAGGTTCAATGTCCTCGAGTGCGGTCGACGATTCGGCAAGACTCACATGGGAATTCAGCTTGCAATCGAAAAGATTTTCGACGGCGCAGAAGTTGGCTGGTTTGCTCCGACCTATCGATACCTTGCAGATCCTTGGCGAGAGGTCGAGCGAATCCTTCAGCCGATGATCAGTCGGATCGATCGGAACGAGAAACGGATTGAAGTTCACTCTGGCGGCACAATGGACTTCTGGTCTCTGGACTCGGTCGATTCTGGTCGAGGCCGCCGCTATGACCGCGTGATCATTGATGAGGCTGGGATCATCAAAGACTTGGGTCCAGCTTGGCAAGAGACGCTCAGGGCAACCCTGGCCGACCGCCAAGGAGATGCCTGGTTCTTGGGAACTCCGAAGGGTCGATCTTTTTTCCATCGGCTCTTTGAAAGGGGCCAGATCGGAGACGAAGGATGGAGATCGTGGAGACTACCGACAACATCGAACCCGACGATCCCAGAGCATGAAATAGAAGCCGCCCGGCGAGAACTACCGCAGCACGTCTTTGAGCAGGAGTTCCTGGGTATACCGGCAGACGACGGAGGGAATCCGTTCGGCTTGGATTCGATATCGGCTTGCACGATCCCGCTGTCTACTGATCCCCCGAAGGCCATCGGCATCGACTTGGCCAAGAGCGTCGACTGGACGGTGGTGTGTGGCGTCGATGCCGATGGGCGGGTGTGTATGCTTGAGAGATGGCAATCGCCGTGGAAGGAAACAGAGGAGCGGATCGCCAGGCTGATCGGCGAGTTGCCGGTATTGATCGACTCGACTGGCGTCGGAGATCCAATTGTCGAGGGTCTCCAGCGGACCGCACCCAGGATTGAAGGATTTAAGTTCACACAGACATCGAAGCAGCAGCTCATGGAAGGGTTGGCCTCTTCATTCCAGACCAGGAGGGTCGGAATCCCAGAAGGATGGCTCAGGACAGAGTGCGAGACTTTCGAATTTGAATACACACGGACTGGAGTCCGCTATGAGGCTCCGTCTGGGATGCACGATGATGGTGTCTGTGCCTTAGCCTTGGCTGTCCGGTGTCTTGAGACCCTCGCAAACAATCAGTTCGACTTCCGGATCATGTGACCATGCCAATCAGTGACTTGTTCGGACTTATCCGCCAGAAGAAGCAGACCGATACCGATAAGTATCTCGCTTCTAGCGTCAACATCGTCGGCACTGGCGAAAAAGGCCAACTCCGTCCACCCTTCAGTCAGCAGAGAGGGATCAACTCTTTCCATTCGTGGATCTACGCAGCCTCAACAATCAACGCGAACGCAGTGGCATCGGTTCCGATCAGGTTGTACAAGCAGGCAGAGAATAGAAACAAGACCAAAGGTCGCCCGGTTTCAAGGAAGACCAAGGCGTATCTGCTGGGCGACGGCCCTGGAGATCAGCGCCCATCTCTTTCCGTGCTTCGTAAGGCTGCGGAACTTGGTGATGAAGTCGAAGAGGTCACTGGCAGCAATCCAGTCATGGATCTTCTCCAGACTGCGAACCCATTCCTCAACGGTTTTGACTTGTCGGTGCTTCGGATTCTGTATGGCGAGCTAACTGGCAACTCATATCTTCATCCGATCATCGACCCTGAAACGGATCAGCCGGTCGAACTGTGGCCCTTGGCTCCTCAGTATGTCGAAGTCATCCCTTGTGAAGATGATTTCATCGAAGGATATGTGTACGGCATTGACGCGCAAAGAAAGCAAATCTTCGCGCCTGACGAAGTCATCCACTTCCGCCGCCCTAACCCTGGTAACTACTACTACGGAATGGGCAAGGTTGAAGCTGCTTTTGGTGCTGTCATGTCGAACGAAGCACTGCATCAGATGGACCTCTCAACTTTTGCAAACTCAGCCAGGCCCGACTATGCGGTAGTCGTGAAGGGAACGCCTACTGGCGACCAGCTTGACCGATTCCAGCAGCAGGTCGAGGAGCGTCTGAAGGGAACCAGGAAGGATGGAAACTTCATCGCGGTCTCAGGTGATGTGCAGTTCACGCCGCTGAACTTCCCGCCCAAGGATTTGGCTGGCCGAGAAGACATTGTTGAAGAGATTGCAGCAATTTTCGGCGTGCCGGTGACAATGCTGAAAGCCAATGATCCAAACCTGGCAAGCGCGACGGCAGGCTTCAGCCAGTGGCGAGAGGGAACGATTCTTCCGCTTTGCAGAATGGACGAGCAGGAACTCAACCAGTCGCTGCTGCCGATGTTTGGGCTTGAAGATGACTATTTCCTCGCCTACGACAATCCTGTCCCAAAGGATGAAGCGTTTGAACTTCAGGCCAGGCAGTCAGCCGTCGCCGGGGGCTGGCAAACTCCGAACGAAGCAAGAATGGAAGAAGGGCGTGATGCCGTCGAGGATCCGATGGCTGACAAGTTGCTCTATAGCGGTCAGCCTTTGGGAGGGCCGCCGATGGGACCAGGTGGCATCATGCCGCCCCCAGGTGCTGGGATGCCCGGCCAAGAGGTTCCGGAGCTTGCCGGGGGTCCGGAGGAAGCTGCGCAGCCCGATGGCCAGGGCATTCCGCAAAGCCCCGATCAGGCTGCGGCCCAAGCCGCACCAGCTGCGGACCAAGCGACATCTCAGGCAAATCTCAACGGCGCTCAGATCTCGAGCCTCATCACAATTCTCGACGGAGTTGCTGCTGGGACGATTATGAAGGAAGGCGCAATCGAGCTGATCATGGCGACCGGCGTGCCGCGTCAGAGTGCAGAAAGAATGGTCGTCACGCAAGACGACGCGAAGCCAGAAGCAGTAGCAGATGCGCAAGCAGAAGAAATCACAGAACAACTTGAGCCTGTCACTGAAGAAGAGAAGTCCATCATTGACTTGGGTACGCTTTACGATGTCAGCATCCTCATACGCAAGGGAATTCTTGCTCCGCATGCAGCAGTGAAGACGCTCCAGGGTTCTGGCATGACCAGAAAGCGAGCCGAGCGAGTTGTCAAAAAGGAATCGAAAAAGGCGAACGTCCTTCGTCGAGACGATGACCTCTATGACTCTTGCGAAGAAGCCTCTCGAATTGCGGAGGGCTTGGGCTGTCAAGGATGTCACGAACACGATGCAAACGGCACGACCAAGTTCATGCCGTGTGCTGACATGGATGAGTACCAAGAAGTCGCAAGAGTCGTCCAGCAAGCCATCGAAAAGGATGTTGAAGGCGTCGACCTGAAGCCTACCGCGCAGATGGCGAAGTTGGCGAAGAGAGGCTTGTCACTTCGAGAGAAGCACAACCGAGGAGGCACAGAGGTCGGAGTCGCTCGAGCAAGAGACATCTCGAACAGAGAAAACCTTTCCTCAGAGACGATCGGGAGAATGGCAAATTTCTTCGGTCGTCATCGCGTCGACCTTGATGCACCAGCGGCAAAGCCTGGTCACAAGGAATACCCGTCTGCCGGTGTAATCGCTTGGCTGCTATGGGGAGGTGATCCAGCAAACCCAGACGGAGGCGGGGCTGGATGGGCTAAGCGGAAACAGAAGGAGATCGAGGCCGCCAAGGGCGGAACGAAAGGCGGTGAGGTCGCTGGCCTGGTCCCAAAACTCTTAGGCACTCGCATGAGTGCCGCAGCTCGGATTGCTCTTGGCAGTCATATCCTTGAGAAGTCTGAGGATTGCGGGACTGGAGCCGGTGGCTTTAAGCCTGGCAATGACTGCGCAGAAGATCATGGCAGACCCGAAGGAAGCGACACGACCAAACCAGACCAGGTCGAAACTCCTGAATTCAAGGACTGGTTCGGACAGTCCAAGGTAGCCAACTGGGACGGCACGCCGAAGGTTCAGTACCACGGAACACAAGCGGGCGAAGACTTCAGCGCATTCCGCGCACCGAAGGACAGCGATCCGGTAAGCAGTGCGCTGTTTGTAGCTCCACGGGCTTGGATCGCGGAACAGTACGCTGGAGGCGAAGAAGGGAATGATGAATTCCCAAAGAACGCAAGACTGATTCCAGTCTATGCGAGCATCCAGAAGCCCTATATGCTCGACAGTCTCAGTCAAGGGATCACAATCGGCGAACTCAGAGCCGAGGGATATGATGGCGTCGTCGATGCTGCTGGTGGGTATTGGGCCGCGTTCGATCCCAGTCAGCTCAAGTCATCGATCGGAAACGACGGCTCATTCGATCCGAACAATCCTGATCTGACAAAGTCACAGACTAAGGCTGACAACTGCGGAACTGGGGCGGGCGGATTTTCAGAAGACAACACATGCGCAGTGGGTCACGGAGCGCAGTCTTCGGACGGAGTCAACCAGGAGAAGAAGGACGAAGACCTGACCCCCGATGAGCGACTTGATGCGCACTTGCGCAACGCCGGGAACCTTCCGAACTTCATCGAGATGGTCGGAAGCGGTGAACTTACTGCTGACGACTTCCACGATTTGCAGGGATACGTTCGGGAGCAGATTGATAGAGGATATGAAACAAGGGAGGAATTCGTAGACTCTGGAGCTGAACTTGAAGGCGAACAATGGGAAGCAGCAAAGGCAGAAAGTGACTACTGGGAACAGATAGACAGCGACCTGATCAACGAGGCCGCTGAACAAGGTTTCTACAACGTCGAGAACGGAGAATTCGAGTTTCCTTCCAAGTCAGAACCCTGGCCTGAAAAGAGGCGAGACGTTCCAGACTTCACCAAGATTCCCGAAGCAACCGAAGCAAGAAGCCGGCATTTGGCAAACACTTTCCTAGTCAAAAACATTGGCGACGAAGACAACATGGTCGACTTCCGCGAGTTTGTGAAAGACCACAATCTTGAGCTGGAGTTGCAAGGTCGAAAGGCTTCGATCCACATCGACAGTCAAGACCTTCGGGATGTGTTGTTTGACGGTAGTTTTCTTCCGTTCGGACATCCTGACGTTCCACGAAGCACGAACGCGAACACTAGCCACAGAGAACACATCGAGAGACGAATGGGCCTGGAAGGTTCTGACTGGCATGAACGACCTGTCTACGCTGCTTTCACAAGCAACGACTGGGAAGACTTTGAAGGTGGCCATGGAAGCGCAGGCAGCTTCGGGAACGTCGAGGTCATTCTCAAGGACAGCGTGCTAAGTCGTTCCACGGTGACCTTTGGTGACAGCGGCGAAAGAATGGAAGATCCGGACTATCCCAGGTTCGACGCGCCTGAATCGACGCACGCATATCCAGTTCCGATTTCCTACGACCGCATCATGTCAGGCAAATACTCGGAAGACGAATCGCATGCGGCCCACTCGACCAACTATATCTATTCGCAGATGACCCAAGGAAATGACTCGGATTCTTGGACTGAAGCGCAGATCTGGGGAGGCGTGACTGTTGATGACATCGAAAGCGTGCGCATTTCTCCTGCTGCAATTGAAGAAGACAGAAAAAGAGGCGGGAGACTTTCGCGCATGCTGTCTGAAAAAGGCATTGAAGTCGAAATATCCGATGGCGACTGGAAGGGTGACTATTGAGAGTCCTAGCACAATCACAGCGTCGGTTCTACCTGGTCGAGACCGAAGGCGGTCGCGGGGTCATTGTGAACGTCCCAGCTCGCACGGTCTCGCGCGAGATGTCTCTCGCAGCTTTGCAGTCGATGGGAGCCAGGCGATGGGTCCAGGCCGAGGAGGGAAGCCGAACCTCGAGACTTGCGTTGTCGTTGGCTGAAGGAGGCAATAAAAAAAAGAGCCTGACGCAGAAGGCTGACAACTGCGGTACGGGTTCGGGTGGCTTCAAGCCAGGGAACGACTGTGCCGAAGGTCACGGTAGGCCAGAGGGCAGCAAGGACAAGCCGAAGACCAGGGATGAGCAGATCGCTGAGTTCCGTAGAGAGCGAGAACTCGGACCAAGGTTTGACCCAGCAACGCATGGCAAAGACAAGCCTGTAGAAAACATGCAGGACGCAGTCGCCAAAATACGCGCCCAACCGAAAAACGTCATGAGCGGATGGTTTCGAAACGGAGATGAAAACTACAAGCCCAGAATTGTCCGGGCGCTTTCCAAAGACCCTGAACTTCTGTCAGCTTCGCAACATGTGATGTATGACCAAGCCAAAGCCAGCGCCTTGACCAATCTGCCGAAGAGCGAATTTCTGAAGCAGCCAGTGGACTTGTATAGAGGCGGAAAACTCGGAACGCCTGGATTTGATTCCTATACCTTTGATCGCGCAGTTGCTGAAAATTTCAGCAGCGAGAGCGGCAAGCCTGTCACGGCAATATCAATCAAGCCAGAAGAAACGTATGGGATGCTGACAACGACAGGGGAGCAGGAAGTTCTTGTCCCGTCAGAGGTTTCGCTTCTTGCAAGCGGTGCAGTTGAGAAGAGTTTTGTGATCGCCAAAGCCGACAACTGCGGAACAGGTGCCGGGGGGTTCTCTGCTGGGAACGACTGCGCCGAAGGTCACGGCAGGCCGACCAAGGAGCAGATGGACGCGAAGCAGCGAGAGCAGCAGGCTTCGCCAGAGTTCAAGGAATGGTTCGGCGATTCCAAGGTCGTAGATGAGAACGGCGATCCACTGATCGTCTATCACGGAACAGCGACAGAGTTTGACACGTTCGATACAGGCACCACGAACGCCTGGTCAGATGCTTTGGGAATTGATACCTACTTTTTCTCTAAGGACAACGCGACCGCCAGCACATATTCCGGTCAATTTGCAGAAGGCACTATTCTGCAAACGTATGTAAGCCTCAAAAATCCTTTAGTGATTGATGACTCTTCAATCCACGAATGGACAGATGCACTATCAGAGGCAATCGACAGACTGCCAACCTACAGAACAGACGAAGAGTTCGAGTTCATGCAGGTCAGAGAGAGGTTCCAAAACGAGTTTTATGACGAACTCAATTTTGGAGATGAAGAAGACATACCGGCGGCAGCGCAGGAGAAGTTACGAAAAGCCAGTTCCAAGATACGAAACCACATAATGGACAATCCGGAGCTGTATCGGAATTCCAAACGTAAACCGTTCAAGCACGACGGCGTCATTGTCAGAAACGTGCGAGACATGACATCAGTGGAACCCGATGCTGACTCGTTCAGCCCGTACACGGATGTGTATGTGGCTTTTGATCCTAGGCAGATCAAGTCAGCAACAAACAACGAAGGGGACTTTGATCCAGGCGATGCAAACATGTCCAAGTCAGCCGACAACTGCGGAACTGGAGCCGGTGGTTTCAAGCCTGGCAATGATTGCGCTGAGGGACACGGGCGGCCTTCTAGCGAGGAAATTGACAAGCAAGGACCGAAGGGACAAGACGGGAAAAATCTAATAGACAAAGATGGCCGCCCATTGAATGTCAACCAGGATGGAACTGTGACCCTGTATTTCGCGACGACAAAGGAAGGAGAAGAATGGATTGACGAAAATGGGCTTTTGAAAGAAGGGCCACAAGACGCCGAAGTTGAACTTTTCACAAGTAGAAAAGAAGCAGCAAAGAATGGCGAGAAACTGATTGAGGTGAGAGTCGAACCAAGCAGGGTGAACCTGGTAGAGGCTGGAAGCAATGTCTTCTCGCAGGAAGGCGACCAGCCACTTCTAAAAGTTTCAGTGAAACAAGACGAAATCATGGATCGCGACGGAATCGTCCCGTTTGGAACTCTTGACACAAGTCGGGACACCACTCGCAATCCTGGGGCTATATACGAAGATCGACCTGAAAACGTCAGCCTGAATCCGCAAGTCGAGACGGACGAGTTTCAGCAGTGGTTTGGAGACGGCCCTGTTCACAAGGACGGAAGCCCTGTTCAGTTTTATCACGGGACCAAGAAGACCTTCGATGAATTTGAAGGGTCAGCCAGGTACGAAGACGCGCCATACTTCTTGACGACTGATCCAAAGTTTGCAGGAACTTGGCCTGAAGGAACTGGAGGGCTTAGAACTCCAGAGCCAGTCGTGCAAGAAAGAATCGAAAGGATTGCAGCAAGAGAGGAAGAGCTGTCAGAGCAGGCGACAACGAGAACAACCGAGCGGATGGGAAGACAACCATCAGAATCAGGACCAGAGATGGATGCCTGGTATGACGCATTTAGAGAAGAGCAGTCTGCGGCAAGAGAAACACTCAGGCGAGAGACTGGTTTTGAGAGATCAGGCCAAGCCGACAGCACTATGGGCGTCCGAGTTATTCCTGTATACGCTGCTCCTCAGAAGCCGTTCTATCCGCCGAGAGATTTCAAATTAGTCGAACCTGTCATGAGGAGAATAGCCGCAGAAAGTTCTGACAAATCAATGACCAAGTGGCTTGATGAAGGGCAGCACAAGCACGGAAACTGGTTCATTTACGAGCGGCCCGAAATCATGAAGGTGCTGAAGAGGAATGGCTACGACGGAATGTGGATCACCGAGAGCCTTGGCGCTGGGCGGAGAAATCACACGACTCTCGCGCTTTGGGATCCCAAAAAAGTCAAGTCCTCTATAGCAAACGATGGGGCATATGACCCTGAAGAAACAGACATCACGAAGGCAGTCAAGCCTCAAGAACCAAAAACTTACGAGTGGCCTGAACCAGTCCGAAAGTATCGGCTCATGGTCGAGGGCCTGGACGACGACCTGATCCGTCACAAGTCCGAAGTGACAGACAACGGCGGAGACGCTGATCAGAACATCCGGAAGCAAGAGCGAAAGACGCCAGCACAAAAGATACGCGACTCTGTTGCTGAAGCCTTGAGGGAAGTGAACCGGCAACTGATCAACGAGCTGCCTGCAAACAAAAAAGCCGCAGGCATCACAATCATCGACGCGATGAAGATCATCAAGCGACTGAGCGGAACAAAGGGAAAGCTGCTCAAGGATTTGAGCAAGGCTTTCGCCGAGGCCGCCAAGGGTGGAAGCAATGCCGGGATCGCAAGGCTCAACGAACTGCTGAGATCTGAAAGAGTCACCGTTGCGCAGCCTGACATCGCCAAGATTTTGGCTGAGGCTGCAAAGATTAGAGCCGAATCAATTGTCAACTCAGTCATCGACGAGACGGTCGAGCGGTTCAAGGAAGGCGTCGAAACAGGAGAGTCGACGCAAGAAATCGCAAGAAGGCTGAGAGCCGAGAACGAAGAGATGACACCAGCCAGGGCCGAGGTGATTGCCCGAACTGAGTCGGCGGTGTCCTATCACGAGGGGCAGATCGAGGCTTGGAAGACCACGGGCTTTGTCACCAAGAAGCACTTCTTTAAGGCTGGCGGTGCTTGCCAATACTGCCAAGCCGTCGAGAACGAATTTGGTGAAGGCAAGAAATCGATACCAATTGACGAGCCGTTCGTGAGAGCTGGTTCAACAATTGTAGGAACGAAGGGCGGAAAGATGGCCATCAAGCGCGACATGCAGGGAACTGTACACCCGAACTGTCGATGTGACTTCCTTGCAGCGGAACCTGAACTATGAACAGTAAGACACTCAACGCAACACTTGAATCGGACGGCATCAAAGTTGATGCCACCATCACGACTGAATCAATTGATCGAGACGGCGAGGTTCTGATTGCCCAAGGCATGGACGCGACCGAGTTCGAAGAGAACCCGGTGCTGTTCTACAACCACGACTATTCCCAGCCAGTCGGGAAGGTCACGGCCTTGAAAAGGGGGAAGAACAAGGTGGACGCGACCATGGAGTTCGCGAAGCGTCCGGAGGGTTTCCAGGGCTCATACTTCCCCGAATTCATCGAAAGCCTGGTCAGTCAAGGAGTCGTCAAGGGAATCTCTGTCGGATTTGTTCCGAAGGAGGGTGGAGTCCGCAAGGCTTCAAAGGAAGACAAGACCAACTATGGCCAGGAAGTCAGCCAGGTCTATTCACAGTGGAAGCTGCTTGAGGTTTCGATCGCTCCTCTGCCAGCCAACGGGACCGCTTTGGTGCAAGCTGTCCGGAAGGGAATCGTCAGCCGAAGCGAGGTGACGAAGTGGATCGGAGACCCTGGGAGGAGAAGGACGATCATCGAGATCATTGTTCCAAAGATTGGCTTGCTACGCAGACTTTCAAAGTTTTTCAAGTATCAAGGACCCTGAACGCAGAAGCGAAATGCTTGAGGCGAGAGGCTACAAAGATGCTGCCCGTTGTTTCAAACTATCCGCAACTCTCAAGGGGATTCCAATGCGAATCGTCACGATTGATCAGGTCAAGGAAGACCTGCAAAACCTCGCCGACCAGGTCGGCGCAAAGAACTTCATCAAGGCTAAGGGCCTCTACTTCGACAAGGTCATGGTGACCGCTGAAGATGGAAGCCCGATGACCGCTGACGACCTCGAGGTCCATGTCGCTCCCAAGATGGCTGAGGAGCCGATGGAGGACGAGGAACTCAAGGCCGCCGATCCTCTCGAAATGGAAGAAGAAGAGAAGATGGAGGAGGAAGAAGAAGAAGAGTTCAAGAAGAGCCTCCGCCGCAAGGCTCGAAAGAAGGCTTTCCAGCCGGTTCCTCGCGCAGTTCGTCCCAAGGTTTGGGGTGGTCTCAAGAACTTCAAGAATGACTCAAACGGTGACGCCGTGGACAAGGCTCTTGCCTTTGGTCACTGGCTGAACGCCCAGCGTGGCAACCGGAAGAGCATGAACTTCATTGAGTCCAAGGGACTTCATCTGAAGGCTCACAGCGAAGGCATCAACTCTGCTGGCGGCTTCCTGGTTCCTGAAGTCTTCGAGACCGAACTCATCAGCCTCCGCGAGGAGTTTGGTGTGGCCCGACAGGAGTGTCGTGTTCGTCCCATGACGACCGATGTCCATCGCATTCCGCGACGGGCTGACACTCTGACCCCGTACTTCGTTGGCGAAGCGTCTGCGATTACGGAGTCCACCCAGTCCTTCGAACAGGTCTCTCTGATCGCCAAGAAGCTGGCTGTGCTGACCACGATCTCGAGCGAGCTGGATGAGGACTCGTTCCTCAACGTCGCCGACGATGTCGCAGGTGAAATCGCCTACGCCTTCGCCAAGCGAGAGGATGAATGTCTCTTCTTGGGTGACGGAACCAGCACCTACGGCGGCATCAACGGCCTCGTCGGTGCAATGGGTTCGGCCTCAGTCGTTGCGACTGGTGAGATGGGGGCTGACACCCTTGCAGGTGCGCAGGCCGTGATCACCGTTGAGTCGCTTATGCGAGCAATGGCGGCACTTCCTCAGTACGCCGACAACAAGAACGCGAAGTGGTACTTCCACAAGACGGTGTATCACGATCTCGTCCAGAACCGCGCCCTCAACGCTGGAGGCGTGACTTCGACCGAGATCTTGAACGACAAGGTTGTCCCGCAGTTGTTCGGGTATCCCGTGGTCTTCTCGCAGGTTCTCCCGAACCTTTCGACCCTGACTGACACGCTTCGCATCGGCTACTTCGGAGACATGAGTTCTGCTGTGTCTTTCGGAGATCGTCGATCGACTTCGATTCAGGTCAGCGACCAGGCAATGGATGTGTTCGAGCAGGACGAGATCGCAGTTCGCGGAACCGAACGCTTCGATATCAACTGCCACGACACCGGCAGTTCGACCGAGGCTGGCCCGCTCGTTGCACTCAACCTTCTCAACGATTCCGCCTGATCTAGGCAGACAGTAGGGGTGGCCGGTCAGTGGCCGGTCACCCCACACTCAAGAAAGCACTTCCCATGATTCATGCACAGGACACAAAGTTCATCAACGTCACGCCTCCGGCGGCGATCGTCGATAATGCTTCGTACACTACCGCCGAGATCGATACTCTTGGCTACGACTACGCCACCATCGTGGTTTATATCGGTGCGACTGACATCGCAATGACTGCTCTCAAGGTTACTCAGTCGGATACCGCTGGCTCAGGCCATGCGGACATCTCTGGTCTCACTTGGGGTTCTGACACCAACATCGACGGAAGCACATCGGCGCTGCCGAGTGCCGACGATGACAACACGTTCCAGGTCGCTCAGATCAACCTCGTTGGTCGAAAGCGATACTTGGATGTGACGGCGACGGCTGGGAATGGTTCTGCTGGAACCTTTGCAGCCATCTTCTGCATCCTCTCGCGTGGTGATGAGGTCGCAAACACTGCCGCCAGCCAAGGTGCTGACGAAGTCCTTGCGGTCTGATGATCCTCCTTTCTGTATCGGCGGCCACTGGCTTCGGCTGGTGGCCGCCGATCGGCGAAGAGGTCTAGGAGGTAAATCGTGGCAGTCGGAACCTACGCACTCGCAACGCTTGCAGAACTGAAGTCCTGGCTTGAGATTACCGAGACGGATTCCGATGTCGCGCTAGAGGCATCAATCGATCGCGCTACTGCGATCATTGAGACCTACTGTGACAGGAAGTTCGCAAGCCGGACTCATTACGAGTTCGCAATGCCAGGCGGAGGGAAGACCCTTTCCCTGGATCACTTCCCAGTCGTCAGCATCAAGACCGTGGCGTTTGGGCCAGCAGTCGCTTTCACTCTGCAAAGCGACACCGCATCCAGCGACGTACTCGCGACTGTAGAGAACGACGGCTCCAGCCTTAAGTTGACGAAGATCGCAAGCGACGGAACCGAAACAAGTTCGTCTCTGGCTTTCTCGACGTACAAGACGACGGCCTTGCTTGTTGCTCAGGTCAATAGCGGCGTGAGCGGTTGGAGTGCAAGCCTTACGGCCAACGCATACAGCCGATCGATGTATAGATTCGGAGGTCGCGGAGTCATCAATGCAGTGCTTTCTGTCGAGTACCCGAAGGACAACGTCAGCGAGTATCGACTAGACATTGACAGGGCCTTGATCCACATGAGATCGGATCGGTTCCCGCACTACGACAGCAAAATGCGGGACACCAACAGATTCCCGCGAGGCTTTTATCCGATCTTCGTAGAATACGAGGCAGGATATGTGACTGTTCCGGAAGATCTGAAGCGAGCTTGTATTGAAATCGCTGCGGAGATGTACCAGACTCGTCTGCAAGACAGGCTCCTGAGTACCGAAAGCCTGGGCGACTATTCGTACACCAAGAAGCAATCAGTGAACTACGCAGAGGAAAGAGCGCATCTTCTTGATGGATACAGGAACGTCCGATGAGCATCGCAAGCATGATCGACAGGTATGGAAAAGTCGTTCAGCGAGGAACCAGGTCTGTTGCATCTGACGCTGTCGGTGGGTCGATTGAGACGTATACATACTCAGATGCGATGAAAGCCTTGGTCCAAATAGAAAGCACCTCCGACGCAGTCGTTGGTGGCCGAGAGAACGCAGCGAAGTCAGCGACGTTTTTCTTCAAGTCAGGAACGACGATTAGCCTGAATGATCGAATTCAATACGGGTCTGACGAGTTCGTCGTCAGGTCTGTCAGAACACCGCACGAGCGTCCTCGCTTGGATTCGATCTCATACGTCAACGTCCAAGCCGACCAGGTGCTGTCGTGAAAATTTTCACCACTGACTTCAACCCGTTAGACCTGAAAGATGTGGTCGACTCAGGCATGAGCGCAATTCTTGAAGGGATCCAGCGAGAGGTTCAGAACGGGATCAAGAGGTCAATCAACAAGGCAAGTCCTCCCAGCTCAAAGGCCGGACAGAACCCTCGGAAGCGTACTGGCAACCTGGGCCGGTCCGTGCTTCTGACAAAGATCGTGGACAGCAACGGTCTTCTCTTTGGCACTGTTCACGTCGACGCGCCGTACGCACGACCTCTTGAATTTGGTGCAAAGTTGCCAGGTGGTCAGCCGTATTTTTACAACGCAAAGGAAGGGAAGATTGTATATGTTCGCAAGTCCCATCCGAACGCGGCCAAATTCAAGAAGACAAAGCCTGGCTTCCTGAAGCCTCGTCCATTCGTGATTCGTCAGGTCAACAAAACGAAGAAGCGAATTCCGTTGCACATGCGCAAGTTCGTTCGAACCTTCAAGAGCATGGCCAAACCAGGAAGAATGAGGACGCTGACATGACCGTCGAGTTGATGAAAGCTGTGTATGGCAGGCTCGTCTCAAATGACGGCGCGTCTCCTCCTGACTACAACGACTTCTATGATGCAGTCGGAGGAAGGGTGTACGCGCTCGAGGGTCCAGCGAATGCGACATTTCCGCTCTGCATTTACAACCTCCAGGGAATTGATACCAACAGGTTCTTCGATGGGAGGGTGCAGCAAATCGGATCGATATCTGTGGCGATCTTCAACAAGGCGGAAAGCGGCCCTGATTCGATAGTTGATATCGAGAAGCTGCTATTCGAACACATGGACGAAGAAAGTTTGGTAGTAGCAAATCATGACCGTGGATTCGTCAGGGGCGTCACTCGCGGCGTTCCTCAGATCGACGACGAGCTGATTCAAATTGAGTCGACCTTTCAAATCGTGGCGACCTCAACCTCTTGACAGGAGTTCGGAATGGGAAGCACAGTAGCAATTGGATCAGACGGCAAGGTTGTTCTGCCGACCGGATACGTCGGCACTCTGAACACTTGGTCATGTTCAATCACAAGGTCGACGACTGCGGTCAGTGGGTTCAGCCAGGTTGGGACTACTCGAGTCGCCTCGAGCCTGTTCGACATCACTGGATCGGCAGGAGGCTTCCCGAACTACGACGCCTCAACAACTGACCCGCTGTCTCTTTTCGTAGGAACAAGCGGAGCAAATGCTGGCAGTGTTTCCTTGTTCTGGAACAGCATTGCCTCAAACGTAGCAGAGTGTTCTCTGGAGTTTGATGCTGTTTTCAGTTCGGTTGCAATTGGAGCGACACAAGACGGAGACGCAAGTCTTTCCTTTAACTTCGAGCTAGCCGATGCGAACGCTCCAGTGTTCACTTGGTTTGAAGCCTGACCCCTTTGGAGAATTCCCATGGCTGTTGCAGTTGGATCTGATGGAAATGCGTCGATGGGTACAGGCTTCAATGCCGCGCTCAACACTTGGAGCGCGAACCTGACAAGAAGCACCCAAGTCATCACTGCGTTCGGAGCTGCGAGCGGTTGCCACAACCGCAGAGCGTCCAGTTTGCTGGATGTGACTGGATCTGCTGGCGGTTTCCCAGTGTATGACAACGGTTCAGGCACTGACGCAGATGGAAGTCTTGCTCCCATCAAGCACACGGGGACGGCCTTGAACGATCGCGGAGGTTCGACAATCCAGCTCTTCACCAGCGCGACTTCTTCGATTCAATTCGCAGCGGTGTTCAATTCGTTCTCCTTTGGTGTTTCTCAGGATGGCGCAAGCACTGTAACGTTCAACTTTGAAATGAATCAAAGCACTGCGCCGACAGTGAGCTGGGACGAAAGCTGATGATCAGCGGAAGAGATGATTTGATTCGCAGCGGCCTCCTTGTCCCAACAATGCAAGACTGGAGGGTGCGTCTTGTTTTCGCAGACGACACCGAGCGCATCGTGAGGGTCAGCCCTGGAACGCTTGATGAATCAGACGCTGTCAATCGCGCTCTGGCTCACGCCAAGATTCTCGATCAATCAATGCTCAAGTCAATCGAACCTGAAAGAGTTTCGAAAAGCGTCAAGGTTTCACCGTTCGGAATCATTCAGAAAGGATGATTGAAATGCCTGCGAAAACAGTCAAGGTCCATGGGTCACTTGTAAAGGTCCCACTTCTCTCCGTCGCTCAAGTCATCGAGATGTCTGCGCTTGTCTGGAATGAATCAAGGTCTGAGATTCTTGAAGACCTCAAAGATTCGAACGCATCTGACGAGGTGACGCTGGAAGCACTCAAGCAACACAGAGAGACCAAAGGTCACACGATGAACGTGGTCCGATGGGCGCTGACTGCACAAGGCGCAAAGGAAGTGATCAAGCAAGCGACCGGCGACTTCCCTTCTGAGTTTGAAGAGCTGAAGATCGAGCAGATCATTGAGATCGCGGTCGGTTGCCTCGGAGTCGATTGGGATGAACTCGCATCGACAGAAGGCAGTGCAGAGGGAAACGCAAAGGATCAAAGCGAGGCCGCGACCTGATGGAGGAAGCGGCATGGGTCGCCAGGCTTCTGCCTGGCTTAGGGAATCCTCTGATGTTGCCGATCGACGAATTCAATTCGTATCTCCAAATGATTCCCAAGATTCTCGAAGCCGAGAATGGTGCGCCTAGCGATCACTCACACGACCACCGAGCGCACGTCGAGCGTCAGATGAGGCAATGACATGGCATCCGAACAGTACAAGATCAACGTCGACATCCTGGCGACGACTGAAAAGTTCAAGGCCGCACTCAATGAGCTAGAGGCCAAGATGGCAAAGACTGCCGCCCAGGTCGAGGCTCAGCACAAGAAGATGATTGACGCGACGAATCGCGAGGTGTTGCAGGCGAACGTCGCAATGAGTCAGCACATGGATGTCCAAGCAAAAACAATGAAGACCAAGGCTGGAAAGATGGCAGCCGCTGGCATGAAGGCGTTCGCTAGCAGAATTGCAGCAGCAGCATCCATCGGACTTGCGGTCGCCGCTGTCGACAATGTCCTGAAGGTGATCACGAAGCGAGTGTCAGAGGGTGGAGACGAGGCAGGCATTGGCTTGGGCATGAGCATCATTGAGTCGCTACAGCAGACGATGCGATCTGTCCCAATCTTGGGTTCGCTGATGGACTTGCTTGGTGCCGGTTTAGGAGCAAACGAGTTCGAAAGAGAGCAGGCGGAACGAGCAAAAGGTCAAGCCGAAGTAGCAAAACGAACCAGGCAGAAGATCAAACACCAGCAAAGACTGCAAGCAGTAATCGACCACGAGAACGCTGAAAGAGAACGGACAGTCGAACTCATGAAGGAACTGGCTGCGGCACAGCGTGAAGCCGTCGCCGAAGCCGAAGCGGCTGCGATGGTCGTGACAAACAGAAGAGTCGAGGCCGAGGACAGCCTGAGAGGCGCAAGAGCCAAGAACATTCGGATCGGATTGCAAGGCGACGAAGAGGGTCTCCAAAAGTTTAACCGTCGCTTAGAGCTGTATGAGTTGAGCTTGTCGTTTGAAAAGGAAATTGAAGAGGCACGCAGAAACAACCAGGAGCTGCTTGCGGATGAGATTGCCGAGCATCACAACAAACTCCGCGCACTGACTGAAGAGTCGCACGCCCTTGAGGATCAGATGAAACTGATGGAGGAGATGAAGAAGCAGTCCGCAGAGCAGGCTGCCGCAGAGGACGAACTGGCGACTGCCAGGGGCAAGTCGATCGGGACAGCAGCCAGCGCAGTCAGTTCGTTCAACACTGCTGGAGGATCCTTCACGACGGCTTCGCAGGTCGGAGCCATGAACGAAGCCAAGCTCTTAAACTCGATTTCGAAAAAGTCGCAAGAGATACTCGAGCAGATCGCCAAGAACACAGCAGGCGGAGGAGAAAACGTGGTGGACCTTGCCTGAGATTATTGAAGCGCTCGAATCTAGATCGTTCCAGACTAGCGGTGGACGCGGCGGTGGTACTCGCGTCTTCCATGCAAGCGGATACGCGGACGCTGGATCTTTGTTTGATGCTCTTGGTCAAACAGTCAGTGGAGTGCGCCTTCCAGGAAAAGGTGAAGCACACCCAGACTTTCCTGGCATGGTCGCCAAAGACTTCAACATACAGAAGGAAGCTGGCCACACTGATCTCTGGAAGGTCGTCTGGAGTTATGAAGTAATCAGCACCGGATTCGCTGCCGGGCCGCCTCAGCCAGTTCCTGAAGTCCTTCCGAATGAAGTTTCGTATGTCGAGATCAGTGCAGAGATTCGCGCAGAATTCAATCCTGCGTATCGATCAGATCCAATCATTCCCGAATTAGGTGACCCCGAACTTGGAGTCGACATCGAAGGCGATTCAATAGACGCCGCTGGTGTCCCGACATCCTTGCAGCGGAACATTCAAGAAATCACCGTGACTGAAACAGTCGTCAATCCGGATCTTGATGTCTACCGAAGTTTCAGGTTTACGCGAAACATCCGCAAGTTCTTCGGAAGCCCTGCCGGTACATTGCTTTATCGAGGCGCATCAATCCGAAGGACTGGCCTGACGGTCTACCAGGTCAGTCATTCTTTTGTTGAAGATGAGTTCATGCACCTCCAGCAAGAGCCGCTCATTGAACCACCAGACATGAAACCCAAGCCTGACCCAAACAATGAAGGGAAGGCTTTGACCGTTTCCTTCGTACAGCCGTTTCCGAGAACCACAAACTTCAATCTCATCTCAAGAAACTTCTGAGGAACAAATGGCTGACGAAATCAACTTCAACGCGCAGATCAACATTCGCAAAGGCAACCTGACCGAAGCCTTCACGCCTGGATCGATATCGATTGATTTGTCTAGCGCCCTGGGTGATGGAGGGGTGCAGTCAATCGATCACTCAGGAGGTGCGGCCCAAGGGGAAGCCTTCGGCGTCACTGATGTGACCAACGGAGGAATCTTCTTCTTCCGAAACTTGGATGAGACCAACTTCGTTGAGATTGGAATCCAGGTCGGCGGTACGTTCCATCCCTTCTTTAAGCTGCTGGCTGGAGAGTATGCTGTCGGAAGAATTGGAACCGCAGCCCCATTCGGTCGAGCGAACACCGCAGCCGTCGATGTCCAGTATCGGATTCTCTCGCCATGAAGAAAAGGTTCACCATTGGTCACCTCACAATTGGGGTCAAGACAGTCGTCGAAGCTGCTGTGAATGAGAGGATCGAGATTGAGCAGTTGTTCTTTGCGAACACTAGCGGAGGCACTCAAACCTTCGACCTGCATCATGTGCCAGCCGGTGACGCTGCGGCCACGAGCAACTTCACGCTGATGGCAGGCACAAGTGTCAGCAGCGGTAAGTCTTCTGAGTTGAAGGCCAGGATCTACCTTGAGCCTGGCGACAAGCTGACCGCAGTTTCAAGTGCTGCCAGCTCAATTGTTCTGACCTTGTACGGTATATCGGTGAAGGTGAGAGGAGACGGAAATGGCTGACCTGCCTCGATTCCACAAGGGTGGCATCGGACCAATTGACTACCAGACAATCAATGAAGCCTTCAAAAGGCTGGACGCTTTGCGGCCTTTGATTGAGTCGGCTTCTATTTCTAAATCACAGCGATTCGATCCTGTCGAGTTGACGCTGGTCATTGCAAAAGAAATAGTGCCAGAAAAGGACGAAGAGCCAACGGAAGCGACTCGATACTCATGGGAGCAGGTCCTCATTCGAGGCGAGTCCGATGGGTATATGTTCGAGCAGGACACACTGGCGACCGAGGGTCAGCCTGATTTTGATGATGTCCAAGCTGACGCATCACCCAGGAAGGGACCCAACGAGGAAGGTGAAGGCTACGCAATTTGCTTGGATGAATCGTTCAGCAGCGGCTACGCCATTCTTGTTTCTTACAGACGCACTGACGCAAAGAATTCTTTCGTGTTGTTCCCGTTGGGAAACTTCACGACGCGAGGTCTGTGTGTGATTGTAAGTGCCGGTTCGGAGGCTACTTCTTTTTCAGTTGAAGATGTTGACGGCAAAGGCATGGAAAGCGTCAGCGCGTACTCCTACACCGCAAGAGAAATCAAGTTCATTGAAAACGAGACACAGCTTCCGACCCTCCAGGTTGGTGCCACTTTCGTACTTGCAGACTTTGCTGCACCAGCTCAAAACGAAAACATTCCAGGAATGCCATCAGGCGCAAACGCAACTGCTAGGCCCTTGGAAGTTAACACTGTGATCGAATACAACCAGACCACATTCGGAGAAGGCAAGAAGTTCAGATATAGATCCGGACTTCCTCGGCTTGATGTGAATTGTGGATCTGTTGGCGACGACGACGATGGAGATGACCCGTGACTTCCTATCTTTCGATCTGTTGCTGTGACGACGACTCAGACGATGGCGGTGGTGATGGAGGCGACGGCATCCCAGGGTGCTGCGATAGCAATCCATCGACAGTGACGCTCAACGTCAACGCAACCGCCGAAGCCTCTGGGTCAGTGATTCATTACAAGCAGAACCCAAACTGGAACGGAAACAGCGGCGTCGGAGGCGGATCGCCATACAACCAGTCGACGAATGTCACACAGAACACAAGCCTGACAGGCACTGTGACTTGGGATCTGTCTAGTGGAGACCCTCCTGTCTCCAATGTGATCTGTCGCGCATCTCATGTCTGCCGGTGTCAATTTAGCGCACCAGGGGCCGAAAGCACCAACGGTGGGCAAGGCTGTTCTTTGTCGTTTGAGGGAGACGCTGCTGGAACGTATCCAGTGGATGTAGGGATTTCAATCAGAGACTTCAAGCAGCAGCCTCCTGGTAGTGGGTTTGATATTTATTGCTCTGAAATTGAAGAAGAAGACCTAGAAGGTTGTGCTTTCGTAGTCTCGTTTTCGAGCCAAGGTGGACCAGGAATCTTTGGCGAGTTTCGTGTTGAGACTGACTGCAAAACTTACCTAAACCATTATGAAGACGCTGGAGAGTGGAACGGCCAAGTTTTACCTTTGCAGCGTCAGATGATTTTTTTGATCAACAGAACTCAAGATGGCAGTTGTGAAGTCGGAGACCTTGTTGCAAATTTTGATCCAAGGGCTTTCGGGAGTAGCATCACTGGAGGACCTCTTGGCAATGCGATCGCAGCCTATGGTTTCGACTACTACTTTTCTGGCGGATGCCAAAGGCGACCTTTGCGAGGCGAAGAGGTCGAGAGGTGGATCAACGCTTATGGATTTGATCCGACATTTGAAACCTCTGAAAACATTTGGCCCTGCTACAACGGCGAAACCTACTCAACCGGAATGACGAGGATCGACACGAACCCTGTCACTGATGTGTCGATCGGTTTCATCGCGTCTGGAACGTTAAGCGGATCAAACAGCACGACACTGGAGTGGGAATAATGAGCTGCATTCACAAGTTCGGAGGAGTTTGCAACCTCGGGCTTTTCAATGGAAGGCCATCTGAAAAAGACTGTGCTGGGTGCGATCGCTACAGCGGACCCCCCAGGGGATTGGGCGATCAGGTCCATTCCGCACTTTCGACTTTTGGAGTTGATCGACTTGTGAAGGCCGTGATGCCTGGCAATGATTGCGGATGTAGGAAGCGAAGATCGAAGCTGAACCAGCTCGTTCCAACGAAAAGGAAATCAGATGGCAGTTGACTACAGCGTGCTTCTTCATCGGCTTGGGCGACTCGCAGTCTTTGCCGAGCATGTTCGAACATTTCAAGGCACGACGCTACGGACTGAGTTCGCTGATGTCATGGCCAAGTACAGCGATGCTGACCGAGACCTGGCGTCAAACCTGACATCCAAGATTGGCTTCCGTCAGGATCAATCAGGGGAGATCGTTACAGATTTGAGGTCTGACGCAAAGGCTACCTTGATCAGCATGTTCGATGATGATGCGACCCTGGAAGAGTTAAGTGTCGACAAGGCACTCGACGCTCTGATCCGCAGGCTTGACTCTGCTTCTCAGACAATCGATCGACCTTCATCTGGCTACGTCACGCTTCCAACCGGCAACAAGGGAACTGCTGACGGAGCGAACACTGGCAACGGAATCTTTTTGCTCAGTGACCTTGCGCCAGTCGGGTACTTGTCATCAGCGCAAGCCTTGGACCTGCCTTCGATTCGGACTGAAACAATCAGAGCCAAGTGCATTCGTGACTCGACGAATCGCAAGGTTCAATCTGGAAACGAGATCTTTACGATCGAAGGGGCGAGAGCAGTGCATCGCTCGAGCTACGAGTGGCCAAAGGGATCTGGGACTCGAGCAAGGCTAGAGGTCACGCGGCCTAATAGCCGAGGCGGTCGGATGCCTGGCGTCAACGTAGTGACCAATGGGAACTTCTCAAGTTTCACTTCGAACGCGCCGGACAAGTGGACGATCGTGACAGGTTCGGCAGGGACTCACATCGACGATGACACTGACGTGTTCCGAGGAACTAAAAACCTCAAGTTCATAGGCGACGGATCGACGACTCCAAAAATCACGCAGGCAACCAACAGCGTGCTGGGAACATCTGGGCGAATCAATCCAGATCGCCCCTACATCATCACTGCTGCGATCAAGTACGAGACAGCAGTTCCAAGCGCGTCACTGATCATCTCAGTCAGAACCTCGGGCGGGACTGTGCTGAATGACTCTGTCGCTGGTCGAGCCATGCAGCTCACCGCAACTTCGGCAGCGATGACTACGAGCTACCAGATCTTCAGTGCGGTGGTCTTCTCTCCGATCAATGCTCCGAAAGACTCGGTGATTGATATCCGCTTCAACGGGAACCAGGCCAACACAAGCGTGGTCCATGTTGATTCTGTTGTTGTCAGCGAGATGAAAAGGTTCAAGCGCGGCGGCCTTGCCTACGCGCTTGTCCCAGGATCTGCTGACTACATCGTCAATGACGAGTTCACTGCGGCAATTACGAACAACTGCGCGAACAACGACGGAGAACTCGCGCTGGAGTTCGACAGGTTCTTCGATACCGAGACGAGCGGCGTCGTGCTGCCGTCAGCGACGAGCCCGACCCTGGCAGACGCGACGTTCTTGGCAGACTGATCTATATAGAGAAATCTCTTTCTCCTTATGAACTACAACGACAACGCCGACCGCTGGAACGGTCGGCGCGACGAGGATGAAATTCCTGCAGGCTGCATGGATTGTATCCGACTGGCCCTGCTCTTCCTTGCGAAGAGTGGGGTTTTTCTTCTATTTGCACCCTTTTCCACACTTTGTGGTTCTTTGGGGTTGCGTGTGGCGGAGGATAGGCTAGTGTGGTTAGAGAAGAAAGGAAGGAACCCATGCGAATCAAGATCTTCAAGCGTAAGTGGTCGATGGATAACCACACTCCGCTCCACAAGTGCCATGCCTCGGCCTTTGTTGAGGCTCCGACTGGAGAGGAATGCGTGCGACTTGCGCGGGCAGAGTGCGCCCGGCGAGATGACAAACTCACCGAAAAGCAGGTCAAGGACGGGTGGAAGTTCGAATTCCACATTGTCTGACCAAGGAGAAGAATTGATGACGGCTTTCGCAGTCAAGTACATCGACAACGGGATCGAGAAGCAAACCAGCAACGTCTGGGTCGATTGGCCAGACGGATTCTGCTGGCTCGTTCAGAACGAGTTCGGAGTCATCGGGGCCGTGATCACGATGAACGACGGTGAAGCTGGTTTCCATGAAGCGTATGTTGCGGCGGTCGACGAGATCGCCCACGACTACCAGGTGGACGACGAAGCCGAATTCAAAGAGGCGCAAGAAGACGGACTCTGCCAATACCGGGGAAGCGGCGTGCCGTCGAACAAGCAACGGGAATCTGCAATCGCGGACACTCAATACCTGACAGTTCGAAGAAACAAGGAGAAGAATCAATGAGCAAGCGAATCACAATCAAGAGCGTCAAGACTTTCGCTGGTCACGATGGCAACGGATGGCAGGCCACGGTCTACCTTGATGGGAAGAAGATCGGTGTCTGCGTGGATGACGGCTGGGGCGGCGGACTCGCGTTCAACTGCGGAAGCGTGGTTGACTACGACCGGCTCAACGCTGCCGCCTTGGAGGATGCTCCGGAACACAAGGAATCCCACTGCCAGCATGTGCAGGCTTGGGAGTTCGTGATGGATGATCTGGTCCACAAGGTTCTGGAGGAGAAGCAGGTCATGCGGTTGACCACGAAGGAAGTGTGGTTCCAGCTCGAAGGCGAATCTAACACCACGTTCCGCACGTTCAAGCGGAAGGTGAAGATCAGCGACCCTCGATCCCACATGGAGGAGCATGCGATCATCGACGCCATCAAAAAGGTGTCGGAGCGCGAAGGCCGTTCGATCAAGTGCATCAAGGGCATTCGTCACGCAACCAAGAGAAAGGAATTGGCAGCATGAAGTGCAGAGACAGAGAGTTCAACCGAGGCAAGACGCTGATCAGAATGGCGTACAGCATCCCGAACATGTGCTGGTTCGTATGGCGTGACGACGAAGGTCACGTCAGCCAGCAGATGCTTTCGACGCACCCAACCAAGGAGCAGGCGGACGCCGAGTTCGATCGACGTTGCGAGTTCCTAAGCAAAGTGGAGGACAAGCCATGACAGACCATGACCGCGTCAGGCACATCGTTGACCGTGACATCTTTCGCCGCATGAACCAGATCGGTGGCATGCTCCATCTGTCTGAGTCCATCGGGGGAATCCTGGGCGACCTCGTGATCGCGATCCACAACGAGATCGACCCTGATGAGGGAGAGGAGATTTTCCAGTATTGGCTGGTGAGCGATCATCTCGCAGAGCGGATGATCAAGCAAGGCTTCTGTGTGATCGAGACTGAGGACGGGTACTTCTACGGCAGGACGACCGCAGGCACGGGCTTGGAGGACGACATCACCACACTTCTGAAGAGGGAGGCACGAAGTGAAGCAATGCAATCAGAATGAAATGAGCGTCACGGTGAGGCAGTCGATGCTTCGGCGAGACATGAACCGGCAGCAGATTCGCGACGGCCTCAGCCGAATCCGAGACCTTGCGAACTTCCCAGGCGGACACCACAAGGTCCGCGCGATCTGCGACCACATCGACACCCAAGTCGCGCAGCTCGAACGAGAATGCAAGTTCATCGGGGAGATGGGACATGACTGACTACTGGGATGGGCTGATCAAGCGAACACGCGCAAGGCGAGAAGCGGATCAGACTGCGAAGCAGGAACACGATGCCAGGATGGCGTCGATTGAGAAGATCAGAAAACTGACACAAGAGGCCGACCGGCTGGCTCTCTCACTTGAGAAAAAGGTGGGAGAGTTGTATCGTTCGGCACTGAAGGATTCGAGAGAAGAACGTCTCAACGAACACAAGAGAAGAAAGGAGGGCATCCATGGCCCTACGAGGAACGACTCCTGAGAAGAAGGCAAAGAGGCTGAAGGCTTTGGTGTACGGCGAGAGCGGGGTGGGGAAGACGACGCTGGCCATCCAGTTTCCAAAGCCGTACCTGATCGACACTGAGCGCGGTTCGGTGAATGACCAGTACGTCGATCAGATCAACAAGTCGGGCGGAGCCGTGTTCCACACGACTTCGTTCGACGACATCGTCCAAGAGATCAGACTTCTGATCTCTGAGAAGCATGAGTTTCGAACGCTGATCCTGGATCCGATCACGGTGGTCTATGAAGACATGCTCAACCACTGGGAGCGGAGAGTCGGCTCTGACTTCGGGAAGCATTACTCAGCAGCGAAGAAAGAGTGGAAGAGGCTGACCAGCCTTCTTACGAAGCTGGACATGAACGTAGTGATGACGGCCCACCAAAAGGTCCAGTACGCTGATGACGGATCCTTCAAGGTCGCAGGCGTGACCTACGACGGAGCGAAGGGAACCGACTATTGGGTTGACCTGGCTCTGGAATGCTTCCGAGAAGACGGCGAGAGGAAGATGCGAGTCGTCAAGTCTCGAATCGAACACCTCGTCGAAGGCGAGTCAATGGCGATGGATTACGAAACGATCGCCCACCACTACGGTGGGAACCTTGACGCGAAGTCTGTGCCGGTTCTGATTGCTCAAGTTGAGAACGTGCAAGAACTGGAGCGAATGATCCAGGGCGACGATCGCGGCGCAGAACTATTGACCAAGTGGCTCAGAGCCGCTGGCGTCGAGGAGATCAAGGACATGTCAGACGAACAGATTCGGAGGTGTATCGAATGGAACGGATGGTAAACGAAAAGATCTGGATCAAGGAAGTTCCAGCGTTCTTGGAGGATCGAATCATGCCGGTCTCTCTCTGGACCGTGAGGTCTTGGTGCCGCAAGGGCTTGATCAAGTCGGTCAAGGTCGGAGGCCGCAGGTACGTTGAACTTGAGTCATTGAACAACTTTTTGAAAGGAGAAGCGACATGCTGAGGTACAAGCCGGAAGAGGAAAAGCAGAACACGAAGGACATGCCAGACGCGCCAGCTGGAGAACACCAGATGAAGCTGAACGATTACCGCCCAGGCGTGGAGACCGCAAAGTGGAGCGGCGACATCGTCGAGTTCACTGACGGCGTTCACACGATTTCAGAGTTCATCGATGAGAAGAGCCTCTGGAAGTTTTCGCGACTTGCCAAGGCGATCGGACCGGATGCCGTGAACCACTACAAGCAAACCGATCGCGAAGGATTCTCCACGTTCAACCCGAAGGAGTGGGTCGGCTCTGGAGTTTCGGTGATTGTCGAGGACTGCGTGCGAAACGGTCAGCCGTCAACCAGGATCAAGAAGATCCTGCCCGCTATCGCAGTTGGAACTTGGGACACGGAATCGGTGGCTCCGGACCTGACGGTGAACGATGATCCAAGTCCACCGCAGGCTGGCAACCACAAGCCGGTCAAGGACGACGAAATTCCCTTCTGATACAGTTCCACTCGGCGAGGCTCTGGCACGCGGCCAGGGCAGGGGCGGCGGCCCGCGAACCTTTCTCTCTCTGCCGCCGCCCCGCTCGTCATTCAAAAACAAGGAGAATCAATGTGGATCAGATCCTCAGCCTCTGCTCAGGCATCGGAGGTCTTGACATCGGATTTCACGCAGGACTGCGAGAGGTTGGCGGTTCTCCTCGAACGATCGGCATGGTGGAGAGGGAAACCTTCTGCGCTGCGGTCTTGGCGAACCAGATGCAGAAAGGCAACTTGGACGACGCTCCTATCTGGCTTGGAGACCTCGGAGACCTTTCCACTGCAAGCCTTCCCAGAGTTGACTGGATCATCGGAGGCTATCCCTGTCAGCCCTTCAGCTCGGCAGGGAAACGGCTGGGAGAAGACGACCCGCGTCATCTGTGGCCCACGATCCTGCAGCTCATCAGGACTCTTCGACCAAGAGGGGTCTTCTTCGAAAACGTCAGCGGACACATGTCGCTCGGCCTCGATCGCGTCCTTCAAGACTTGGAAGGATGCGGTTTCCGCAGCGCGTTCGGATTGTTTACAGCGGCGGAAGTCGGCGCACCTCATCGGAGGGAACGGGTTTTCATCCTCGGCATGGCCAACTCCGAGGAGTTCGGCAGGAGGAGCGGACCATCCGAGCCGGGACGGAATCAATCTTCCAGGGGCGGTGCGACACTGGCCAACAGCCACGGTTATTGCAAGCCGGGGGAATCACGACGAACCTCTGGAGAAGTACCAGCAGAGGGTGAAGGATTACGAGGATGGCAAGACGAAGGGCAAGCCGGGAAAAAGTTTGGGCGTAGCCGTCCGCCTTTGGCCAACAGCCGTGGTGGGCGACTCGCGTGCTTCGGCTCGGGGGACGACGACGACGGGACTGATGCACGACGGGCAGACGCTGACGGATGCGATCCGGTCATGGCCAACGGCAAGCGCAAGGGATTGGAAGGGGACGTATCGAACACTGATCAGGAAGGATGGAAAGAAACGGGGCGACCTCTTGCCCGATGCGGTGAACATCGAGGAGGGTGGCGTCAAGTCACCGGAATCGCAGACTGTGATGGAGACCACGAAGGCGGAGAACTCTTCTGCCCTTGCGGGGTCGACTACATCGACTGTCTCAGCCCAGGGCCGACCGAAGACGGATACGAGTTCGTCGAAGCTGACGGAGTCTTGTACGGACGGCCAATCCTCGGATGGCCAGCTCGACCTGGAGAACCGCAACACGAATGGGAGCCGCCCCGCGTTGTTGAACCCGGATTGGGTAGATCTGCTGATGGGGTTCCCTCCGGGATGGACCGCATTGACAGATTGAGAGCCTTGGGGAATAGTGTGGTTCCGCAGTGTGCAGAGAAAGCAATGGTCAACCTTTGGAGAGAACTGAATGCCTGAAGACATGAGAGCAGGAAGCGAAGGATTCGAGCGAGTCAACGGGACGAGGTTCTACCCGACGATCGAGCAGCAACACAAGCAGGAGCAGGACGACGAAGCAAGGAAGGGAGCCAGGGCGACGGACCCGCTGACCTCGAAGATCGCCGCAGCAATGCGGGAGGCTCCTCGGTCGAACCACCGGGTCAAACTGCTCGAGGTGTTCAGCCAGAGCGCGACGCCTCTGAGTGATCGCGAAGCGTTCCGGTTCACCGACCTCCCAGAACATTCCTGCTGGTGGAAACGGTGCAGCGAACTTCGACAGGCTGGCCTGATCAAGGCGGTGGGCATCAAGATCTGCACGGAGACGAAGACGCCGGTGAGGCTGTGCCGGGTCACCGACCATGGGCGGATCCTCCTTGGCCAGCGTGAGGCAGCGGAGCGGATCAAGAGGAGGCCATCGAATGCTTGATGGAGCATTCACCTCCCCGAAACTCCGCAGGCTCTCTGTGATCCTGGGCGTACCTTGGCCTCACGCCATAGGGCTGGCAGGGCTTCTGTGGCGGTTCACGGCCAAGCACGCACCAACAGGCGAAATCGGACGGCATGACGATGAGGAGGTCGCTGCGGCCCTTGAGTGGCCAAAGGAGGCTGATGAGCTGATCCAGTCCTTGGTTCGCTGCCGGTTGCTTGACCGCGTAAACGGTCCAGCCAGGCTGATTGTCCACGACTGGCCAGACCATGCACCTCGGTATGTACTTGCAACGCTTCGAAGGAGGGAACTCGACTATTCGCACCACTACGAGCCGACTGCTGTCGAGACTACAGGAAAGACTACAGACTCCACTGTAGTCGAGACTTCCTATACCTCCTCCTCTGCCTCCTCCTCTGCCTCCTCCTCTACCTCTGCCTTGTCCTTTGCCCATGCCTCTGGGATTGATTCCTTAGTTGACGAGATCTGGAGTCTATGGGTGCCAGGTCGCAAGACCGGGAAGGCCGAGGGCAGGCACGCGATACTCAAGTCGATCGCGAAGATCACCATCGAGTTCAAGGTGACCGCTAAAGAGGCAGCGGCAGAGATCGCGGTGCGGACCAAGAGAGACGCCGATCGATACAAGCAGCAACTAAGAAACGGCGAGAATGAACTCCAGTTCATTCCGCATGGATCTACATACTTCAAAGCGGAAAGGTGGCTTGATGATGACGACCAAGAACCAACAAAGAGGGATGGACCTGGGGAACTCGCAGATCAAGACCTTGAGCGAATCCGAGGCTCCTAGTTGGGAGGTCAACTACCGGCTGCTGCGATCGCTCTATCAGAATTGGAAACCTACGGATGAGCTGCTGCGAGAAGTCTGGTTCCGGTGCTACGACAAGCCGCACGGAATGACCGCGAACCAAGTGAATCACGAAGACCTTCGGATTGCGATCGTCGAATCGAGATCTGTCAACAAGTACAACGATCCGGACTTCGAGAGGATCGCCGACATCTATCGACGAAGGCGGCAGGAACGGATCATCAAGAACCAGGCCAGAGCAATCCGATCCGATGCTGATCACGACATGCAGGAGTGCATTAGAGAACACGGGCAACGAATCAAACGGATCAGCGAGTGGTCAGAACACAGAAGAGAGGCAGCAATGAACAGAGTGCAGAAGATGTTTAAGGGGTATCGCAAGAGGGACGACCAGCCAACTGTCGAAGGATGGAGTCAAGCCCTTTCCGGGCTTGTCGTCGCCGCAGACCAAGAGATCCAAAATGCCCTTTGATCCACTGAGACCCGCGATGATTAAACGGACGCTTTACATCGTGAGAGGCGCACCAGGATCCGGGAAGAGCAGGCTGGCCAGGATCATCGCACCAGCCGCGTGCTACTCAGCAGATGACTACTTCGAGAACCTTGCGAGGGAGTACGCGAGAACCTACGAAGAAGTCTGGAGACCTGACCGGCTGAAGCCTGCGCATGAGACATGCTTCGACAAGGTCAAAGCCGCGATGAGCGCGCAACTCCAGAGAATCTCGGTACACAACACTTTCATCAAACGGACAGAGATCGAGAAGTACCGGAAGCTGGCGCGTCAGTTTGGGTATGAGACCAACGTCATCAGGATGGAGAGCAACTTCGGCAACGTCCACAAGGTGCCGATCGGAAAAGTGGAGAAGATGAAGCGAGACCTCGAAGATTGGGAGTGCTGATGGACGAAACCCTTGAACCAGCCTGGCAAGGGATCAAAGGCGGGAACATGCGCCTCTGGGTCATCGATGGACAGATGTCCAGGGTCCAAGGGGTATGTATTAAAACGGGAGAACTCTGGTCAGTGAAGGTCAAGACCTCTGAGTTGTTGCCATACCTTCGAGGGATTAAGGATGGGACCAACCGACCACTGATACAAGACGCATTCCCGACGATGAACGCAGCAGGCCGAGAGTTCCTGATTTCGGGGATTTCGCCAACCGGCTGGGATCTAATCTATAACTACATCAGCACCATCGGAGAACAAACGGATGAGCAATCACCAGAGGCAGAAGGGGAAGGCGGGGGAGAGGGAATTCGCGAAGATCCTGAGAGAGATGGGCTTTGAGGCCAGGAGATCGAAGCAGTATTCCGGAGAGGGAGGCACTGCTGACTTGGTCACCTCTATTCCTGGTCTGCATGTCGAAGTAAAACGGAGGACGAAGATCGGGGCTGCCCGATTCATGGAGCAAGCCGACCGGGATCGGCTTGACTCCGACATCCCTCTCATCGCGATGCGCGAAGATCGGGGCGAATGGCACGTCGTGTTGAAAGCAAAAGACCTAGCCGCGCTCTCAAGAAAGATCCGAGGTATTCCAGAGATGTGAACCTGCATCTTGGGTTCATTCATACGTTGGTCTTCAGCTGGTGCAATTCACCCACCGGAGCAGGAAAAGAAACGGACGAGATTGTCAGCGTTGCCTATATCGAGGCGGAGAGATTGCTCAGGGAAAAGTACGACCCAAAGCATGGCAAGGTCACGACATTTCTGCGGTCATATCTGATGGGCCGCGTTGAGTATCAAGTCGGTAAGGACCAGGGCCTGCGGAAACGGTCGGGCGGATGGAAGAACGACAAGCAGCTCCACAAAGGCGGGACGCCCTACAACCCGCAGCCATCGGATTCCCTCGAGTTCGATGAGTTGGTCGCAATGATTCATCCAGACTTCAGGCAGGTCGCCGAGGATCTCGCCGAAGGTCTCAGCCTGCTCGAGATCGTCAAAGCGATGGGCTTGGACTCTTTCGACTTTTACGATGACCTGGATGAAGACATCCCAATCGCCGAGGCTCGCGAGATTGCTGTTGCTGAGTTGAGACAGATGATGCGTGCCGAGTTGAGACCAACCACATGACCGAGCCGAACAGACAAACGGTGACCGTAATACTTCAGGCCATGCAGCTCATCACTTTGGTGGTGGGAGTGGCCACGATTTTCCTGACAGTGGGCAGGAGGGACGAAAGGCTTTCGCAGAACACCAGCGAGATCGCGGAACTCAGAGACATCGCCTCAGATCTGGTCAAGACCTCGATTGAAGCCACCACCACGAACCGAGACCAGGATCGGAGCCTTGACGATCTCAGGACTCGCCTGGCCAGATTGGAGAACGCACGATGAAGGACGCACTCAAGGAAAACAAACGGGCGGCCCTGACGATCTCGGCGCTGGTCGGGTTCCTGCTGATCTCAGCAACCCTGCACGCCTGCCAGCTTCAAGACATCATCAAGTTCGAAGTGCCGCCAGAGGTGGCGGAGTCCATCCAGGTCGAGGACCGCGTGGCGGTCTCAAAGTCAGATCAGGTCTGGCAGGACTGGAGCGACTTCGTCACGAAGCAGAACAAACGGCTCGAGGCAGCCATCGGATCCGCCAGTGAAAGACTGGCCATCATCGAGAGCCTCACCGAGACCGGAATCAACCTTGGACAGGATGCAGCTTCGACGCTCCCAGGTGGCGCGTTGATCTCTTCAGGCTTGGCCTTGATGGGTGGGCTGTTCCTCAAAAGACCCGGCGACAAGAAGCGAGAGCAGCAACAAACGGACGCCTCATATGACGAGGGCCTGAAGAAGGGCCGAGAGATCGCCCAGGCTGCCGCTGAGGCTGTCAGGACGTTGAGGATGAATCAGGAGGGTGCGGATTGACGGGACGCCTGAGAGGGCGTCTCTGGACCTCTGGGGGCTAAGGCTTCCGACAACTGATCGGGGCGTAAACGGTGAAGACCAAGATCCCATGGGCGGTGGAGCAGACCTCGAAGGGATGCTACCGCGTGGACCTCTATGCAACTGGGCCACGCTGGAGCCAAGACTTCCTGCTGAGTTCTGACCGCCACCACGACAATGCACACAGCGACCACCGGCTGGAGCTGCTGCACTTGGAGGAGGCGCAGGAACGGAACGCAGGCATCCTGGACATCGGAGATCTGGCGTGTGCCATGCAAGGCAAGTGGGACAGGCGGGCAGACCTCAGCCAGTGTCGACCTGAACACCAGCAAGGTCGCTATTTAGATTCCTTGGTCGAGACTGCTGCGGAGTTCTACGAACCCTTCGCCGAGCATTTCGTCCTCATGTCGCCAGGCAACCACGAGCAGTCGATCCTGAAGCACCATGAAACGGATCTAACCGAGCGCCTGGCGGAGAGGCTCCGGGCCGCAGGGTCGCCAGTGGTGACCGGAACCTATGGCGGGTTCATCCGGTTCCTGGTCCACCTCGAGGGTGGCAAGAGTCTGAGCCGGGTCATGTATTACCACCACGGGCATGGCGGCGGCGGGCTGATGACGCACGGAGTCCTCAACACCCGGCGGCGGCAGTCCTACCTTCCCAACGCTGACATCGTCTGGAGTGGTCACACCCATGACTCGTGGCAGGTGAGGCTTTCGAAGATGAGCTTGACGAGTGCCGGGACGGTCAGGCTCGACGATGTCCACCACGTCAGCACCCCAGGCTACAAGGATGAGATGACCCCGATGGAGGGCTGGCATGTAGAGCGAGGGTCACCGCCCAAGCCAATTGGAGCGGCATGGATGAGGCTCTCGGTGGAGCATCATCGGAAGCCGAACCGACACCGAAGGATCGCAATCAAGATCGAGGAAGCACGATGACGCAAGCCAAGCCGATCCCTCCTGATGTGGCGAGGGCGGTGCGGGACGCGGTCGCCCAAGTCGTCGAAAACGGTGGAGCCGACGCGGTGCTGCTCTGCATGACCAGGCACCGAAAGCATGGGACCGAGACGTACGCAGTACCCTTCGGGAACTTGCACGCGGTGAGAGGTTTGGCGGAGTACGCCTACGGCCAGCTCATCGAGGGCATAGAGACCGAGGACTTGGAAGACGACCTGGAGGATGGCGATGAGTGAACCAGACAACGAATGGAACCGCGACGAGACCGGCAGGTTCGGGGCAGGCAACAAGGGTGGGCCTGGCCGGAAGGTCGGTACCAAGGTGCCGAGCATGAAGGCGGCGCTGGAGCGGGCGATCTTGGACACCCTCAAGGAGGAGGGCCAAGAGCCTCGGACCATCCTGGACGCGCTGGCACAAACGGCTCTGGTGCTTGCCAAAGAAGGAGATTTCAAGTTTTGGAAGGAGATCATGGATCGAATCGACGGACCAGTGAAGCAGCACGTTGAGACCGAGCAGACCGTGACGATCGAGCGAATCGCGACCAAGCCACCCACCGAAGAGGATGACCCTTGACCTTTGAGATCTACGGAAGCACCATCACCATCGAGCAGGGTTCAACCTTCAGCTTGTCGATCGACTGGGCGGATTCGTCTGGATCTACGCTGGCCTTGTCCAGTGGCAACTACACCGCCAGGATGATGGGGCGGGTCGGTCGAGAATCCTCGTCAACCCTGTTCTCTTTCACGAGCGGGGCCGAGATCACCCTGGCCGACACGAACCCGAACATCTTGATCACAGTGGCAGCAACGGCCACCGACGACCTACCCGCTCCTGCCGAAGGGGTTTACGACCTCGAGCTGGTTTCAGCCACCGGAGTGGTTTCCAAGATCCTCAAGGGGCGGCTCAGAATTGAGCGCGAAGTGACACGATGAGCGTGACAGTCAACGAGTCGAACTACACAGTCTCGATCAACCAGACCACTCAAACGGTCCAAATCGCATCTCCAGGGCCCGCAGGTCAAGGCGTGCCGGTCGGCGGTTCAGCCGGTCAAGTCTTATCCAAGATCGACGGGACCAACTACAGAACGCAATGGAGTTCAGCGGGCAGCGGGACGGTGACCAGCGTCACATTGCAAGGTGACAACGGAAGCGGTGCGACAATCAACACCAGCGGCAACATCAAGGTCGCTGCAACTGCTCCAATCTCAACCACTGTGAGCGGCGACACGGTTACGGTCACGCACGATGGCGCAAGCGGATCGGGTACGTCAACGAATTATCCGGGTGCGATTACCGTCAACGCGACTGGTCATGTCACGGGTGTTGGCAGCACCGCCACTCCAGTCCTTCCTACGAACAACCTGAGCGATCTGTCAAACGCAGGAACGGCTCAGACGAACCTCGGCGGGACGACGGTAGGAAAGGCCGTGTTTACCGCTGCCGATGCTGCGGCTGCTCGAACCGCGATCGGCGTCGGAACCGGGAGCGGAGATGTAGTCGCAGCAAATAACCTCAGCGACCTAGCGAACGCGGGAACCGCTCGGACGAACCTCGGACTTGGGACCGCTGCGGTCGTTGACACGGGAACAGGCAACACCAACGCGATTCTCGGCAACGACACGCGTCTGACCGACGCTCGCACGCCGACGACGACGCTGGACCACGACGCCGACAAGATCACCAGCGGTACGCTCACGGTGGTTCGGGGTGGTACCGGATCGGCAACCGCTCCGATGGTTGGAGTCGTGACTGCGGCGGACGCTGCGGCGGCTCGGACGGTTCTCGGTCTCGGGACGGTGGCGACGACTGCTGCGACCGCCTATGCGACGGCGGCGCAGGGGACGAAGGCTGACTCGGCCCTCCAGGATGTCGTCAGCGACACCTCGCCTCAACTCGGGGGCAACCTCGATGTCCAGGCGAGCACGCTTACGACCTCAACCTCCAACGGGAACATCGTCGTCGATCCTCCAGGGACGGGATACCTTCAAGTCGAGGGAACTACGAATCCCGGCAAGATCCGGCTCATGTGCGAGGCTGGCACGCACGGCGTCGGCCTGATTAGCCCTACCCATGCCAACAGCACAAACGCGACGGATTATGACCTCACTCTCCCAATAGAGACAGGTGCAGCGAACAAGGCACTGATTGCAACTGACTCCAGCGGAACGCTCGGTTGGTCTTCTGCACTAGGAACCGCAGCAGCGGCGGCGACTGGCGACTTCGCGGCTGCCGCCCACACGCACACTGTTTCTCAAATTTCCGATCTTTCGGATCCTGTTACCAGCCCCGCAATGACAGGCGTATCCGCTGGTTCAATCACCGGCGTCATCAAGTGTTCGCAGTCGCAGTACGACGCGATTACTCCTAACGCGAACACCCTTTATGTGATTGTCTGATGGCAGATTTCAAAGCAGCATCATCCGCGATCGCCGCAGTCAAGGTTGGCACAAGTGCCGTGTCCAAGGTGTACATGGGTGCGGACCTCGTCTGGTCGCCGCCGTCTTCTAGTGACTGGGACACTTATGACAACGGCGTGTACTACGGGTCCGTGGTCACAAGTAGTCAAATCGAACTACACGCGCAGACCGCCAGCACCAGTTTCTTCACTCCTGAAAAACTTGATGACTCGGGAGGTCGTTTGAGGTTTCGAGTTGCTGGAACCACTTGGCCTGCCACTGGTGACGCTTCGATCTATGCTCCGTTCGTTGCGGTGTACTACAACAATGCGTGGTCGATCTGGCGATGGGAAGTCAATGGCTCGACCCCCGGCTTGCAGGGATATCAGGCACGCTGGCAGTATTACGATGGAGCAAGCAATCCCGGAACCAACAACTTGACAGCAGTTGGCCCCTCGTCGGTTGTGTATCTGACGCAGTACACAACCGGAGACTACGCGAACTGGTCTGCGTACGACGGTGGGACCGCTCTTCCGCCTGACTGGACTACTCACGAGGTCGGCGCGTTCCTGATTCCGAGACTGGACACAGGCGACTTCGTTAAGGATTTCGATCAACAGTTTCCTCTAGACGGTGCATATATCTCAGTCGATCGTGTGGCTGATAGCGGTTCTGGATCTGGTACCTCTACCTACACACTAAATGGCGACTTCGCGAGTGGAGCGAATCAGATAAAGTCACCTCCGTATGCGGCGGTCTGGGTTTCATCCGAACACGACGCAGCCGGAGGCTATGGTCACAATGACGACGGCTGGTATGTGTTCAAGCGAAACGGATACTCGGATGGAACGGCAGAGGGAGGCACTCCGAGCGACAACAACAGAGCCGTCTACATACCGCACGCTTGGAAAAGCAGCGCGAATAATAATGATGGATATCTGGGAGTCGGAGGGTCTGACGCTTTCCCGTACTTCGTGGTGAACCTCGACGATTACAGTGGCACAACCGGATCAGGCGGAACCGACGGATGGACCGACCCGTTCGATTGGTCGTCTCCGAAGTACACGATGACGGCGACCCTAGTAGCGACAGCGTCCTCGAACTTCTCCCTCGGAAGCGTCTCGGAATCTGGAGCGACAGCGGACTGGGAACCCTACACCTACCAGCCGCTTCGAGGAGATTCGCAGTATGTTTTCATCCTGATGAATGTTTCGAGCGGCGGATCGTACTCCTCCGGCAACGACTTCTTCAGCAAGACGAAACTACAGCACGCGAGACTTCGCAACACGACGAGCGGGAGCGAGTACGACATCTGGGATTCCGCGAGTGGATCGGCGGCGGACCAGTACTACCAAGTCCGCTTCGGTGATTCAGGCTCGAACGAACCGTGGGGAACGGGAACGCTCACCTATCTCCGGTGGAATTACAACACCGGCGACGGGACCACGACGTTCGCGAAGTTCTCCGCAGGCGACACGATTCAACTTGACATTTTCTACACCGATGACACATAAGGAACAGGCCGATGGCATCTGACAGAATTCAAAACTTCGCACAGATCGAGACTGCACTCAACACTATCTCGGGACGCATTCAGCGTCTTGGAATGGTCTACAAAGAACTCACTGGCAGGACTCCGACCGACGACATGCTGATCGACGAACTGATCGCGGCGGCTTCCGTTCTTACTGCTGCGGCGACTGCGTTGAAGTCGATTGATTACGACCCGACGCCTCCCGACGAACCGGAACTGCCGTGAGCCAAACAGAAGTGAACAGAACCGTGAACCTTCTTCAGGGGTTCATCCTTCTTTGCACGGTGGCCGGCGTGTTCATGTCGCTCGGCGCCGCGAACAATGTTCTCCAGCAGAACACCGACTCAGTCGATGAGCTGAAAGCTATCGCTTCCGACCTAGTCCGTGCTCAGGTGATGAGCACGGTCACGGACGATAGCCACTCGAAGGCGATCGCTGACTTGGTTCTGAGGGTCAGCCGGCTGGAGGACAGAGATTGAGCATGTCGTCGGCGGCCTGTTGCTGCTCAGATGAACTTGGCTGTGGCCTGCCGAGCGACTATCCCACAAACATCAGCTTCTCCTCTTCATTCAGGGTTGAAGCAGAGCTTTTGCATCCGCCTTTCTCAACGGCGGGGACTGCTTTTTCATACGAAACGTCGATGACTCTGGGGATGTTTTTTGATTTCAAGTTCTGCGTGTTCAGATACGACCGGGTCGTTGGGACTCACTCGATCTCTTACACCAATCCGCCCTCTGGATATTCGAGTGGATCAGAACAATTCCGAGTAGACAGATATGTAGGCGGAACTCCGCAATTCGGAACGAGTCAAGCTCCCGACGACGTTCTTTTTCATAAACTCGATGGCACCCCGAATTACTCTTGGACGTTGAATTCCGGCTCGACAGATTACGTTCTGCAACAAACGACAAT
>Ga0209337_1000301_pt1 | contig 39232 bp, 57 predicted proteins | sample LinPmetageLP53_FD_184044 | JGI IMG/M metagenome (GOLD analysis project Ga0209337, IMG submission 184044) | Marine viral communities from the Pacific Ocean - LP-53 (SPAdes) (version 2) | ecosystem: Environmental > Aquatic > Marine > Oceanic | place: Pacific Ocean | collected 2010-02-08
GTGGACTCTTTGATATGTTTGATGCACCTAAGAAAGAAGCAAAGCTAGGTGCAGACTTAGATTATGGTTTATTAGCTAGTAACTTTGCACCTGATATGAAAGAAACAGGCGAAGAAATAAAAACAATAGTTACAAACCCACGTGAAACTGTTAAAGCAATTGCTGATTTAGCTGGTGGAGCTTGGAGAACTGGTTTAGGTAAAGTTATGCCTGAAGGTGTAATGGATTTTCTTGAGAGCGTAGATGAAAAAGTAGGCTATGACAGTAAACCAAGAGAAGAATTAGCGCAAGGAGCATGGAAAGACATAGTAGCTACTCATGGTAGTATTGATGGCTTTAAAAAGTTTGCACAAGAAAACCCTTTTGAGGCAATGTTAGAACTTACAGGTGCTGGGTTAGTTGCTAGACAAGTTAAGAACGTAACTGCTCCTGTTGTAAAAAATGCAATACAAGCAGCTGAAGAGATAGGATTGATGGATCACGTAAGAAAATTTGGATCGTTGCCTGTTGGATTATCAATAGTAGATGTTAATAAACGCTATCCTGGTGTATCAGATGAAATAAAAAAACAATTAGCAATGGGATTAGGCAGAGACAGAATAGCTGATGATTTAATAAAAGAGTCAATTAACAAAGGTGTCATGGATATAGATGTAAAGAAAACAGGAACACCACTCGAACATAATTATGTTTCAGCTTACGATGTTTTACCAGGTAGAGTAGTTGCATCAGGTATGGCAGATGCCTCATCTACTGGTCAAACTATTAGAGAAGTTGGTGGTAAAGAAGTTGGTTTTGGTGGTTCAATTGAAGAAGGCGGTCAACAGTTTGCGGATAAGTTTAAAGACATGGCCTGGGCCAATGATCCAAAGGCTATAAAAGCTCTTGTTAATAATTTAAAAGAGTCTGAAAAATTACGTGTTAAAAAAGGACTTTTAGATGAAACTGCGTTTGCACCTTTCCAAATGGGGTTAGGAGCTATTAATTTCGCAGTTCAAATGTCTGACACAATGGTTAAATCTGCTAAAACTAATTTAAACAAAAAACAAATAGCAGACCTAGACGATAAAATTAGAAAAACAGAATACTTAAAAACATTTAACGAAGGTAAACCAGATGAATTTAAAAAGAAAGTATTCTTAAACCCTGATTTTGTTGGATTAGATAAAGTTGATTTAACTAAATTGTCTGGCCCACAAAAGAAAGATATTATTAGAATACTTGATACAAATGCTAGAGATGATATTGGCTCAATGTTGCAGCATCAATTAGCTAATAGTGATCCACAACAATTAATTACCGATCCTTATACACTTCATAATGTAATGATTCCAGATAAAATTCCACCAAATGCAGATGGTACTATTCCATCAGGTCATAGAACATATGGTGCTGCTGTAAAAGGTAGAATGGTTGGTCGTATTGAAGAACCAATTAATTTATTAGACTTGATGGTTATAAATGACAACAAAGGAAAAAGAATAACTAACGAAAGAATGAAAGGCGCAAAAAAAGCCTCATTGAACAAATCTATTATGGGGCAAAAAATTCGTCAAGTTATCACAGAAGAAGATGTTGACAGAGCTGTAAAAGCAAATCAACGGAGAATGGGTTTGCTCTTATAACAATCAACATTATTCTTAATTACTGATATACTTACGTTAAAATAGGACTGATTATGGCATTAAATACGTACACAGGCTTAAAAACAAGCATTGCTGATTTCTTAAATAGAGATGATTTGACAGCAGTTATACCTGACTTTATTTCATTGGCTGAAGCACAGATCAATAGAGATATACGTCATTGGAAGATGGAAGCACGAGCCAATGGACAACAAACAAATCTTGATGAATACATGCAGATACCATCTGACTGGGTAGAAACTATTAGATTGCACCTGACAGGATCAGGCACGTCTACAGTAAATCTTGTATCAAGAGATGCTATGGCTGATAAACGTCAAGCAAACAATAACGAAACAGGAACACCAACACATTACACACACGCAGATGGACAATTTCAGTTGCACCCAACTCCAAGTAATGACATAGATTTTGAGTTACTCTACTATCAGAAGCTAGACGCTTTAAGTAGTAGTAACGCAGATAATTGGCTTTTACTAGAAGCACCTGATGTATACCTCTATGGAGCGTTATTACATTCAGCACCGTATCTAGCAGATGACCAAAGAGTAGCTGTATGGGCGCAGTTGTATGGCGCAGCAGTACAGCGTTTAAACGAAGTCTCTGAAGACGCTAGGTTTAGTGGTTCAGGGTTAACACTTAAAGTGAGGGGATTGATATGAGTTTTACCAACTTTTTAGAAACAGAAATTTTAGATCATGTATTTGCTGGAGCGGCTTACTCAGCTCCTTCTCAGCATTACTTAGCATTATTTACAGCAGCTCCAGGTGAAACTGGTGGTGGTACTGAAGTATCAACTTCAAATACAGCATATGCAAGAAGACCTGTAAACTTTACTACATCAGGTGCAACGACATCAAATAACGCAGCAGTAGAATTTGCTACAGCAACTGCGGCTTTTGGTACAGTCACACACGTTGGAGTATTTGATGCAGCTACATCAGGAAATATGATGGCCTACGCAACATTAGCATCATCCAAAGCGATTGATACTGGTGACGTGTTTCGAGTACCATCAGGTGACTTAGACATAACGCTCAACTAATACAGTTGTAACGTATGGCTTTTGTATACGGTGATTCGTATTATGGCTTACGTACTTGGGGTAGTAGTAGCGGTGATGTAAAAGATGCTTCAGCCGCACTTACAGCCACATCAAGTTCAGGAGCTGTAGACTGGGTAGTAGCTCGTGGTAGTGGTGTTATAACAATAACCGTTGCCTCTGGTACTACGTGTAGTGGCGAAAAGATAATACTAGAAGAGTCTGACCGTTATACTTATGGTTCAGGCTTGTGGGGGCGTAATGTCTTTGCTGGTAATGCAGACTTACAAACTATTGTATCTGCAACATCGTCTATTGCAAATGTAGTACAAGAAAGAGTACGTACAGCTAGTGCAACCGTATCCGCAAGTGCAACCGTATATGCAATTGGTGGTATGCGAAGTAACGCATACTCCGAATCTGTATCTACCAGTAGCATGGCAACTTCAAATGCTACGCTTAGAGTTAGAGAAAGTGCTGCGACATCTACGTCAGCATCATCTGCAACATCTAATGCAACGTGTACATGGAGTACAGGAGCAACTGTAAGTGCAACAGGTACGTTAACAGGTGCTGCAATTCAGTTCTTTGAGGAACGTGCAGACAAATTTACATATGGTTCAGGTAAATACGGTTACAACCCTTACGATGCTACAGATTTACAAACAATAATATCTGCTACGTCTGTAGGCACATCTTGTGTAGGTGCAAAAGTAAATCTAGCCGCTGCAAATAGTATTGCTACTTCTTCAGCAACAGCTAGTGGAGAACAAATAGACCAGCCTACAAGTGCTATGTCAGCAACTTCTAGTGTTACGGTCAGAGCAGAAGCTATATTTACATCAAGTGCAACAAGTCAATCAGCTTCTACTACAGCATTTACAACAGTTATTAGAGTAAGAGAAGATACAGCGGCAGTATCAGTAACGTCAGGTGTAGCTACATTAGGTAGAGAAAAATGGGAAATAATTGTTAACAACACTAATACTTGGACACAAATAGCGGCATAATATTATGGCATTAATACCACTACAATTACCACCAGGAGTTCATAGAAACGGTACAGACTTTGAGTCATCTAATAGATGGCGTGATGCTAGTCTAGTCAGATGGCATGATGGATCAATGCGACCAGTTGGTGGTTGGACTGTGAGAAAATCAAATGCATTTGCAGCAGCTCCTAGAGCAATGCTTTCGTATCTTGATAATAATAGTGATGAACACTTAATTGCTGGTACTTATAATAAACTGTATTACGTGAACCCCTCACAAACAGTTTACGATATAACACCAACATCAGGATTTACTGATGGAACAACAAGTGGTGCGTTAAATACAGGATTTGGTGGTGGTTTTTATGGTTTTTCAAATTATGGTACAGCACCATCAAGCTCTGGTGTTTATTCTGAAGCAACTACATGGTCATTAGATACTTGGGGTGAATACCTCTTAGCAATATCATCAACAGATGGTAAGCTATTAGAATGGCAAGGCAATACAGGAGCAAAGGCACAAACAGTATCTAACGCTCCGACAGGCAATAATGCAATGGTTGTATCTGAAGAACGCTTTGTTTTCTGTTTGGGTGCTGGTGGCAATCCACGTAAAGTGCAATGGTCTGATAAAGAAAACAATACTGTCTGGTCTCCTTCAGCAACAAATGAAGCTGGTGATATGGAACTACAGACTACAGGGCAAATTATGTGTGGCTTGAGAATGAGAGGATCGACAATTATTTTGACTGATAACGATGCACATATAGCACAATACTCTGGGCCGCCATTTGTTTATGGCTTTGAAAGAGTAGGTACAGCTTGTGGAGTTGCATCAAGAAAAGGAGCAGTAGCAATAGATCAAGGTGCATTCTGGATGGGTAGAAATGGATTCTTTACATTTGATGGATCAACAGCAAAAGAAATGCCTTGTGAGGTAGCAGATTATGTTTTTGATGACATGAACCCAGCACAAGTAAGCAAAGTATATGCAGTTCACAATTCACAGTTTGGTGAGATATGGTGGTTCTATCCATCTGCAAACTCCAACGAAAATGATAGGTATGTAACTTTAGACTATAAAGAAGGTCATTGGGCAACTGGTACATTAGATAGAACTGCTGGTGTAGATCAAGGTGTGTTTTCTAATCCAATCTTTGTAGATGCTAGTGGTAATTTATACAACCATGAAACAGGGTATACACACTCAGGTTCAGTTAAACCATTTGCAGAAAGCGGCCCAATAAGTTTAGGTAACGGTGATAACATTATGCGTGTTACACAATTAATACCTGATGAACGTGTGCAAGGTGAAGTTAAAGTAACCTTTAAAACCAGAACTCATCCAAACGATACAGAAACAAATCATGGTGAAGTAACATTAACAAACCCAACAGACGTAAGATTTCAAGGTAGACAAGTAAGAATGAAAATACAAGGAGCTGGTAACACAAATTGGCGATCAGGTGTAATGAGAATAGAAGCAAACGCTGGAGGTAGACGATGAGTATTGCAACACCACCTTCACCTTTAGGTGGCGATTGGAAACCGTGGGGTGAAAGACTTAATAAATTTTTGACTGCTACTAGAAATAAATTACAGTTTAGAGATGCAGAGGCAAAAGCCACAGAAGATGGCATTATAATGTGGGATGCTGTACAAAATGCGGTTGTAGTTTCCAAGAATGGAGCTTGGGTTAAGTTAAAATACGATCCATGAGTCTAGCTGAAGAATTATTAAGATGCCAGAAATGGATACAGGCTGCATTGAATAAAGGTGGCGATACTCACGACTTTAAAGATGTAGTTGATGGTGTATTAAGTGGCAACATGCAACTGTGGTTAGGTGCTAACGGTTGTGCAGTAACTGAAATAATCGTGTATCCTAATAAGAAAGTGCTACACGTATTTCTTGCTGGTGGTGATCAAGGTCAAGGAATAGAACAAATAACAGACATGCATGATGATGCAATGGCATGGGGTAAAGAACAAGGATGTGATGGTATGACAGTAACTGGGCGTAGAGGTTGGAAAAAAATCTTGCAACCTAGAGGATGGACTGAACAGTTCACAACATTATTAAAGGAGTTTTGACATGAGTGGTGGCGGTGGAAAAAGTGGAAGTGAAAGTACAGAGACTAGTTTACCTGAATGGCTAAGAGGCCCAGCAGAACGTAATCTAGGTAGAGCTGAAGACGTACAAAGATTAGGTTATATGCCATACAGAGGCCCAGAAGTAGCAGCCTTTACACCTAATCAATTGGCAGCAATGCAAAATAATAATGATGCAGCACGTGCATTTGGTTTTGCAGCTCCAGGCGGTGCAGCTGAAGGTATGCCAACACCTGAACTTTATGCGGGTGGTATAAGAGCATACGACTCAAATGCATTATATGACCAAGCACTCTTAGACACTCAAGCCTATCAACCTGAGACTTTTGACCAATACAACGCATTATTTGGTAGTAATGTAGCAACTACAGCAAATCCTAACCCATTACCTACTGGAAGACCAAGTGGTGGTGGCGGAAGTTTTGGTGGTGTTGATCCTAATGAAGTTGCAATACAAAAATTACGTGATGACAGAGCTAATGCTACTAATACGCCAACTGCAATGCAAAATTATTTAGATGATAGTCAAATGATTCCTAGTGATCCACGTAAATCGCCAGGTCATCCATCAAATTTTAATTACACGCCAAATTATCAAGCATCTATTCCTGGCACAACAATGGATGATACAGCAGCTATACAAGCTGGTATGACACCTCAGTATCGAAATACAAATTTAGGTGCAATGGATATTCACTCAGGCAGTAGACTTGAACAAAATCTCTCAAACCCTATAGATCAAATGATGGCAGAATATGAAGCAAAACTAGCGGGAAAGTAAACGGGAGTGTAGATGCCTCCCCTGTACCCAGCCTAATGAACGCCTCACTACTATCAAGTGAGAATGGTATAGGTAACGCTGTTCAGGGTTCAGGTATGGGTGTACCAACATTGCAAAATAGAGGTATAGGTACTGCAACTCAAAGCTCTGGAATGGGTGTACCAACATTACAGGAACGTGGTATAGGAAATGCACAACAATTTTTCAGTCAGCCAATGATGGCTAGTGGTTCACCAAATAGCAGAGGTGTAGACACATCATTATCAGACAATATGATTAATACGGTTGGTACTGGTATGGGAAACAACCTTAGAGTTTTAGCAGATAAAATGCAAAATGTTAATGAAATATATGGATCACCTGATACCCTATCTGTAGACGATAGAATTAAAATTATGAACGGTGAAATGACTGAAGCACAAGCAGATAAAATTTTAGCAGATTCACAATTGCCTTTTAGAGATAAAGGCGGTAGTGGATTTTTTAGGTCGCTTGATCCGATTGATATGGCTTTTAGAATGGCAGTTGGTGGTGACACAACACAAAATTCTATTGATGCACATAGAGCAAATAAAAATTCTAATTTTGGCGATGGTCTTATGGGGTATAAAGATGAAAATATGCTCAACCAAGATGGTACAACATATATACCAGTATCAGATATGCCGAATGGTTATCATTTTAAATCAGGTAAAGATGCGGGTAATATGGCTAGAGGTGATTTGACTCTAGGAGGTATTCCGTTGGCTTTATTAGGTCATGCATATCAACAAGGAACAGGACTTTTAAAAATGGATGGTTCGTATGGCAGAGGAGCAAGATTACAGGCTTCTGACAATGCTAGAGGTATAGCTGCAAGTGGCAATGCACCAGCACTACAAGGTATATTTGATCGTATGGATGCTGGTAGAGCAAGAGATGAAGTTATTAAACAAAGAATAGCTGATGGTACTTTTGTGCCAGGTAAAAAAGCACAAGCATATAATCCACCAAAAGAAACTGTTGCTGATAGGAAAGGGTACACACCTAAACCCGCAGCTAAAACAAAAGTAAAAGTAGATTATAATAAGAACAAACCTGTGGTAGTTAAAAAGACTAAACCTACTCCAAGAGGCCCACAACCTGTAAAAGTTACAAGAACAACAGGAAGCAGAGGTGGCAGAGGTAATGTAGGCGCAAGACGTAGATTAACAGGCGGTAGGTAATTAAATGGAGATAATGTAATGGCTGGACAAGCAAACGGTGGTCAAGTAACTCAACCTAATTCACTAAATCAAGGTAAGTATGTAGGAAATCCAAACCATATGAATGGAGGCACTATGAAATTAGGTGGTGGTTTGCCACAACAATCTACTCCTGAATATCTTAAAGGCTTTACTCCTCCACAAATGAATACTATGGATAGTCGGAGGTACACTCTAGATGGTCAACAACTAACAGGTTCAAGCTCATACATTGGTGCATTAACAAAACATTTAAATGATACAGGTCAAGGACATTTATTAACTGGTGGTACGTATACTCCTCCATCTACTACTCAACCTGTGCCAACTCCAATAGCTAATCCAACAACTCCCGCAGTACAACCGCCAAACATTAATACATTAGCTGCTGAAGGAATTAGAGCAGCTGGAACAGCAACTGGACAAGGATTAGGTTTTACTCCACAACAAGTGGCAGTAGCTGGTAATAGTGCTTCAGTTACACCAACTAACGTAGTAGGATCAGATGTTGTTAACGCTAATGTAGTTGGCTCAAATGTTAATCCAGCTCTAAATGCTGTGACAGGTAGTAATGTAGATGCTTCTTTAAATGCTGTAACAGGTTCTAATGTTGATCCATCACAATATAATGTAACAGGATCAAATGTAGATGCTTCTGCAAATGATGTAACTGGCTCAAATGTTGCTGGTTCTAATATAGCTGCAACACAGGTAGGCCAACAAAATGCTAGTCCACAAGTAATGGCAGAGCGTTTAGCTAATACAAATATGGCTCAATACATGAATCCATATACAGATCAAGTAATTAGAGCTAATGAAGTTGATGTATTGCGAGGTGCTAACATGGGATTGGACATGCTCGGCGCACAGGCACAAGCAGCGGGTGGATTTGGTGGATCACGACATGGTATTGCAATGGGTGAGATTGGCCGAGGTATGGCAGATACATTAGCTAGAACTTCTGCTGGACTAAGACAGGCTGGGTATCAAAATGCTCAACAAGCAGCTGGTCAAGATATTGCCAATAATTTCCAATCACAAATGGCTAACCAACAAGGCGGTCAATTTGATGTAAATACAAATATGCAAAGACAGTTAGCTAATCAAGGTGCTAACTTACAAGCATCACAACAGAATCAACAAAACGCATTACAAGCTGGACTTGCAAATCAACAGAACACGTTACAAGCTAGACTAGCGAATCAAAGTGCTGGAATGCAAGGTCAATTAGCTAATCAACAAAATGCACTACAAGCAGCTGGAATGAATCAATCAGCTGGAATGCAAGGAGCATTAGCTAATCAAGCGGATGCGCTAAGATCACAAGGCATGAACCAACAATATGGAATGCAAGGACAACTTGCTAATCAAAGTAACGCATTGCAGTCACAAGGTATGAATCAGCAATACGGTATGCAAGGACAACTAGCAAATCAGGGTAATGCCTTACAAGCGGCTTTAGCTAATCAGTCTGCGGGTATGCAATCAGGTTTAGCAAATCAATCTAATGCATTAAATAGTGCTTTAGCTAATCAAAACTTTAATTTTCAAGGTCAAAGAGCGAATCAACAGGCTGGTCAACAAGACATTGCAAATAGATTACAAGCAGCTCTTGCAAATCAAAGTGCGGGATTGTCTGGTAACTCTCAAAGGATGGGCGCAGCTCAACAATTAGGTGGTTTAGCTAATCTAGGATTTAACATGGGGCAAACGGTAAATAGTAATCTTGCACAACAAGGAGCTATGCAACAAGCACTACAACAAGTAATTCTTGACAATGCTAGAGCTAAGTTTGCTGGTTATACAGGCCAACCAGCTGCTGGTATAGGTTATTTAAGTCAGGCTCTTGGTAATACACCGACAACAAATACACAAACACTCACAAAAACACCTGGATTGTTTGATTACTTAACATTAGGGGCATCAATGATGCCAGGGAGCTAAAAAATGGCAATAGGTTTAGGGCAAATGCTAATAAGTGGTCTCATAGGTAGTGAGGTGCAAAAAAAAGGTGGCTTGATGCAAATGTTAGGTGGTGGTAATAATACACCTCAAATGCCTAAAGAAGCTACACATACAATGCCTGATGGTACAGTCATGCCTGGAGCTACACATGGAGAATACAATCAAACTGCACAAGCTCCACAGCAACAAGGTGGTGGCTTTATGCAAGGCATAAGTAATATGATGGGTAACCCAACAGATGCTCAAATAGCACGTATGGGAATGGGTTTTAACTCTATGCGATTACGACCTGATGACAACATGGCTAAATCATTTCAACAGCGTATTGATTCAAGCGTTTCAACTAAAACAAAAAATATAACTGTACAACAATTAAGAAAAATGGGACATGGTAATATTGCCGATCTTGTTGAAAGCGGCGTTATGACAATTAAAGATGCATCAGCAGCACTTTCTAAAAACATGGGTAATCCTGGAGATGCAAAAGGCTATGTTGCATGGTTAAATAATGCAGCAAAAGAACCTGGTCAAGAACATTTTGCACAATATGCAGAAATGCTTAGTTTTAATCCTACAGATGCAATGATGAAAGACATTACCACTATGGTAACTAATGATCTTGGTATGGGTGATGCGAACACTAAGATAACTTTTTCAACTCCTAAAACAAACGAAGATACTGGTGAAGAGTATGTTGTAAGAACTGATCCTAACGCAAAGCCTGAAGACCAAATAACTATAGTAAAAACAGGTAATATTTTGCCAACTCAAGCAGAGTTAGCTGCAGCTGATTCACAAGCAAAAATATTAGCAGCAGATAAACAAAAAGCGGTAACTACTGGCGCACAGGCATTTCAAGATGCTCAAGCTCTAGAAGGTGATATTTATAATTACACAATAGCGTTAGATCAATTAACAACTATTGATCCTACAACTGGTGCTAGAGTATTTACTGATGACAAAGCAAGAACTGGTTGGATAGCTAATCAACTGCCAGCAATGAAAAGAGAAACAGCTTTACTACGAAGAGTTGCAAACGTAATGGGTATAAGTGTTATTAACATGGCAACATTTGGTGCATTGTCTGAACGTGAAATGGCAATGGCGATGGCTACAAACCTTGACTTGCAACTTCCAGGTCAAGAGTTAGTTCCTTATATAGAAGAAATGATTGAAGCTAAAAGAAAACTTGCAAATGTTTTATATCAAAGGACTTCTGATTTAACTTCTAATCCTGAAATGACTTATACTCAATGGATGAAAGATACTACTGCAAAAGCATTAGAGCATGACAAATACAGATACCACAATTTAAGTAAAGCTCAGAAAAAACAGTTAGATGAGTTAGTAGTACAAAGAGGTTTGCCTGAAGGTTACACAGGGCAAATGATTTATAATAGCTTTAACTTAGAAACTAGAAAGGGGTTTTAGATGGCAAAAACTTGGATAGAAAACATTAACGAAGCATTAGATGGTGGAAGTGCAGCTGCTACTGAAGGTGAAAGTTTTAGTCCAGAAGCAATGGAAAAAATTGAATCATTAGTACCTCAAGTAAATGATGTTGTTGTTCAAGAATCTTTAGCAGAAGTTGAAGATCAAAAGACTAGAGCCTTCGCTCAAGGTCTAACCTTTGGTTTTGCTGACGAAATGGAAGCCTTTGTTAGATCATTAGCTAATAAAGATGTCAGCTATGAACAACAAAGAGACCAAATACGAAATGCAATGACTGAATATGCAAAAGCTAAACCTGGTGAAGCATTGGCAATGGAAGTAGCTGGTGCAGTAGTTCCAACAATTGTTTCATTATTTGGAGGCCCAGCTGGATGGGCAAAAGCACTACAAACAGTTACAACACTTGGAACAAAATTAGCTGGTAGACAAGGTATAGGAAAGACGGCGCATATGACAGGTAAAGGTACTGCACTTTATTCTGTAGGTGCTGGAGAGGAAGGATTAGTTGAAGATTTAAAAAACGCTCCAGGTGGCTATGTTTCAGGTCTAACTCTTGGTGCATTACTTTCTGTTGGTGGACAAGCAGCTGCAGAAGGAGTTGGCAGATTATTAAATACTGAAATTGGCAAAAACTTTACGCCTGTTGTAAGAGAACAAATGGAATTATTAATGCAGAGATCAGGCATGACAGCTAATCAAATTATTGAAAGAGTCCAAAATGGCGTATTAATGATTGAAAACGATACATTAAGAGCAGCTATTAAAGCATTATCATCAATGAGTAATGATGCTAGTGCAGTTATTACAAAATCAACTAAAGCAAGACCATTAGAAACAAAGAAAGATTTACTTGACGAAATGCAACAGATAACAACTGGAACAAAAGCGGATAAAAACGTAATTAAACTTTACAATGCAACAGATGACGAATTAATAGAAGCTGAACAGAAAGCATATAAGAGCTTGTTTAAAGATACAAATCCTGAGTTACCTCCACAAATGGCTCTTAACTTAGAAGATACTATGCGAACATTTCCTGATATGTGGGATGACATGAATAAAATTTATAGCACTAGTAAAGGTGAGGGGTTAGTTCCTTTCTTTGAAGTTACAGATGGCGTATTGCGTATAATTAAAAAACCAACACTTCAAGATGCTGAACAAATCTTTAGGACTTTAAGAGATATTCCTAGAATGAATGTAAACAAAGGTATTTTAAGAAATGTAGATGCAGCTGCAAAAACTTTAAAAGCTGAAATAAATCAGTTTAGTCCTGAACTAGCTTTAGTTAGACAAACAGCTAGTAATACAAGAACAGGAAGAGATGCTTATGAGTATGGTACTAAAATACTAAGCCAAAACCCTGAAAAAATTGCTGTAGAATTAGAAAAATTTAAACAGACTCCAGGTGCTTTTGACGCTCTTAGGCAAGGATTTATGACTACCTATAAGTTTCGATCTGGATCGAGTAATGCTGCAATCAAAAATGTAGCTGAAGAAGGTAAAAACTTTAATGAAATAGTAAGAATGTTGTTTCCAATGGGAAATCAAGCAGACGATATAATCACCAAAGCACAAATTGCTGGTGGAGCTATAGATACAAAAAATTCAGTTCTTGGTGGTACAACTACAGCAAGAGAACAAGTAGCAGCAGATCAAATGAGTATTGCTACACAAGCTGCTAGATTAAAAGAAAATCCAATGGATGTTGGAGCTGGTATATCTTTAGTTAGAAATTTAATTAAAACTAGATCGCCAGAAATGAATCCAAAAGATGCACAAAGACTTGCAGAATTAGTAACATCAAAAAATGCAGACGAAGTTAAAGACGCTATGGTTGATGATGGACAAATAGCTAAATTATTAAAAGTAATTGATATGGCAATATATGGAGCTAGTAGATTATCATCAGCTGGTTCTAAACCTGTTGGAGCGCAATTTCAAGAAGATAGATTAAGTAGTAGTGGACTAATGGATTATAGTCTTGGTGCAGTCAGCGACAGTATTGGCAACTTAATGCAACAAAATTAACTGGGGATATAAATGGCGAAGCTAGAAAAAATGACAGATGATCAAGTACAAGACATTGCTAGTGAAGCAGTTACAAGTGCAATCAGTTTCATTGAAAGTGAGATTGCCGAGGATAGGATAAAGTCTCAGCGTTATTTTGAAGGTGAGACAGATATAGGACAAGAAGCTGGTAGAAGTAGAATTGTAGCTACTAAGGTTCGTGATACTATTAGATCAATCAAGCCAAGTCTAATGCGTGTGTTCTTATCGTCAGAAAATGCAGTAGAGTTTATTCCTACAAGTCAAGATGATGTTAAGGGTGCTGAACAAGCCACAAAATATTGTAATCATCGTTTTAGTGAAATGAATGGCTACACATTGTTAAATGATGTGATTCATGATGCTTTAGTCAAAAAAACTGGCGTATTAAAAGTGTGGTGGATGGATGAGGCAGACGAAGAATTTTTTAATTTTTCTAATGTCACCGAAGAAGAGATGGCTGCTATTGTTAATGAAGATGATGCAACAGTAATTGAGCAATCTGTAGAAATGTCAACTATGATGAATCCTGAAGGCATAGAAATGGAAATGCCACAGTACACACTCAAGGTTAGCTACAAAAAAGAGAAAGGAAAGCTATGTATTGAAGCCTTACCACCTGAAGAATTTTTAGTTGATCGTAATGCTAAGTCTGTTGAAGATGCTTATGTAGTTGCCCACAGAACAGAGATGAGAGTAAGTGATCTTGTGCAAATGGGTTACGAGTATGACATGGTATCAGAACTGTCTGGTTTATCTTCTGATGACACGTATACAGATTCTGAAGCATTTGAGCGTAAAGGCTATGAGCAAGACGAAGAAGCTAATACAGCTGATGTATCAATGAAACTAGTAGCAGTTACTGAAGCCTACATGAAAATGGACAAAGAAGGTACAGGTATAGCTTCAATGTATCGTATTCTTATGGCTGGTGGTGATAACAAACTACTAGAGTGTGAAGAGTGGGGTGAAGTGCCATTTGCAGTCTTTGAAGTTGATCCTGAACCTCATACTTTTTTTGGGCGTAGTGTTGCTGATCTTATTATGAATGACCAAGACTCTTCTACTGCTATGCTTAGAGGTATGATGGACAACGTAGCGTTAACAAACTCGCCAAGACAGGGTTATGTGCAAGGCCAAGTTAACGTAGATGATTTAATGAACAATGAAATTGGTGGACTGGTTAGAATGAAATCTCCAGCTGCCTTAGTAGATATAGCAACACCTTTTGTAGCTGGGCAAGTATTAACAGCAATGCAATACATGGATAACACTATTGAAGGTAAGACAGGAGTATCTAAAGCCTCTCAAGGACTTGATCCTGAAACTTTACAAAACACATCAGCAACTGCTGCACGTTTACAGGCACAACAAGGTTCTGCTCAGATAGAGGTGATGGCTCGAAATATTGCCGAGGGTGGCATGAAGCGTTTATTTAAGCTAATGTTAAACCTTTTAGTAGAAAATAGTTGTGAAGAGACTATGATGCGTTTATCAGGTGAATTTATTCCTGTTGATCCACGGTCATGGAATACAAGCATGGATGTATCAACTAATGTTGGTTTAGGAACTGGTAAAGAAGACACTAAACAAATGGCATTGACTCAAGCCTTAGAAATGCAAATGCAAATTTGGAGTACCTATGGCAGTTCTAATGGATTAGTCACTATGACAGGAATTAGAAATACCCTGGGTGATATGTTAGCTATTGCTGGTATAAAAAATGTTGATAGATACTTTAATCCAATGACACCTGAAACAGAACAAATGTTAGTGCAACAACAAGAACAATTAGCAGCTCAACAACAAGAGACTGCAATGACTGATGCAGAAGCTCTAGTACAATCAGAGCAATACAACGCTGATAAACAAATGGAAATGCAACAACTGAAATTGCAGATTGAAGCACAAAAAGCTATTGCTATAGATGATAGAGATCGAGACAAAATGGATCAAGACCTACTAATAAAAGCAGCTGAAATACTTGGTAAATACGGTACTGCTGTAGATACTGCAAATATTAAGAAGGCGCAAGAAGAGGCAAGATACCCTGATGCCACACCATCACAAGCAGTTAGTGGAGGTAGATTTTAATGGCTAACAAACTATCAATAGTTGAAAAATCTGCTAAGATGAGAACATTACAGGCTGATGACACGTTTAAATTAGCCTTACAAGAGATTACTGAGCAGCAAGTTGCTGTTTTTGTAGACGCTGATTCTAGTACAGAACAGCGAGAGAAAGCACACGATATGATATGTGCGCTTAGAAAGATTGATGATTATTTCGACTCCGTAAAAACGGATGAGGTAATGTACAATCGCAAACTAACCAAAGGAGAATCAGCACCGTGAGTGAAGCGACTGAAAATCAAATGGATGGCACTATAGAAAGTGCTATATCGAGCTTAATTGCTCCTGAAGAGGTAATTGAAGAAACAACTGAAGAAGAAGTTCGGGAAACAGAAGAAATATCTGCCGAAGCTGAAGTTGAAGATGAGATTGACTCGGAAGAAGATGTAACTGAAGATGAAGAGGTAGAAGCCTCTGACTCTGATGAGGATTACGAAGACCAAGTAGAGGATGCTAGTCCAGAAGAACCACAAAAGTATTCTGTCAAGGTAGATGGACAGGAAACTGAGGTAACCTTAGAGGACTTAAAGCAAGGCTATAGTGGGCAAAAGTATGTCCAAAAAGGTATGCAAGAAACAGCAGACATGAAGAAAGAAGTGGCTTCTGTTTACGAAGCATTAAATAATGAACGACAAGTAATAGCAGAGTTATACCAAACAATGCAACAAGGTGGTATTGCAACTCCCCCAGAAAAACCGACTAAGGAATTGTTCGATGCTGATCCAATTGGATATATGCAAAAAAACATTGCTTACGAAGAAGAAATGGGTGCGTACAATCAGCAGATGGCACAACTTCAACAAGTCTCACAACAAAGTAGTGTGGCTTCAGAAAATGCTCAGAAGGCTTATTTACAAGAGCAAATGCAAATACTACAAAAGGAAATTCCTGATTTCGCTGACACTAAAAAAGCAACGATATTAAGGGAAAAATTGGTCACTACAGGAACAAATCATTATGGTTACACGACTGATGAAATTTCTCAAATAACTGATGCAAGAGCCATTAAGGTTTTGCATGATGCCCAAAAGTATCAGGATATTATTTCAGGCAAGTCAAAGGCTAAAGTTAAAACTCAGTCTGCGAACTCTGTAATAAAGCCAGGTGCTAAAAAAGTATCTACTCCGAAAGCTAAAGTCCGTTCACGCCAAATGGCAAAACTCAAAGATACAGGGGACATGAAAGATGCCCTGAATCTAATACTTAATACATAACGGAGATATATTATGGCACAGCCAAGTAATACGCTAGACAGTTATGACGTTAAAGGTATTCGTGAGGACTTATCAAATGTTATATATGATGTAAGTCCTGAAGAGACTCCTTTTTACTCATCACTACAAAAAACAAAAGCAAGTAACACTTATCATGAGTGGCAGACAGATGCTCTTAGATCATCGGCTGCTAACGCTCATATTGAAGGAGATGCAACTGTTGCAGAGGCAAGAGGTGTAACTACTCGTTTAGGTAACTACACGCAAATCTTTAAAAACGCTGTAGTAATTCCTGATACAGACGAAGGACTCGATAAAGCTGGTCGTTCTGCTGAGATGGCATACCAAGTGCTTAAAATTGCTAAAGAGCAAAAGCTAGACATTGAGAAGGCTTTGTTTGCTAACAACAAGTACGAGGCTGGTTCTTCATCAGCTGCACGTGAACTAGCTGGTTTAGGTGCTTACATGAAAACTAATGTAACAAACATTGGTGGATCAGGTGGCGCAAATCCAACTGGAAGTGTACCAGGAAATACAGCTCGTACAAATGGAACGCAGACAGCGTTTACTCAAGCTGACTTCGATGCTTGTATGCAATCTATTTGGACAAACGGTGGTAAGGCTAGTTCAGTTTACTTATCTGCTTTCCAAATGAATGTTGCTTTAGGCTTTACAGGTAATAACAACCAAAGATCAACTGTTAAATCAGAAAGTCAAAAAGTTGTTAAGCACATGGATGTATACGTTACTCCGTGGGGAACTGTAGAGTTTATTCCTAGCAGAGAGAACCAATCACGTGATGTTTGGATTCTACAAGACGATATGTTTTGTGCAGCTATCCTTAGACCTACTAAGAATACTGAACTTGCTAAGACTGGCGATAACACAACACGTCAAGTGCTAACTGAATTGACTCTTGTTTCTAAAAACGAGAAAGCTTCAGGATTAGTAGCTGATTGTTCTACTTCATAATTTGAGGTAAACTAACGGTGTGGGAAGTCCTCCTTAACTTCCCACACTTTTAATGGAGATAAGGATGAAGATTAAAGAACAAGTACATTTTGATAAAAAAGAGAATAAAATCATAGTTGCAAAAACCTATGACAATCAAGATGTCTTAGATCGTGCCGAGAATTTACGTAAAGGTAAGCATGGCATGACTGGTGAGAATCGACTTGTGGGTACTATACCAATGCACGTTATACAAACATGGTGTAAAGAGGCTGGTGTAAAATGGAGTGATCTAGAGGCCCGTAAGGAGATTGTTAGAAAAAATATTCTTAGTGGTGAATTTGATAAGCTAAGAGTTTGGAAAGGAACTTTTTAAATTAATGGAGTAAACGCATGGCAGATACAACTACTACTACTTTCTCCCTTGTAAAGCCAGAGGTTGGTGCTTCTGCGGATACTTGGGGAACTAAACTTAACGCTCAATTAGATACAATTGATGATTTATTAGATGGTACAACAGCCATCAAACCTAATCTAACTGCTGGACAATGGGAGGTCGGAGGCACAGCGATTACTTCAACCGCAGCAGAACTTAATTATACTGATGGTGTAACAAGTGCTATTCAGACACAATTAAATACAATTAATGCAAACAACTTTGTAACAAATGCTCGTATTGCAGACAATGCAGTAGACACAGCAGAGATAGCAGCTTCAGCAGTAGAAACTGCTAAGATTAATGATGATGCAGTTACAGTTGCAAAATTAAACTTAATATCTACATCTAGTGTTCCTTCTTTAGAGGCAAAAGGTGATGGTAGTTCTCAGGATGGTTACATACAATTAAACTGTTCACAGAACTCACATGGTATTAAATTAAAGAGTCCACCACATTCAGCTAATGCTAGTTACACGCTAACATTCCCTAATGATGATGGAAATGCAAATGAAGTGTTACTTACTAATGGTTCAGGTGTCTTAGATTGGACTACAGTAGGTACAGCTTCTATAGCAGCAGATGCAATTACAGCAGCTAAAATTGCTGACGATGTTATTAATAGTGAGCATATAGTTGCAGACTCAATTGATGCAGAACATTTAGCACCAAACTCTGTAAACACAGATGCTATTATTGACGATGCGGTAACTTCAGCTCACATTGCGGCTGGTGCAGTAGACACAACAGCTTTAGGAGCAGATGCGGTAACTGGAGCAAAACTTGCAGATAATGCTTGTAATAGTGAACACTATACTGATGGAAGTGTTGACCACGTCCACCTAGCGGCAGATGCTGTAGATGGAGACAACATTGCTGATGATTCAATAAACAGCGAACACATTGCGGCAGATAGTATAGATGCTGAACACTATGCGGCTGGTTCTGTAGATGCTACAGCTCTAGGAGCGGACTGTGTGACTGCGGCAAAAATTGGTGATAACGTCTTAAATAGTGAACATTATGCGGCGGCTAGTATTGACAATGAACACCTAGCAGACAATGCGGTGGGAACAGCAGAAATAGCGGCAGATGCGGTAACAGGTGCTAAGATTGCAGACAATGCAATTAACTCTGAGCATTACACAGATGGAAGTATTGACACAGCACACATTGCTGATGACCAAATAACAGCCGCTAAACTATCTAATTCGATGGGAGATTGTGCTTTAGGCGTTACAAAAATTGGTTTTGATGCTGGTGACCAAGTAGAGTTTAATAACAATACAGATATGCGATTTAAGGTTAATGGTAACGAAGAAATGCGACTTGAAGCTGATGGTGACTTACACGTTGATGGTGACGTAATTGCTTTCTCATCTACTATCTCAGATGCTACTTTAAAGTATGACATTAACCCTATTGACCATGCTTTAGATAAAGTAGCTCAACTTACAGGTGTTACTTATAAATACTTAAAAGATGGCATGGAGTCAGCTGGTTTACTAGCACAGGAAGTAGAAAAAGTTATGCCTTGTGCGGTAACAGAACGCTCATTGCCATTGCACACAGGTAACGACAATAAATACAAAACACTAAACTACGACAATCTACACGCATTGCTTATTGAGTCAATCAAGGAGCTAACTGCGAAAGTAGAGAAACTGGAGAATAAATAATGGCAGTACAATCATCAGGTGCAGATTTATCAATGGAAGATGACATAGTTGCAGAGTTTGGCGGTTCAGCACCTCATGCTATAAGTGAATATTATGGTGGTGCTGGTCTTGTACCAGCGGGTGCAAACGGAGATGTGCCAACTTCAGGACAAATAAAATTTAGTCAAATGTACGGTACAGTTGCAGCAACAGTATTGACAATATCATCTAGTGCTAACAACTTAAACATTAAAACTCTTGCAGTAGCTGCTGGTGGTGACCAAAATACGCCAGTTATCATGACAATTAATTCGGGTGTTACTATTGGATCAACTAGTCCATCTACTCCAGCTTTAATTACAGATACAGGATGGGGTTCAGGAACAACAATTAATATTACAAATAATGGTTCTATTGTTGGTTCTTCTGGTCAATCGACATCAGCTAATCCTAGCGGCGGTGGTGGTAATGGTGGTTCGGCTTTTCAGGGTAATCATTGGCAAGGTAATGGAACAGGTCAAGCTGGTCAAGCTGGTAGTACTGGTTCTGGCTCGGCTGGAGCATCAAACAATGGTAGTCCAGCATTTACACATTCACAACCAGGTTCAAATTTATCTGTAATTTTTGATGTTGCTGGTACACGTACTGCGGGTTCAGCAGCTCAAGCAACTTTTACAGGAAATGGTGGTGGTGGTGGTGCGGGGCGTGGCCTAAGAAACCAAGTGCCACATAATCCACAAGGTTATTGGTGGGTTGGAGGTACTGGCGGTGGCGGTGGCGCTCATACTGGACAAGGTGGTCAAGGTAATAATGCTTGGAATTCAAGTTCAAATGAAGGTCAAAATGGAGGAGCAACTTCTGGAGGTTCAGGAGGCGCACGTTATCCTTCTGCTGGTAGTGGTGGTGGCACGGCTGGGCAAGGTGGTTCAGGCGGGAATTTACAATCGGCTGGTCAAGGTGGAAATTCTGGAAATTATGGATCAAATGGTGCTGGAGGTTCGGCGGGTTCAAACGGAACTGCTTCAGGACAAGCTGGTCAAGCATTAGCTGGTAATACAAGTCAAATATCTTAGGAGTATAAAATGGAATTAAAAGCAAGAAGAGTTCATGGAAATCAGTTTACTGCTGAAGATACGATTGAACTAAAATTTACATACACAGGTGACTTACTCAGTTGTGTTCAGCACATTGAAAAAGTTTCTGGCGTAGATGTTACACATGGTGGTGGAGCAAGTGCCGACACACCTTTACATTACAAGGCAACAGCAGTAGATGCAGATAGTGATGGTATTATTGATTACAGTTCATCTATGATGCAAATTGTACAAGCTAGTAAAGGTACTTCAGTAATTAAAATTGTCGCAAATTCAATATTAAAATCTGAAGTAGATGCTTGGGAAACAGCACACGCTTCATGGGTTACTGATTATTGTACAGATACAAGTTTGGCTGATGGTTTTGTTCAAAGAGTAGTGGCAGATGGCGCACCTACAGAACCAGCATATCCAAGTGCTAAAGAAGAAAAATCTGGTAACATTACATTAGTATGGGGTGACGATACGTTTGTGTAATTAAGCAAGAAATAACTAAGGGAGGTAGTTATGTTAGATGTTTTAATACAAAAAGGTTCTATAATAACTGTACCTGATTTTTTAGACAGTTATAAGAATCTAGACAGTAAAAAAGATAAGTACGAATATAGTCCTACATATCAGCCAAACTCTATTGATTATGGTAATAGGTTTCAGGCTACGCCTTGTTACGAAACTGCTAATCTAGAAGATGTAGACAGTAAAATAAATACATCTATCTTAAAACAACTTAACGCATTATTTGACAAAGAAATAATTAATTTTCATTGCCGATTAAGATGTACAAAAACTAGTGAGTTAAGACGATCTCCTCAATATAAAGACAGCAATATTGCCATGATACATACAGATACTGACAATTTTGCTGGTGTATTGCCTTTTGCACAATCATTTACAGGTGGTACAGCTTTTTTTGAACACAGTTGGGATAAGTTTCCTGACATCTATTATGGTGCATACCCAAACAGATTAGTTTTGTACAGAGGCAAAAGAAACCATGCGGCCTGTCAAGATTTTACTTTTGAAGATAGATTTGCATTAATTTTATTTTTTGATTTAGCTAAATGAAAAATCTTTGGTGGTTAATGCCTAACGGTGTGACTGACGATGAAGTGAAAAACATTGTTACGATAGGCAACAATAATAAATTAGAAGATGGCACTATTGGATATGGTGGTAAGAAAGGCGAATTAGACAAAACAGTAAGAAGTGCTAAACGCTACTTTTTAGACGGTAAAGAACACAGAGAGGTCTTTGAATTAATATGGGGTTTAGTTTCACCAATCAATAAATCGCAATTTAATTTTGATATTAAATCAGTAGAAGATATTCAATACACAGTTTATGATGCAGATGACAAAGGTCATTACGATTGGCACATAGATACTTTTTGGTGCAATCCAGATGATAAGCCTTACTACACAAGAAAAATAACTATTGTTATTCAGCTATCTGACTCAGAGGATTATGAAGGTGGTGACTTTGAGATAAACAATGCTGAATGGGAACAGTTTACAGAAGGTGCTAGACAAAAAGGTGCAGTAATAATTCTTCCAGCTTTTATAGAACACAGAGTAACGCCAGTAACAAAAGGGGTTAGAAAATCTTTAGTTGCCTGGATAGATGGAGAAAATTTTAGATGACTTTTAAAACACAAGGATATGAAGTTGTGCCAGATGCTATTCCTATTGAAATAGTAAATTTTCTTTATGAGTATTTTTTACGAAAACGAGATGTTGTAAGAATATTGTACGATACTAAATACGTGCAAACTCATCCTACGCACATGATAGGTAGTTGGGAGGATGAACAAATTCCAAATACATATTCACACTATGGTGACATTGCTATGGATACATTGTTAGCAAATGCTTTGCCAATAGTAGAAACTATTACAAAAATGCGATTAATACCAGCTTACTCCTATGCTCGTATATATAAAAAAGGTGATGTATTAGTTGCACACGTAGATCGGCCTGAGTGTGAAATTTCTACAACTCTGTTTCTTGGTGGTGATGAGTGGGAAATATATTTAGAAGGTAAAGCAATTCTGCCAAAAGTTGGCGAGATGATTATATATAAAGGATGTGATTTAGTGCATTGGAGAGATGCCTTTGAAGGTGAAAAATGTGTGCAAGTTTTTTTACACTATGTTCCTTACACAAAAAATGCTAAATTTTATGATGGCAGAGAAATGTTAGGTTTACCAATGGAGTTTATGAAATGAAAACAACAACTATTTATTGGTGTTATGGAAACCCACATCAAATTAAAGCAAAAGCACCTACACCTGTATTAGCACATTATTTTGCAAGTGACAAGAAAGTGCATAAAACACCAGCGCAAGATTTAGATTACATTCGATGTCCTTCATTTAGGTCAGCGTATACAAATACGTTTGCCTTAAGATACATACATGATTACAAATTAGAAATAAACAATGGTAAATTAAGTAGTAATGATTTTAATCAAGAATTTTATGACCTTCATGTTAGAGTTCGCAATCTAGATGCACACGAAGTTTCTATAGAATCACCTTATATATTTGTTGCTGAAGATGATGATATGGAAATGGAATACAGACACTCAGCTATGGAAAATAATGCTTTTAACAAATCTGCTATATTAATTATTGGTGACATCAATATTGGTAAGTACGTAAGAGGTACAGAATGTGCGTTTCATATGCGAGAAAATAAAATGGAAATTAAAGAAGATGACGTTTACGCTTACGTTAAATTTAGAACAGATAAAAAAATAGTATTAAAACAATTTTTATGGAAACCTGAAATAACTGAACCAGCAAACACAGCAATTAATGGTATTACCTTGTTTAGAAAAAGAATTTTTAAACCTTTAGATTGGTATTATAAAAAACAACAGGCGTTTAAGGTTAAAGAAAGAACTTTAAAAATGATTAAGGAGAATTTGTTATGATTATTAATGTACATACTGAACCATTTCATTACATTACAGTAACAGATATATGGACAAAAACTGAATACAACGAAATATTAGCAGAGATGCAATACTTGGAAAGTAAAGGATATTTCAAAGATGCGGAAGATACTGGGACAGCAACAGATGAAAATCATGAAGCACTAAAGAAAAACAAAGCTCAATGGATTGATCACGTATATCAAGATAGAAAATATTCAGACATACTAAAACACAACAGAAAAATATTTGATGTTCTACAACAAGAAATAGTAAATGAATCTTGGTTTTTTAAATTACTTGAATTTGATTTAGATACAACATTAGTATCTTATTACGAAAATTCTGATTATTATAAGTCACATCAAGACAAAGCAAAAGTTACTGGCTTGTCATGGTTTTTTAGTAAACCGCAAAAATTTGCTGGTGGTGATTTAATTTTTACAGATTTTGATTTGCGTTTTCCAGTTGCAACTGATATTCTTATCTTATTTCCTTCTAACATAAAACATGAAGTTACTGAAATTCGTATGAGCAAAGCAACACAAGGAAAGCAATTAGGCAGATATGCAATGAATCAATTTTTATGTTTTACTGGTAAAGAATATGAGTAGAAAGATTAACAACACAATTGCCTTTGGCATAGTAGCTACTTTTCTTATACTGTCTTTCTCAGCTATGGCAGATGAAAGCACGATTACGCAAAACACTACATCTACAGTAACAACTGATGGCAACATGGTGACTACCGTAAAATCGCCACCGCCATCGGCCATATCGCCAAACGTAGGTGGTAACAACTCAGATTTATGTACAATCTCATCTAGTGGTGCAATGGGTACACAGATATTTTCATTGAGTTTAGGTGCTACATATACTGAGTCTAATTGCCTTAGACTAAAAAACGCAAAAACTCTTTACGATTTTGGTATGAAAGTAGCGGCAGTCTCGTTATTATGCGCTGATCCTTCTGGGGAAATTCATAGGGCGATGGCTATGGCGGGGACTCCCTGTCCGTATTTTGGTAAAATTGGGAAGGAGGCAACTGAAGCCTGGGCGGTTCACACCGAAGATATACCAGTACCAAGTAAAGATTTGCAAAAAACAACTGAGGAAAAAAGAGATGATGTCATTAAGATTATGGGCGGTCTTGCTACTGCTTTCTTGTTCTTCTAGCGTACACGCTTACACATTTGGATACACACCTAACGTAGCTATTACTGGCTTAGAATGGACAATGACTCCTACCTATCTTGGTACTAATGGTATTGGTGGTATGGATATATCAGGAGTAACTTACAAGTACACACCTATCAAAAACAAAGCTGATGACTATGTTGTTACATTAGAAAACGACAAAGTTGGTGGTGGTTACGTTTTTCAAGATAAACAAGACTGGTCACAACGAGAAGGTGGTACTGAAATTAGAAGAACCATAGCTTTGCCTTATACACCTATTGCAGTTTTTGGCGATGGTAGGCTCAAGCAAGAAGGTAGTGGCAGTATAGAAGGTGCTGATGTAAGGTACATCTACAGATTCGATCCTTGCTTTGATCCACAATCTAATCCTAGTTGTCCTGGTTACGTAAAACCTAAACCACCAAAACTTCCCGACATTCCTGATTATGATGCATTACAGGATGAGTCTGTAGAGATTGCACAAAAAGAAACGGATCGTGAATTATTAGATTCAGATCAAGCAGAGAAAGATGAAGATGAAGAAGAGAAAGAAGAATCATTAGAATTTATGTTAGCTGATGTCGAGAACGCTCTTACTATTGCTAATGAGATAGCACAGTCTGTAATACTTGAACAATTAAACCAAGTTACTAACTTAACTAATTATTACGTGTCTACTATACCTGACAATTACTACCCTGATGCGGTGGCTTTACAAGGTGGTACTATCGTGGATAATAGGAGGGCATTAAGGAGCTTATCGCAAGATGCGAGAATGAATAAAATGATAGAGGAGCAATACAAATGAAAAAACTTTTAATAGCAATGAGTTTAATACTTGGTGCAACACCAGTTTTGTCGGCAGACATTGATGGCACAGTTGAGTCCAGATGCAATATTGCGGTGACAGAACCAGGAAAATATGGAAACCCAAATGCGTATACACTTACAACGCTACCAAGTAGTGGTGGACAAGTGCCTATCATTAGATTCGATACTACACTAGCTAATGCTTATTATGCACAGGTTAGTTATCCTACTAGCTTTACTGTAAGTCCATCATTGTCTGACAATGTAACGTGGACTGGTGCTGTAACTGTTAAAGCTACTGGAGAGTCTGGGATGTCAGGATACCAAACTGCTAGTACGGAATCAGGCTCAATGCGACAATACGATCTAACAGTTGTCGGTGCAGTATGGCTACAAAGTACGTCTGTTGCGACATATGGCGGTAATAGAGCTTTTCCAGGAGGCACGTATAAAAGTGTTGTTTTAGCTCAATGCGTAGCGCAGTAGCATTATGTTTATTACTGTTTAATTACACAGTACATAGTCACGAGCAAACTCCAACGTATCCTACTTGGAAAGTAAGTGGAGTAGATGGAATAAAGAAGACTAACATTAGGCTATGGAATAAAAGACCTAATGTTGAGTATTATGAGATAGGAGTATTTAAAGAAGACTTAAAGACACCGATACCTTTTGTTACAGCTTATAAGATTGTGCCACTAGGTTATTTAAAAGAAGTAAAGTTTGATGTTTACATCAGAGAAAGTAACATTAAGGATGCTAGATACGTTTGTTCATTGTCTAAATTAAGGAGTAAAGATATGAGTAAGACTTTAGTAGCTACTAGAATATGTTCAAAATTCAAATAAAGTGGTTACTGTTAATGCTAATTTCAACACACACATTGGCTAACAGTACCTCACTTAACTTGCAACTACCTAGTGGTGGCTCTAGTCATGGTACAGATAGCATTCGAGCTGGTGACCTTGATTGTAAAAATAGTATAGGCGGTAGTACAAATTTTGAAATAGGTATGACAGGAATAATAAACAATGCGGTCACACCAATCTTTGGTAAAGATGATCCTACGAATCCAGAAACAAAACAATTAGGCGTATATGCTAGGATTATTATTCCTTTAGATGCACCACGTGAACGTATTAATTGTAATACTTTATATCAGCTTGAGCTACAAAGACGTAGGTTAGAAGTAGATAAGTTGCGTCAAGAAATAGAACTGTTAAAATCAATGCAACTTGGAGATGGATTTGATAACTAAGGAGTAAGGTATGAATAATAAATGGATATGGATAGGTCTTGGATTGACTGTATTGGTTATTCTTATGATCTGGGGTGTTAGTCAAACTATGTGTAAAGAAGCTGTCTGCTAATGACTGAAGTAGAAAGAAGTACAATGACTTGGCGATGGTGTGCTTTGTCATTATATCTTTTAATTTGTTTTTATGATTTCCTGTTTGTACCTGTTTGGTATGGTTTAAATAGACCTGACATAGCACAATTTATGGAAATAATAAATAGCACAGATGAAGTTTTAATTCAAATGGAGTTAATGACTAAACTTACTGGACAACACAGTCCGTTTACTTTAATGGGTGGAGGCTTATTTCATTTAGCTTTTGGTGCAATACTTACAGGTAGTGCGGTAGGGATGAAAAAATAATGGCTGATTTAGGTGACAAGGTAGCAGAGATAGAAGGCTTAGTTGATAAAAGAATTAAGCTAGGTGGTCTGCGGTTTACTTATACACAGCTTGTTGGTGCATTTGCTCTTCTGTCTACGATAGTTGGCTCACTCTATGGAGGGTTCTTAATGTATCAAAAAGTGGAAGGAATCGCAAATTTGGACTTAGGAGCAATACAATCAGCTATGGAAAAGACCTCGGCTGACGTACTAAGAGTTGAGGAGGTTGCATCAGAAATTAAAATTGAGCTGAAGGAAGACCTCGCAAGACTCAGATCGTCAAGTTATAATCTTGAAAATAGGCTCGACACTAAGCTACAATCTGTAGATGTAAGAATTACTACTATGGATAATAAACTGGATAAGTTTGACATACAGCTTGATCTTACAGAAGAAAAATTAATGAAGCGAGTCCAACAAAGTTTAGACAATCCACTAAGTAACTGATAACATAGGAGATACTATGCCATATAAAAAAAGAAAATTACCACCTAGACCTAAAAGAAGATACTAATGACAGCGAAACAACAAGTGCAGATAGATCGTCATGAAAAACAAATAGATGATTTATACAAGGATGTCAGAGAGATCAAGAACATGAATTTAAAGTTTATGTCTATGGGCAAAGGTTTAATAATTGCTTTTGTAATCATGACAAGTATAGACATTGGCCTGGGTGATTTATTAATGAAGCTCTTATGATAAGTTTATTATCAAGCCTAGCTCCCATCTTATTTGGTTTTGTAGCTAAGATTATTGCTGTTAAAGCTCAAGCAGCATCAGACAATCAAAAGTTAATGATCCAAAACATGAACGCTAGGAATGACTCTATTAATCAAGCTAGAGAAGCGGAAAAATCTGAGAGTGTAGGTGCAGCACTAAATCGAAGGGTTATTATTTTTGTGATACTCGCCCTCATAATCTTTACCCAAGTAGCTGGGCCTCTTTTAAATATTGAAACTGTTGTGCCTACTGTTATTGAAGGTATCAGTTTTTTCGGTATTCAATTTACAAGGGATACTATGGAGTATGTAACTGTGCAGTCAGGTGCAGTATTGAAGCTAAGTGAGGTCTTTTCATGGGCTACCACCATTATAGAGGTATATTTTGGCGCACAATTGGGAAAGGCTACTAGATAACAAAAAGGAGAAGATATGCCAGTAAAAATTAAATACAAAGAGTTACCAACATTAGTTCCTCAAAAGATTGAAACAAAAAGCAAAGGCTTTATAGGTGGAATAATAATGTGGCTTTTGACTACTCGTAAATGGGCAGTAGCTGAAGATTGGAAGTTTAGTCTGCAAATGGATGGCCAAAAAACTGCAACTCAATATATGATTCCCAAAGGTTTTATAACAGATGGCTGTAGTATTCCCAAGTTTTGCAGAAGTTGGGTAAGCGTCACAGGTGTATTATTAGCTGGAGGCCTTATACATGACTATGGTTATATGATGGGTACGCTTAGACTAGCTACTAAGAAACCTAAAGCAATTACTACTAAAGACCAAAAATGGATGGATGAATTGTTTCGTGACATAAATATTGATGTCAACGGGTTCTTTTTGTTAAATTGGGCAGCCTACTTAGCACTTCGATTAGGTGGTTGGGTTGCTTGGAACGGACACCGCAAACGCAATGTCCAATGGGATGATTAAATAATTTTCATTACGAGCTTCCACATATCATCTTCATAATGCAGTAGCTTTTGTTTTTTCTTTGGCCTACCTCTAGGTTTACCGCCAGACTTCATAGTGAAAGGTTTAAAAACATATTCAGGATCATTAGACCTTATTAAACGATTTCTTGCAGCGGCCTCAGTAATTCCTATCTCATCTGCAACCTGTCGGCAAGTTACCTCTTGACCATCTAGAAGGCTGTAGGTTATAGTTCTACGTTTTCCCATTACATAATCATCGGTTCATAGTGTTGAAACCACATAGCTAAATACATACAACAAAAAGTTATTGTAGCTAACATTAAAAACTTAATCACATTAATAGTTCCTATTAGTGCTTTCATATTTTATCTCCAATTGCATGTAAAATTTCTAAGCATAGCTCATCAGGTATTTTACTTTTTTCATAACTGTTAGCTAATCCTTGTGTGCCAGTTGATGATCCTCTTGGTGCTGGTTGATGATGACAATCTAAATTGCCATTAAAACAAACTGGCCTGGGTGTCCAATTAAAAACATTAGTCCATAAATCAGTTGGCTTTGCCCTTATATCACCGTACTGACAATACCATACCGTTTGCCTTATGTTTTTTCTGCCATGAAAACTAGGATCAATCAAATCCAGCTTACGTAATTTACCTCTTGGGTTTTCAATAACAAAGTATTTTGGTTGCAACTCATCAATAATAGCTAATGTTTTTTTTACTAAAGCTATTCCTAATCTCGCACTATCTGTTTTTGGTGTATGGTCTTTATTCCAATGTTTGCCTATTGATCCTACTGAAAAGAAAGTACATGGTGGTGATGCCCATATTACATCTGGGCGAAAAGGTACATTGCCACAATCAAAATCAAAAATATCTGTTACATAATCAATTTTATCGAATGCTGTTATGTCTGATGTCCAAGTAGTATGTCCTAATTTTTCTGCTACTTTACTAAACGACCTACTCCCAGCAAACAATTCTAGTACATTCATTTTTTGTCTCCAAGTATATTGTTAAGTAAGATGTTGCGAGTTGTAGTAAATACCTCTAAGCGTTTAGCTAATATCTTAGACTCTTCATCACCTTTAAGTAATGCAGACAAAATGTCCATAGCTTTTTCACCTGTAGTTTCCTTGTCAGAAAATTTTATTAAATCTTCATCAGTAAATTTATTTTTCATCAGGCATACCTAGTGTCATCAAGAGTAGCACTAGACCTGATGAGATCAAGCCTGTGCCGATTAAATACAACAGAGGAACTGTTGTTTCAAGCAAGTACATCATAATTTTCCTCGATTATTCTAACCAATGCCATTCTTTTATCTATTTCTACGCCTTTAGATCGCAATGCACGTTCTAATGAAGCCTTTGTAAAATTATCACGCATATATTCCTTGTTCATTGAATCTGAAAAATACGGGCGAAACTTGTTTTTTGGTTTCCATGTCAACATATTATTTCTCCTTAATTATATCTTTTTGGGTTAAGAAACCATCACATGCAGTCATGGTCTCGCTCTCACAATAGAGTTGATCTAACACGTTAGGTGGTTTTAATAGATCGTCTCGCTTGTCTTGTAATGCACTACAACCACTCAAGGCTAGTGCTAATATGATTAGTGCTTTCAAAACGGTATGTCCTTATCCTCGAAGTCATCTAAGACAACTGGAGTAATTGGTTCAGCACTTACAGGTGTAGGAGCAACGTCTGTACTAACTTGGTTTTGTTCACGTATCTCACCTTTGCTATCCAGCATTTGCATTGTTGAACCAAAGCCTGAGATAACAACTTTAGTTTTAGATTGTTTCTCACCTTTTTGATTTTCCCAGGTATCAGTTTTAATCTGACCTTCTAAGTAAACCTTTGAGCCTTTTTTTAAATATTTCTCTGCGGTTTCTGCAATTTTTCCAAAGATACTGACACTATGCCATTCGACACGTTCTATTTTTTGCCCAGTCTTATCAGTCCAAGATTCACTAGTAGCCACACGAAGGTTACATATAGCATTACCATTAGATGCATACTTCATTTCAGGATCAGCTCCTAAATTTCCAACCAGTATAACTTTATTAACACTCATTACTTCTCCTTTCCTTATTAAAATTTGGGGTTACTTAGGGTAACCAATCCTAACTTTTATATTAACTCTAACGACATTGGAGTGCCGACACAGTCTAGGCGTTAAACCTCTGTGTTCTTTTGTGCAAAATCTTTAGCAAATGCTTTAGTCTTTGCATCTTTTTCTTCTTTCTTTACTTTAGCGTCTTCTGATTTTTTAGCCATGTAATCACGCATAAACTCTTCTTCTTCAGCATTAAGAAGTTTATTAACCTCTGATCGTAAGTGTTGATTGCCATGCATATCTGCCCTAGCCTCTTCAATACCTTCAGCATCATCATTAGCTATAGCAAGTTTAAAAGCTGTAGAGACGTAAGCAACTGCTACCTTCATTGTTTTAAGATGTGCATCAACCTGTGACTGCTGAACAATAGCATTCTGTATTTCGTCTGCACTCGCAATTTTGCTCCCATCACTCATAAATCCTGTAGCGAACGAAATCGCCCTCCCCAAACTACTTGTCTCACAGTTCTCTAATGCACTAGACTTATTAACCTGAGTGCTACCACGAATTTCTTCAGCAAAGCCAGTACCTAAAATTACACCATCAACTATGCAATGGGATTTCATGACAACTTTCTCGTCATCGTTTTGCACTATCTCACTTAGAAGCTGACCTGTGTCACCGTAGCGTTCTTTAAAAGCCTTAACTCTTTCACCTACTTCAGCGTAAGACTTGCCTTGTAAATTAATTGTTTTCATATCTGCCATATATTTCTCCTTATTTAGATTCAATGTAATACTTAGCGTAACTACTATTTTTACGGCCAGTTCTTTTTTTTGTTACCATTACCATGGCAATATCATAACCATCTCTATGTCGAAGGTTATAAATTCTTGCAGCAAGTCTAGAAATATACAAGTTATCTCTAGCTTCTTTATCTGTTATTGAGCCATGTTCATTTAACCAAGTCCAAACTTCTTGTTCTTGAGTTATTTTTTCATGTAGTTCAATTGGTACAATCATATTATTCTCCTCAGTTGTGAATTCAGGGTAAACAAAATCTTTATTTGTATAACCATACTTAATTAATAAATTAATCATTCTTGGTGTTATTGGGTGATGTGCTTCAACATCAAATAAATCTGCTATCTGTGAACCTCTCATAATTTTGCTCCTGTTTTAAGTTCAAAAGATAAACGGTCTTGTAACACATCTTTGATTTGCTCAGTAAAGTCATAATCGAAGTCTTCTTCGTAATCTCTATACTTTCCATAGACTTGAGTAGAAAACCTGTAATATCGAAGATTTGACACCTTTAAAATAGCATCACTAAGTGTAAGCACATCTTCTACTTTCAAAGTTTGATCCAAATCATGAACTAAGTGTTCAACTTCCATCAGAATATTGTCTGCCTCAGTCATGCACTCGTCACGAGCATCATCAAAATTAGCCTCCCATTGTGATTGGAAGGCATCGCCTTGTTGTAATGATTCTTTAGTTTCCATGTACATCCTCCTTGTCATGATATAAACGCAAAGCAGTATCAACCATCTTGTCTGTAATTACTTCGCCTCTGTCTGCAACCTTCATAAGTTCACGTCTCATAACTCTACGAGCCTTGCGACCATATGAACTGGGTTTACCACCGTGCAGCATATCTTTCTCTTTAATAGAATTAGTACCCATTAACTATTCTCCTTTTCAATTGTTTTATCTAAAGCGTCTGTCAATATTTCGCCTAGTTTGTCATATGATTTACGTTGTGCTTGTGCTTCTGCTAACAAAATCTTAGTTTGATTTGGGTGTTTCTTGCCAGTCATAGCTTCCCATTCACGCATTTTGATAGCCATCATGCTAGGTGAATAACCCATTGTGAACCATCTTGCACTAGCGTCACTTGGTTGTGGTAATCTTTCTTTAAAAATTACATTGTGTCCACCTTTTTGCCAAGTACCTATGTGTCCTTTATCATTGTAATAAAGATGCAATAATTTACCATCTTCTCTAATCTTGCCATAGTCGAGAAGTGTGTTGTTGTTAAGTTTGTACAACTTTTCTTCGAACTGGTGTTTAGTTAATTTATCCATTTGTATCTCCAAGTGATGGGGAGCTATGCTCCCCTGTTAAAATTAGTGTTCTAATTGGTAACCTTTTTTTATAGCTAATTGCTTTAAGTGATAAAGTGCTGCATAACCTTTTTCAGCATCATTAAAAAATAATCTTAAAGTGTCACCGTTGCGTGGATAGTCAGCTAAAGATTGATCACAAATAATTCCGTGACTTTCTAAATGATCTTCAGCATCACCACTGTACGAAGATTGATCACCATCCATCATTTGGTGAATAGTTACTTGAGCTAATTCGTTTGGAATTTTAATTGAGTATTTATTTTCCTCAACATAATCATAAACACCGTGCAAAAGCTCAAGAGGTGAATTCATTAACTCATCGTATGCATCTGTATATTTTTCTATATCTACTAATGTTCTCATTTGAATCTCCAATCTTAGTTAAAAAGTGCCGATTTGTTATGCTCGACACAGATATTATATACTAATATTGGTATAGGGTTAGACATTTAGAAATAATTAATTTATGCTTTAGTAGTAGGGGTTGTAGAGGCATTTTTTGATCTCTCTCGCTAGTAAAGGCTTTTTTTTTGTAATTTTTTACCAAAATGATCAGAAAATCTGTGTATCATTTTAAGTCTTGGTTTAGAGTTATTTGAGAGATCAGATAGCAAAAATCCTCAGAGTGGTTGAAGCTCTAAGGATTTTCTAAACTGGTGTTTGCCCCACCGTTCTGTAGACGATTATACCCTCTCATAACATCTTGGCAAGTATCAGAATACGAAGGTGATATGTCTGTTAATTCGCACTCACACCTAAAAAGAGATTCGGCAAGTATTTCAAGGAGCTGCTGATTGATGTTAGATTAAGAAGGTTTATACTGGTAACCACCTTGAACCGATAAAGAAAATCTAGCGTAGGGTTGCAGAAGGCTGAGTACCGATCATACGGTAGCAATGAACCTTAACTTGTATAGCTGTGATGGTTACAAGCATTGGATGATACTGCGATGAGCTGTAGACTGATGTTAATCTCTAACTTACTTAACTGTGGGTTAGGGATTGATTTGCCTGAACTCACCAACTCCAAACTGCATCCTGATAAGTTAAAAGCTCTTGATCTTTAATGAGCGTTTAGCTCGGCTCTACCAAAAGTCACTCGCTGAAAGCGAAATATAAAGTTAAACCAACTAAAACATTGTACTAATATTGATATAATGTTAACTATTCAATGATTTTTTTTATTATGCCTAAGACAATTTATTACAAATCAATTCCTAGAGAACTTGAACGATTAAAAATTACACAAAAAGAAGCTGCTAAACTGTTAGGATTATCACTTAGTGGTTTTACTTCACGTATAGCATCAAATAAACCTATTACACATTGGATGATCTATGGATTAGCCAACTATTTAGAATCAAATGACAAAAATGTCTAAAACAGAACGAGAACAATCAACTAAAGCACTTAATGATCTAATGATTAAATTAGGTGAAGTTGAAAACTTAAAATTAAAAGAAGAATTAGCTGAAAAAATATTAGCTTTATGTGACCAGTTAAAATCGTCTATGGTGTTAGATAAATACAAAGGTAAATTGTGAAGCAGACAAAAATTACTAAGGCTGCACGAGGTCAAAGATGCACATTAAAATTAGATCAATGCATTAAAAATAATGAGACCACGGTTTTTTGTCACTTGAATAATGGTGCAATGGGAGCTAAATCAAAAGACTCTGATGGTAAAGACGTTGGTTTTTTTGGGTGTCGATATTGTCATGATGTCTATGATGGTAGAATAACACATCCCTGGTACAAACCTGAGTTTGTAGATGAGATGGTAGAGTTTGCAGTTAGATCAACTGATAAAAAATTAAAAGCTATGGGATTAAAATGAGCAATCAAAGTTATAAACGTATATTGCACAGAGACAAACCTAAAGCAGATATTATTGAGAGCCAGGTTAAAACTTTTTTTAGAGATACAGATTGTGAAGAGGCCCTTATAACAATTGCACCAAACAATAAGAGTCGATCTACAAAACAAAACGCATTGTATTGGTCTTGGTTGAGCATACTTCAAGAGACTGGAAACACACAAATGGCACTACATACTTATCTAGCCTCTGAATTTTTAGAGCCTGAGATTGAAGAAGTACAGGGTAGGCCAGTTCTTGTGATAAAATCGACCACACAGTTGTCTGTGAAAGAAATGGGAGAGTATCTGTTACACGTTGAAGAGTTTGCAGATGATATAGGAGTTAACTTACCTCGACCTGAAGACTGGTTAACATTGGTAAATTAATTAGCTAGGGCATTTTTTTTATGGTACTGCGATTAGTGTTGCAAAAATAAGGAGTGTCCTAGACTAATTAGGAGAGAGAATGACTAAAAGTAAAATAGAAAAATTAAAATTTGACAGAGATATGTGGAAAGTTAGGTATGTAGCATTGTGTGAGATGACTGCTGATATATTAAATATTGAAGATGAAGAAGTTAACGAAATAATTAATAGTCAAATTGAAAACTTTGTTACAGAAAATAATCTCTTTAATGAGGAGAAACTAAATGGCTAAGACTGGACTGTATGCAAACATACATGCAAAAAGAAGAAGGATAGAAGCTGGTAGTAAAGAAAAGATGAGAAGGAAAGGTAATAAGAAAAGACCAAGCGCTATGAATTTTAGACAGGCTGCAAAGACTGCAAAGGATCGAGGTATCTAATGGCTAGACCAACTAAGTGGAGTAAAGAACTAGAAGAACAGGCTTATGACTACATTAGAGATTATGGTAACCACGGTCATATGATCCCTAGTATTGAAGGATTAGCTATTGTTTTAGACCTACACAGAGACACTCTATACGATTGGGCCAAGCAAAAAGATAAGAAGTTTTCCGACATATTAGGCAAGATATTACAAATGCAACAGCTTACATTGATTAATGGAGGGTTGTCTAACAAGTTTAATTCAGCTATTACTAAGTTAGTTTTAGGTAAGCATGGCTTCCACGATAAGATGGAACAAGACATAAGTTCTAGTGATGGAAGTATGAAGCCAACAGTTATAGAATTGGTTGGTAAGGTCAATGAGTGAAGTAGCTCAGATAGAATTACCACCTAAATTAGTTCCTGTATTTGAGGGTGAGGCAAGGAGTCGTTTTTCGTTTGGAGGCAGAGGATCAGGAAAAACCAGAAGTTTTGCGTTAATGACAGCAGTTTATGGTTACAGAATGTCTATGGCTGGAAAGCGTGGTCAGATACTTTGCGCTAGAGAGTTTATGAATAGCCTTAGTGAGTCATCATTGGAAGAGATTAAATCTGCAATACTTTCAGTTCCGTGGTTAGCTGACTTCTATGAAATATCAGAGCGTACTATTAAAAGCAGAGATGGTAATATTCAATATACGTTCTCAGGTCTTAGAAGATCATTAGACTCAATTAAATCAAAGGCTCGTATATTGTTGTGTTGGGTAGATGAGGCAGAGGCATTAAGTGGCAGAGCTTACGATGTATTAATACCAACTGTCCGTGAAGTAGACTCAGAAATATGGATAACCTGGAATCCAGAGTCTAAGTATTCAGCAACACATGAAAGATATAGAGCCAATCCACCAAAAGATTCTAAAGGTGTAATGCTTAACTATACAGACAACCCCTGGTTTCCTGATGTCTTAGAACAAACAAGAATAGAAGACAAAGAAAAAAGACCTGATATGTATGAGCATATATGGGAAGGTGGTTATCTTATTTATAGTGAAGGTGCTTACTATGCAGCAGAAATGCGAAGAGCAAGAGATGAGGATCGGATAACTAATGTAGGTTATGACAGAGGTAAAGGCGTTGTAACCAGTTGGGATTTAGGCGTAGGTGATTCAACTGCCATATGGTTTGCACAGTTTATTGGCACAGAAGTACATCTAATAGATTACTATGAGGCATCAGGTGTTGGCCTGGAGCATTATGCTAAAGTGTTACAGGATAAAGGTTATGTGTATGAACAACACGTTTTTCCTCATGACGTTAGAGTTAGAGAGCTTGGATCAGGCAAGAGTCGTATTGAAACATTAGAAGGATTAGGCATCAGAGATATAGAGATAGCACCATCATTACTCATAGACGATGGCATACAATCAGTTAGAGCTATGCTAGATAAGTGTTGGTTTGATGCAGAGAAGTGTGAGAAGGGTATAGATGCAATAACAAACTACTCACGTGATTGGGATGACAATGGTAAAACATGGCGTATGAGACCATCTCATAACTGGGCATCACATGGCAGCGATTCATTTCGTTACCTGGCAATTGGTTATCAACCTTATAATGAGTCATGGGATAAACCTATTAGAAGAAATATGAAGGGAATTGTATGAAAGGTATATTGGCTAATATGTGGAATAACAAAGAGAGTGTAGTTGGTGGACTCTTTGATATGTTTGATGCACCTAAGAAAGAAGCAAAGCTAGGTGCAGACTTAGATTATGGTTTATTAGCTAGTAACTTTGCACCTGATATGAAAGAAACAGGCGAAGAAATAAAAACAATGGTTACAAACCCACGTGAAACTGTTAAAGCAATTGCTGATTTAGGTGGTGGAGCAATAGGAAAAATAACTCCTGATTTTATTAAAACAGGATTATTAAAAGCAGCACCTGACAATCGAATAACAAGTGAAAGAACATCTAAGATGGCTTCTGATGCATGGACAGATATAGTTGCTACTCATGGTAGTGTAGATGGCTTTAAGAAATTTGCACAAGAAAATCCATTTGAAGCAATGCTTGAACTTACTGGTGCTGGATTAGTAGCTAGACAAGTTAAGAACGTAACAGCTCCAGTTGTAATGGATGCTATTCAAATAGCTGAAAAGAATGGATTAATGGATCAGATACGCAAAGTCGGTTCGTTACCTGTTGGATTATCCATGAAAGATATAAGTAAGATGAATCCATCTGAACTTAAAATGTACATGGCATCACAAGATATATACAATGAATATTTAGGTAAAGTTGATCCAAACTATGTATTAGGACAACCGTTAGCAACACAATCTGATGCTGGAAAATTAGCTACACTTAAAACAGAAATAATAGGTCAAGATCAAGACTTAGTTACACCATCAGGAATAAAATTAAGTGATTTAGAAGGCAGAGTTTTAATGGGTTTTGAAAGTGATAGGACAGATGCTGGAGGTACTTTAACTAAAGTAAATGATTTTACGGTTAACACAAAATTATTTGGTGGTATTAAATTTCAGTTATTAATAGATATGATGAAAAGAGAAGACATATGGGCAAGTGACAAAGCTCCACTTGATAAAATAGCAAAACAAGCTGAACTTGTTAAAGCTATAGAAGGCGAATATCCATTAGTAACTCAATACATAATGCAACCACAAGGAAGTAACTTTGCTCACATGACACAACAACTAATGATGGAAGTTTATCAACAAGCGTTACCAATAGCAAAGAAAAATAAAATAAACAAAGAAATTAAAAAACTTGTACCTGAATGGAAAGGCATAGATGCTGATGATTTACCACTTGAGTTATCAAAAATTAAAGGTGCAACAAGAAAAAAGATTAACTTAATCTTAGGAAGATCAGAATTTACTAATGAAGGATTATCATTAGCTGAAACAGGATTAGCTTTGTCTGATAAAACTTTAGTCAATGCACCAAGAGGGCAAATAAGTGGCTTAATTAGTGAACCTAACTTTGGATTAAATCCAATAGAAGCTGGTTCAACACATTATTCTTATCCTTATAATATGAAAGGTGGAGTTTTAGGGGAATTAGATCGACCATATAATTGGTTTGACTTAATCAGTCATAACCCTATAAACATGAAAGGTAGAATATATGATCCAAAAAATCTAAAACCTAAAGACTTTAGAGCTGCACAAACTAATATGCCTTCTTTTGTTAAAATTACTGATAAAGTTTTAAGAGCTGTTGATGACCAGGGATTACTATAACAATTAACATTATTCTTAATTACTGATATACTTACGCTAAAATAGGACTGATTATGGCATTAAATACGTACACAGGCTTAAAAACAAGCATTGCTGATTTCTTAAATAGAGATGATTT
>Ga0209337_1000303_pt1 | contig 39147 bp, 44 predicted proteins | sample LinPmetageLP53_FD_184044 | JGI IMG/M metagenome (GOLD analysis project Ga0209337, IMG submission 184044) | Marine viral communities from the Pacific Ocean - LP-53 (SPAdes) (version 2) | ecosystem: Environmental > Aquatic > Marine > Oceanic | place: Pacific Ocean | collected 2010-02-08
TGTATGGTAGATTCTGCTAATGTTTTGGGAATCGCATTGATTGGTGGTGTTGGATTAGCCGCATATTATAATTGGGATAAAATTTTTAGCGAAAAACCAGCAGACCCGGTAGACCCAGTAGACCCTGTAGACCCGATAGACCCTGTAGACCCTAAACCGGAGGCTCCGACAAGTTGGAGTGATTGTCCAATAGGTCAAACCCCTTCAAAACAGGATGATGGGACTTGGAAATGTGTAGATAAATTGAGTCCTTTAGATTTACAAGGGGCGAAATCACTAAAGGATATGTGGGGTAAAACTGTTAAAATAGAACATCCGCTTTATGATGCAAATACTAAATATGGGAAAAAATTTAAAAATTATTCAATGTCTTTCAAGGTAGAAATTGATTATCCTGAATATGCAGAAGGAAGTCCTGCCCCAAATGTAATTATTTCTTTTAAACCGATTGCCCCTTCATGGTCAAAAAGTGCGGAGAGAAAATTACCTACTGAGGAAAAGGTTTTATTTGGCCCACCCAAGATTATTTTTCACCAACCCCCACAAATATCTCCTGAAACTCAATGGGCTAATGTTTCATTACCAACTTGGTTAGAACTTTATAATGCCGTTGGAGGTCAAAGAGATGGTTGGAGTTTTGGACCCAGTGTAAGAGTTGATGTGATTATTGATAACTATCCTAATGGTGAAGTTGCCTTAATTAAGATGAGGGGTGATGGTGTTACGACGGGTGATGCAAGATTAGATATTAAAACAGGTGGAATAAATTCTAAATATTGGTCAATGGGATTATTTACAAGGTGTGGTTCCGGCAGTTATAAGTGGGTTCAAGGAAATTCAGTTCCAATTAATGGTAGATTTAATGAAACTACTGGGAGGTGGGCTACCACCCTTTCAATTCCGGCTTCGGGGAGAACTGCTTTAGATAGAGATTGCCCTCCTGAGGAACATATGGTTACACCACCTCAAGAAATTGGAATTGATGAGGGAGTAAGAGGTGCATTGGGTAGGATTGTTTTTGCCCCATATATATTAGCCCCTAATCAAAACACTTCACCTCAAAAACTTGTCCTTGATACCTACGAAAATATTGGATTGTATAATAAGTATTATTCAAAAAGCAAACCCAATTTTTATAAGGATTCTCAAGGAAGGCCTAAATTAACTTATGGAAGTCTTGATATTACAATTCCTTTTACATATGTTAAGAAAACCTATTCATGTAATTGCCCTTCAGATTCAGCCAATGCTGGTCAAACAGTAGAAATGGACAAACCGTGTAGTGACTATAATTCATTCGGGGCTGGAAAGCCACTTGCAAATGAGCCAAGAAGTCAGCCATTATATGATGCTTGTGGTGGAAAACCCGCACCTTCAACAGGCCCCGTATTGGGTGGCAGTATGACGAGTGGGCAATTTAGTGCAGAAAGTTTGAAATCTTCTCAGTCTTTTATGTCTGAGTTTTTGTGAGATGATATTATGTTTGGCGTAGATGTTTTTGGATATATGAGTGAGTTGTATAATGCTAATGAAGAATTACCAGTTGCAGGACCTACCTTTCAGTCCGTATCAACAGGTTCAGCAATAAAAGAAAATTTAGGCTCCGGTGGAAGGTGGGGAGAAAGTGGAAAATCATTTACCCTTTTAGATGAAGAACATATGTATTTAGTTTTTGAACCGGGTTATGAAGTAACCGTAGTGGTTAAAGACCTTGAATCGGGCGGAGAAGTAATGAAAACGGCTGATGAAACTATGCCTATATTGCAGGTCGGGAATCAAAATGCAGTAGTAAGAATGAAAAGTTTAAAAACTCCTGAGGGTGAATCCTTCACCTATGATACAACACCAACTATTTGATATGAAATCGTCGTGGTTTAAAACCAAAGGTTTAGGTAGTAAATCACAACCTATATAAGCATGGCGGTCTTTATATTAGATGGTGGCCTTTTTGTAGGTAGATTTGAAAGAAACAAATTCAATAAATCTAAAAGTTATTGGTGGTGGAAAAGGCAACTACAGGCTGGAGAAGTTTCAACCAAAGATTTTAAAGAAGGGATAAAAAAGGCTTTTTCAAAAGACATCCACCATTTTAAATTTAAGATGGGATTGATGGGGGAATTGGACAAAGTAATAGTTTGCTATGACGGAATATATGGGAGAAGGCTTAGGGGTAAATTACATAATGATTACAAATCTCATAAATCAGGGATTAAGGCTTCTAAACACAAGGGTATAGATGTTAGAGATGTGATTGCCGAGTGTGGATATAATCCGATGAAACTTGAATCTAACTGGCAAGGATACTATGAAGAATATAAGGAAGCAGACGACTTAATCGCTGAAAAAGTGCAATTACATTCAGCATTAGGTGATGAAATTGTCATTATGAGTGAAGATAAAGATATGTTGCAAATGTTGTCTTGGGAGGGAAATGTAAGGATTCACAATTTAAAGCAAGAAATAACTGTTGAATCATTTATTGAAGAGTGTGGCATCACTCCCCAACAATATGTAGATTGGAAATGTTTAGTGGGTGATGTAAGTGATAATATAAAGGGAATATCCGGTTGGGGGGCTAAAAAGGCAACCAATATGCTAAGAAAATATGGTAGTATTAGCAGATTCCCTCAAGAACATTTAATTTCCTATAGGGCGAAAGATTTGTATAAAATATCAAACAAAATGAAATTATACAGGGATGAGAGAGGTTATTCATTAAATCATTGTAATAAAAAAATCGCCCTTTGTTGGAAATCTTTAGAGCAAATGACTAAAAAAAATCCCATATCATATAGTGAAGCAAACAAAATCAATAAACATATCCCTCAAATAATAGAACTTTTTGAAAAGGTAGATAATACTTCTCAAATAAAAATTTGGAAAAAGATTATTCAATTACCATTTGATTCAAATAGGTGATTAAAACAGTGGGTGATTTACAGTTTCATCTTTAAGAACCCATCTTAAGGATTGTCTTGCACCTTCTAATGCCTTAAAATTTCTTAGAGAGGATATCATCTCAGTTCTATCTTTAGATTTTTTCGCTTGAGTGTATTTCCCCTCATAAAATTTCATTCTTTGAGTAATTTGTTCAATCATATCATTTATCTCAATTAAATCCCTAATTTTATTATTGCCTTTTAATCTTCTACCATATTGACCCTCTCCACTATCATCGGAGATGTCAAAAGAAGTCCCTTTCATAGGGTTGGCATTAAACTCATCCATAATAATTGATTTAACTTTTGCTATTTAAAGATTGCTTAACTTTAAGTAGTTAAAAAATCATCTTTGTGCATGGATGTGTCATTTGTTAATATATGGAATGCAAAGATGCCTCAAAATCCATTAGAAATAATTTTAAATGAGGATAATTCTTTACTCCTAAGTAGTAGGAATCTATCTTGGAAGAATCAGTTGGCAAGCCCTCTTACTATTAATCCACAACCCCCTATGAGGTCTTGGTTACAAGCATTTAGTGAAGAATCACTTTTGAATGTGTGTGAAAACTGTGGAACTTCAGGAGGTGAAATTGATGTGTGTGAATATTGTGATGAAGGATATTTTACTTGTGATGAGTGTAATGGAGATGCGGAAGTTACTTGCCAAGAGTGTGATGGAGATGGAGTGGTGAATTGTGAAGAGTGTGGTGGTGAAGGGACTGTGAATACATATTGTGAACCGTGTGATGCTGTTGGGGAAATTAGAGTAGATTGTGATGGGTGTAATGATGGTGTTGGAGAGGTAGGATTTGTAGAATGTGAAGAGTGTGATGGCACTGGTGAAGATGGTGATGGAAAACAATGTAAAACTTGTGAAGGTGAAATGCAAGTCATGTGTGGAGGTTGTGATGGTAGGGGTGATTTGATGGAAACTTGTCCTGAGTGTGATGGTGAGGGAGAGATTAATGAAGTTTGTGATGATTGTAACGGTGATGGTGAGATAGAGTGTGAGGGATGTTGGGGTGAAGGCCAAGTTAGGTGTGACGCTTGTAATGCTCACGGTCAAATAGAGTGTGGTGAGTGCGAGGGTTATTGGGAATCAGTTACCTGTAGTGAACATCAATTATTAAAAGAAATAATAAATCCTCAACCTCAAGTTCAAAATCTCCAAAATAATTTAAATAACTCAAATGAAAAATTGTCGTATATGAGGTTTAAAATATTTAGTTTTAAAACAACTGCTGATGCTAAAACATTTGCAAACAATTCAAAAACTTTTTGTTATATAGCAAGATTGAGAAAAAATACCAATCAACCTGAGAGGCAATTAACCAGTAGTTGGAAAATATCTATTGACACAAATTTAAAATCCCCGGCTAATTATTTAGTAGACATTTACTACTCAGATGGAAGATTTAGAACCTCAAGCCCCGTTGCATATTATGAAAATCCATTTATTAATCACAATTATATAAATAGTAGCCTTGTCATAAAAACTAATATTTCTTTAAAGGGTGGCGATTTTTTTATGAATTGGGATGATAATTCTCCTTGGATATCCTAACCTTTAAATAGGTTATTATTAAAATGCCCTATTATGGAATTAATATTGGATGAAGAAACACTAAATGAATATATTACTCAAGTCGCATCAGGAGGTTCATCACCCCACAAGGGAATTTATAATTTATTATTAAGTGTGCAAATGTTGGGCTACATTCATAGAGATTATCATAATGTAAAACTTACATTTAAAGAGTATGATGCTGAAACAAGTGAGGATTATGCTATATATTTAGATAAAAAAGCATCAGGATTAGATATAAAATTTAATGCATAAGGTTATATAGGTTAAAAGACGGTGATTATATCATGACAATGAAAGATGTAGTAGTTTTGGCATTAGAACCATACAAAGGAAAAATCAACACTTGGGAAGATTCCGATATTGAATTACTTTTCATGGGTTTTGGAAATATTAGTATTTATTGGGCAGATGAAAATCCTGTTGAGGCTGAAGATATTTCAGGCTCATTTAAAGAAAATGCAGTAGCGATTAATGAAGCATTAAAGCAACTAAAATTGCATAATGGTAAATGGACTTACAAAGATTTTTATTGGGTTATAAACTCTAATGCAGGTGAGCCGAGAACTGATTTGATTAAAGCAATTGAGGCGGTTGGATTTAAGTGTTATGATTATTTTGATTCGGAAGAGTTTGATACACCTAATCAAATCAATACTTTTGAGGAAAATCCTCTTTTGTTTTAGAAACTTTTAAGTAGCAAATCCTTAAGGTGAGATTATGGGAAACCTATTAAGTGACCATCAAGAATCAAACCATTATGCCTATAATAGGTCTTGGGATGAGATTGGAAATATGTTGAACAAGGCCGAGAAGGTAAGAAATGATTGGGAAATGAAATTTATAACCTATAGGGCTAATAAAAACAAATCTAAAGCGATTGAATGTGCAAGAAATATGAAGGCTCTTGAGGGTGTAATTAAAACTTTAAAGTGGACTCTTGGCGATAAAAATATAGCGCATCCGCTAAATTAATTATTACTCACAATTACCTTTAAGTAGTATTACAATAATAAAAAATTATGGAAATAACTTATGATGTTCATGAGGAATTTTCAGAAGTTGGTTGGAATAAAGCACCCCTATCCGAAGGTGACATATTAATTGAAAACGAACTGTATTCAGTATTGATTGAAAGAAAGACATGGGATGATGCTTACACATCATGGTGTTCTAAAAGACTTGAAGACCAAGTTTCAAGAATTCTTGAAAAAACGGATAATGGCATTCTATTAATTGAAGGTAAATTAAATCAGTCATGGATGTGGAGGAATAAGAAAAATTATTCAAGAATACAAGGATTGAAAAAATTTCTTAATAGAATGTCTGTTGAAGCAATTCCAGTAGTATTTACTGAATCTAAAAATGACACTGTTAAATATGTTAAATACTTGGCCGAAAGAATTGTCAAAGAAGATTTTAAAGTATTGGTTAGGAAAACTACAGTTGTCAAATCATCAAGAAATAAGCATCACAACATTATGAGTGCTATACCCGGCATAACTATTCAAAGGTCTAAAGCACTTTATAATCATTTTAATTCATTAGGGGATTTTTTTGCTAATGCTGAAAGGGCTATTGAAATAGACGATAAAAAAAGATGGCATACACAAGTTAAGAAAATACAACAATTTATTGATGAGCCTTGGGGTCTAACCCCTAAGAGAGAAATAATTGTAGATAAAAAAGATTAAATAGTTGTTTAATTAATTGTTTGGTGGAATTATTATGGATTGTGGAACTTGTGATAGTGCAAGCATAGTAGTAGTAGAAAGGCCTCAAGTGATTTTAGTCAATTTAACTATTACTGATAATGCTTCATCAATGCTTAAACACGCCTTTGGAGAAGATAAAGATATGGCTCTCCTTATAGGGGTGTTATCAGGAGGATGCTCAGGGTATATGTATGATTTACAAATAGTTGAAGAAACGGAAATAGATTGTCAAGAATTAATTATCAAGGGCTTTAGAGTATTAGTCCCTAAGTTATCCAGCCATTTGTTAAACGGTATTGAAATAGATTATGAAGATAAATTGATGGGTGGCGGATTTAAAATCAACAACCCCAATGCTTCTTCATCTTGCGGGTGTGGAGAATCTTTTGCATAAGTCCTACCACCAAATTATTAAGTAGTCGTATTTAATATCATTCATCATGGATACCGTATTAATCATCGGCTTCGGCTTCATAATCGGTGGTAGTGCCTTAGCCATATTTCACCTTATGAATATTTTAGGTCAAAAAGATATAGTTAAAAACTTAACTTACAGATTACTCATGGCTTTAATGGGTGGATTATGTATTAGCATAGGTGCTAATTTAATTGCTTCTAATATTCACGATAAGGTATTAAATAAGTAACCTTTATATAGGTCAAAATACGATTTCAAAATATGGTTGTCCATTTAGAAATGAAAGCGAGCCTTATTAAAGAATTAGTGAAGGCGATTGAAAATGTTAATGAAGAATGTGTTTGGAATTTTGATTCACAGGGTTTGCACATTAGAATGAGTGATATTTATAAATATAAGATGTTAGATATTAAAATTGATAGTAGTGACTTTATTTCATATTCTTGTGATGCCCCTGTTGAGTTGGGCATTGTAATTGATAGAATTAAGGATGTTACCAAAACTTTAAGAACTAAAGATGTTCTTACCCTACATACAGAACATCAACCGGATGATATCACTTCCGATAATTATATTTCCCTAAAATCTAATGGATTATCAAGGAGTGTAAAGTTAATTGATATTGCAATGGTTGGTGAAGTCCCTTCCTTAACAGGTGCTGAATTATCTTTATCTAATGGATTTAGAACCACTATTGATTCTACCCCTTTAAGGAACTTTTTAAAGGCCGCATCTAAGGCAATTTCTTTTAATGTAGTTTGTAGTGGTGGCGTATTGAATTTCACTTCAAAGACTGAAGAGGGTTTGGTAGAGGCTACATTTGATTCGGAAGATATAGTATTACTTCCTGCTGATTATGTAGGAGATACTCAATATTCAGTTAAGGAGGTTGATTCTGCCACTTCAACTATGAAGGGTTTAACAAGGGTAAGAGGTTGCAATATCAATGAATCCGGCGAGGGTGGGCTTATTGAGTTGGAGTGGAATGTTGCAGATAACTCAACTGTTAGGGCTTTGGTTGCTCCAAGGGTGTGAGTATTTGAAAACTAAACCAACGAATTTTGAAGCGGCTAAATCAGTCATTCAAATAGGTGAAGAAATTACTGCTGAAGAAATTATTAGTAGATTATTAGATAGAGGTAGGAGAGAAATCCCTACTAAAAAATCTATAGCAGTTAAATTTAGGAATGACAAATCATTTACCATTAGGAAGGAAGGAAGAGGGCCTACATTGTTTAGGAGAATCCTTTAAGTATCAAAAACTTATTAAAACATATATGGCTTCTAAGGACACCATCACCTTTTCTAAAGTGAAAACTTATTCAATGCCTGAAGAATCTTGGGATTCTGCGGATAATTGGCTTGCCGATTTTAAAAAGAGGCTTGCTGGTTATAATGGCAATGGAGATGCTAATAATATTAAGATGGATGCAAAATATAATGACCAAAGCGTAAAACTAAAAGAAGCATTGGAAATTAGAATTGCTAATAAAAAGGAAAATATTGGCAATTATGGTTATGGCAAGTGTATGAAAAACATTATTGGTGAGTATGTAGTCACATTAGAAGATAAACAAGGATTACAGAAAAAGTTTGCCATAATGGAAAAGATGATAGGAATATTTAATGGGGATGAAAAACTTACCACTACAGACCCGGAAGGGCCTAAGGAAATAATTAATGAAGGATTTTTCGGATTGGATGGTGATGATGCAGTAACTATCACACTTGCCATAATAGCCGATGAAGACCCAACTAAAATTACTGTAGGTAGGGCAATGGGATATTTAAATGGTAATTTCCCACACCTTAGACCTGAGATGAAAACTCTTGCCGGAAAGGTCGCTAAGGGTGTGGGCAATATAAATAAAAGAGTTAGAGATGGCGAAATAGAATCAATTAAATCTGAGGCTATAGAGATTTATCCAAAGGCATTTGAAGAATCAAGTGATTCTATAGAGGAAAATAATGAGCCAATATTTTATCAATTTAGGGCTGGAGATTTATTGCCTGAAATAGTGAGGTATCAAGTTGGGGAAGAAGTTAAAGAAATTGAATTAAATAAATTAATTAGAAAAATGAAATATGATAAAGCCGCTTATGCTTGGCTTAATCAACACAAACCTAATGGCGGTCCTAAATGGCCTCAAGGAGGTTCGGGTCAATATTATTTAGTTATTTCAAATGACCCCTTTCAAAATTACACAAAATCTACTGGAAGGTATTGGGAGCAAAACTCTTGTGAAAGATACAACTCATTTAATAAACAATATGCTGAAGGGCCAATTACTGATATAAAATATGGAAATTGTGTTGTTTTCGCATTTAAGGGTGCTGAACTGCCTCTAAACTGGCCTGAGGTTCAACCTACTAATAGACCTAAACAAGATATTTCTAACGACCCTGATGGAACTTTACTGGGTAGGCAAAATATTAAATGGGGTTATAAGGAAAATGTAGAAGGAAATATTGGGATGGGGTTAGACCCGTATTTTTATCCAAGGGCTGGAAAAGCAAATTGGCCTAAACTCCTTAATAGGGCTTTAGCAATGATAGTTAATTCTATAGGTTATTTAGATTATGATGAAATGAGAACACCCTATAAATATATAGGGCATTGTGATGTGGGTGGTGGGACTGGAATCCTTAAATATACTTCAGGAACTACTTGCTATACGAGAATTGATGATAACCAACCCAATCCTGATTTATTAGCCGCTTCTAATGAAAACATTTCTTATGTTGCTTTTGATAGATTGACAAGACCAATTGTAGAATCTAATATAAAACTAATACTGGCTCAAAATCCTAATATATGGGCAATTGCGGGAAATGAAGTAGGAATTTCAAGACTAATAAGAACTAAAAACCCCGACATTTTAAATTTTCTAATATCTTCACCACACGCCGATACTGAAGCCTTGATGGGAATTATTGATATTTTACCCCAAATAAGCAATGATTGGTTTGATGCGAGTAATTTTTCAAGCCTTGCATATCTCATAGCACAACACCCCAATGCTAATGATAAAATCTATAGAAAATTGATTATTAAATTTGATGAGGCGAACAATGCTGAATCTAATGATAATTATGGTTTAATGACTTTGTTTGGAGGAATTGCGATGCCTGAATCAAATACACCATATATTTGTGTTGGTGGTGAGGAGATAATTAATAGATTAATGAATCAATTAGATGAAAATTTACAGGTTGAAATCCAAAGGAAAATTTGTATGGCCTTATTATTTGCACCACAACTAACGAATAAACAACTAATTAAATTAATTCCTCACTTATCCAAATCATTAAGTGTTGAAGGAGATATAAAAAACTGGTTAGCACAGAAATATATTTATGCTTATATATTGCCTTTGGAGTCTAATAATTCTTGGGCTTTTGATAACTTTGAAAACTTTAGTATTTCTACATACAATAAGTTTAATTTTCAAACATCAAGACAAATTCCCCTATTCCTAAAATTACTAAAAGACACACTCTATAGAAATGAGATATATATTAACCAACCACAAGGAATGGTTTCTATGAAGGATGATTTGGTTAAAAACACAAGGGATAAGAAATGTTATGATTGGATATGGAGGAGGAGAAAAGGTTTGAGCATAAGTCCTGAAAACTTACTGATGTATCCATATAGTGTTGAAACAAGGGAAGAACCTTTGACCATACCACTTTTTGAAAGTAAGCACTTTTTAACTTGTATTGAAGAGGGTGATTTATGGAAAATAAGGTATGATTTTGAATCCTATGCAGGAGTGAAAAGACTTAGGGAGGAATATCCTAAGAAGTTTGTATCGGCAATACTTTCAAAAGTAGAGTTAATACAAAAATTAGGATGGGGTATTGTTGCCGGATGGTTAAGGGAAGAAAGGCAGTTTTATCAATATGTTGATTTAGTTTATAAACAATCTTTTAAAGGCCTTTATTTGGGTGGGGGTAAATTTGCAAAACCACCTAAAGATATATTTGAATTGTATGAATCTATAGAGAACATAGATGTTTTAAATGATGCCGCAGTAGACGCAGTAAATGATATGGCAGGATTAAGCAGAAATCCTTACCTACCCATCAGCATTCAATCAATGTTATATAGTAAATGGCTATCTTTATCTCAAGAGTATGAAGGCTCATATGAAGAATACTATGCCAACATACTTAGCGAACTTTCTAAAAACCCCAATACCAGTCCATCTATTTTAGAAGGTATTATCGGGCAAGGGGTAGATTTGTGGGGGCATAATGTTGCGAAAAATCCAAACACATATATCAAAACCCTATTATCACTATATAATACTTATCCCTCACAAGTGTTGAATAATTCAGGATTAAGTGATAGGGCTTATACTAAATTATGGAATAACGCATGGAAGGTATTGAACATTCAACTTCTTGAAAACCCTAATAGATTATTTGACAATTTTAGAAAGGCTACTCCCGATGTTTTAGAAGCCCATAAAGGGATGAAAATAAGAAAAGGCATTATAAAATTTATAACCGAAAACTCTTATGCTAAATTTTGGAGGGGTGGGAATGTAAAGAAAGGAAATTTCAAACAAATAAGTCAAAAGAATTTATATTCGGACCCAATTGCAGATTATCCAATCACGCCTGAGGGTAAGGTCATGGTAATTAAATTTTATGAACACGCCGATGAACACTTTAAAAATGAGTTATGGCATTTAGATACACTAAAAATGGTGGATGAGAATACTGTTTTCGTGGAAGGTGTAAAAAATTATTGGGATGGTGATAAAAGAACTTCAACTCATGTTGTAGAAAATTTTACAATTAATGAATTCTTTAATTATGTTCCCGAATCTGAAAGGGGTGAAGATGTTATTGTGACTAATGATGAGGGGGAAGAAAATATTGTTGTAGCCTCAAAATGGGCTATAGACAATATTGTTGTGATACAAGATGTTGAAGTTCAAACTAAGGGAAGTAGAATCCCTTCGTGGAGATTTGATATTAATCAAGAGCAAGTGAATGATATTATTAGTTCTTATGTTGAGAGGGGGATGGATATAGAAAAATTGATTGTAGGTTTAGAAAATTATAAAAATATGAAAAACTATGAATTATCATTAACTCAACTTTTTAAGGTAATTGATGATAAGAATTTGTGGACCGTAGATTTAATTAATAATAATCTTTCATATCTTATGAGGAGTAGAGGCGCACAATTTATTAATTTTAAAAACATCAAACTGACTGAAAAAATTCTTAACTTATCTATTGCTGAAAACTTGGAAGAGATAAAGAATTTAGAAATTTATGATGTAGGTTTGAATGATTTACCAACACTCCAAGAAAAGATTTTAAATTACGATAATATACCTATAGCATATATTTACTATGTATTGACTAATAGTAATTCTCCAAGTGTTTTGAAAAAGGCTAAAGAACTTAGAAGGTTAAGAGGTAAAGAATTTATTGAATATTATAGGTTGAAGAATCCTGCACCTACGAGAAATTAGAAATAAAAACCATTAAGTAGTAGGAATGCATAAAATACATTATGGCTTCAGGAGATTCAGTCACTTACACCAAAAGGGAATCTATTCAAGAAATATTTCCTGATAATCCTGATTATAAGTGGACCGCCGCTTGGATTGGAAAATCTCCTGAAGAAAAGAACCTTTGGTGGTATAAAAAGTTAAAGAAAAGATTTGAAACTTTTGAACATGATAAGAAATCCAGCATTTACAGATATTATGGTCATGATTATGATGATGAATCTGCAAGAGTTATAAAAATGCCTAAAGGCTCTATGTCTTCAGGAAATGTTAATAGAATGACTGAACAACTACCTGAGGCATTAGAATATAGAACCAAAAATTTTGACAACCCTAAAAAGAATGGGTGGAGAATATTTGAAAAAATTACGGGAAAATATGATGTTGAAGCGGCTGATGAAGAAACCCTTAAAGAAAGGTTAAGAACTTTAGGCAGATTTACAGAATTAATTAAAGAAGATGAATTTTTAACAAGGTATGACCCTCTTACCAATAAAGAAGCCATTACTCAAATTGGTGCAGAAGGATTAATGAATCCCATTGAATATACATTTCCATTAGGAATTGAAAATACAGATTTTTTACACTATCTTGTTTATGAACCCGAAGTAGTTAAGGCAGAAATAGAAAATGAAAGTCAAATAGATGATATTGTTAGGTATGAAATACTTAATTATATTGATATAAGAAGTGAACCATTAATGCCAAAGAGGGGAATTGGAGTAGTTATGTCTAAACATGGTAATACTTTAAGACCCCACATAGGATATATACAAAGAATATTGGGAGATATTGTTGGAGAGTATAATGAACTATTAGAAAGGGATGGGGTGAAAGCAGTTTCAAAATTATTGGCAACAATGGAATTACCAAATACTCAAGACGAAATAAATGAGGATGTATTGGTTGAATCTTATAAAAAGATTTCAGTTGGCGCACTACTTAAAAAGGTTAAAAGTAAGGCACTATTAAAAAGGCTTGATAGAATTAAGCCACCTTCGGAAGGGAAGGCTGGTGGAGTTACTTGGCCTGTTTCAGCCGGAGGAGATTATATGTTATGGATTACAACTGACCCTTTTGAAATGCTAACTAAATCTACAGGAAGAAAGTGGAGTGAGAGAAATGCTTCTTGTGAAAATTGGGATGGTTGTTATGCTGAAGGACCCGTTTCCGATGTAAAATATGGTAATTGTATTGTTTGGGTTTATAAAAAGGGAAATGAAGAATACAGGCATGAAATTGGAAGGTTCATTTTAAGATGGGGTGAGTCCTACAAAGAAGGTGCTAAAATTGGTTATGATGTAGGTGTTGAAGCCCAAGTTTATCCTAAGGACCCAAGAGAAAGTCCTTGGGGATTTAATTTATTAGGTGCGATTGGAAATATTCTTAAAGATGCAGGTTTGCTAAATTATGATACTTGTAGAACTCCTTATAAATTTATGGGATACTCAGATAAAGCCGGGAGTGGGAAAGTTAAAATTAGTTATGATTCAAAGATTTTCTTAAAGGGTCAAGGAGAGGTTGAAGTTGGAAATGCTAATGCATTAGTTTCAATGGCTTCCGATGAAGCCCTCTCTTATGCAGATTCCGGCTATGTATTGAATTATGGTAATTCGCAAGCCCTATTAGCATTAGCACAAAATCCTGTTGTTTGGATTTACGAAAATACTATTAGAAGATTATTTACGAGGGCTTTGGATTTAGAAGAAGGTTCACAAATATTTAGATTCCTTATTGATTCTTCAGTAGCAAACTTTGATTGGATTGCTGGAACTTTAGATACTGTAGAGATATTTGATGTAAATTATATGACGCCGGGCAATATTAGTCAATCATATTTAGGATTTATGCTTAGAAGCCCCCTTTGCACTGATGAAGCACACAGGCAAATTTTACAATCTCACCCCGGTTATGAAGGATTAAATGGTAATAATATTCCCTTGTGGGCTTTAGCCTATTTAAACTTAATGGATGGGTATTTGAGTGATAATCCAATTTTAACTACTGCTCCAGCAGATATTTTAGATTCAATTACTGATGAAGTAATTCAAAAACATTTCATGGATGGAATCATTGATTGGGCGGTTGTAAGGCCTGTAGTGTTTAATAAACAAGACGCAAATAGATTTAAAAGATATGGAATTAAGATGTTGGCTATGAAGCAACTTATTTATCAACCTAAACTTTCATTAAAATCTTATGGAAAACTATTAACTGATTTCAACAAGATTTGGAATAAAAGATTGAAGGATGGTGGAGAATTTGATAAGCAACTTGACATCTTAAAGAAACATTTCGCTATTACTTTGTGCTTACCTTTACAAAATCATGATGATTGGGGTTATTTAGATTCTTTTGGAAGTATAAGTTTAGGTATGCAAAATACTGATTCAGGTTTTAGAGATATTTCAACTATAGTAGATGGAAATGAAATTCATTACCCAATATATAGCAGACAATCCGCAGGAACTTACAAAAGAATGATGGACATATATCCTGAATTAATAAGGTCTAATTTTAATGCTGTTATGGCGATTGATGCACTGGAAATTGACCCAAACAAAATAGGAGAGGATTCCAAAGCATTCCAAGGACTAATGTTAAAAAATGTTAGAGATGCTGGCGCATTTAAAGAATTATTTAAAAATCCCGAAGTTCAAAAATTTGAACTGTTAAATAGACTTACAAATCCTAAAAAACAAGATGAAAGCATAGTCAATCCTTTCTTGAATGCAAGAAATTATGGGCTTATTTATAGAGGAGTAGGAAATAGGGCAGGATTACAATATTCATATATGCCCACGATGGATTCTTCAACATGGATTCTAAGGGATTCAATGCCCAGTGAAATTGTAGATTATTTACTGGCAACACCTCAAGAATGGGTTGGAAAGATTGGAGTTGGTGCTTTTGCACAATGGCTTAGAACACCTGAACAATTCAACCAATTTATGGATATAGTATTGTTAGAGGCTATTGGAACATATTCATCAGTTGATAATTTCCAAACATTTGAGATTGATTATGGAACTATAGACTTGGAAGACCATTTTTCACAAATAGAAAATATTCAATTACTTAGTGAGTGTGCAAATGGGATGTCTGTAGGTGGTAAAATTGTTGGTGGACTTAGTTCAAACCCTTACTTACCATCAAACATTCAAATGTTTTTAATAGAACAACTTCCATTAATTAGTGAGGCATTGAGTGGAGATTATGATGAATTATTTGGTTATTTAATTGATAGGTTGTGTTTAAATACTGCGATATCTGCCGAAGCAATTTCTTGGATATTAGAAAACTACTCCGAAAAGAAGAATATTATTTTATCAAATTCTAAAATAACTATGGGTGAGGAATTAGTTAAAGAAATGTTGTCTGAGAATCCTGCAATACTTCTTAAAAATTATAATCTTAACATAAGAAGTTATATCAATGTTTATAAGGGCTGGTTTGATTCTCTTAGGTCTACACCATCAGGAGATGCTAATAGATTTTATGACCAAATCTTTAGGGGTAGAATGGGTAGATATTTACAATATTATCTTGATAGTGATGGGTATGATATTTATACTTCAATATCAAACAAGATTCTTAGAGATTATAGTGGTATTAATTATTGGAGAGGGGGCAATTTTAAGAAAAAGATGATGTTGCCTTCGGAAAGAAATTCTGCACCTATGAATATGGAAAGAGAAGTTCCAATGGCATTAGTAGATGCTCCCATCCCAATTCTTTATGAACATCTCATTTGGAATGGTAGCGCAGTAAAGACTGATGATGGTGGAATTAAATTAGGCTTAGATAATTCAGCCACTATGAGGCACATTAAAGAAATTAGTGAACATAATGGGCTTATCAGGGTTTCAGGTGATACTTATTATTGGAGTGAAGACGACCAAGTAGTAGTCCAAGAAACACTTGCAACTACTTACAACAACTATGATGAAATGTATGGATTTGTTCCAGTTGATAGAAGAGATGAAGATGGCAAAAAATGGGAGAATGATTTAATAATGGTATTCTTTGATGTAATTAATCCATCTTCAATTAAAACACTACCTGCTTGGAGGATGAATGAAACAAATGTTACAGTTAAAGAAACTATTAAAAATATTGTTTCAAATCCTAAAATAACTTCTAAAAATCTATTAGAAATAATGGATAATGAGGTAGGAATTAATGGAATTACAATTAAATCTAATGGAGGGACTTACTCTATAAATACTTATGATGTTCTTAAAATGATTGATGCTGAAAATGTATGGAGTCCTGAACTAATTGATGCTTATTTGAAACCATTGTTTAATCAAGGTGACGCATATCAAAGTTATTCAAATCTATTACCTACTAATGCATTATTTGATATTACTCTTTCGGAAGATGAAGATGAAGTAAGTAAAGCCTTGAGTAGGAGCGTCAATTCTTTGAGAAGTATTCAACTATGGATATTGGGCGAGAGGTTTGAAAATATAATTCCTATTGAATATGTTTATTCCTGCATTACATTACCCCACATTTCTGCCACTACAAAATCAAGGGCTAAACAAATTAGGCAAAAGAGGTTAGCAGAATATCTTACATTAATGATGAGGGATAATGATGTTCAAGTTAATGATGCTGAAGAAATTCACTCTCACGAATGGAGGATATTTAACTCGGAAATTAATAATATCTTAATTAATTATTGCGAAATGATGTATCCTAATGACATTAGGATGCAGGAAAGGTTAATGCAAAGTATTATTAGTGGAGATACTCAAATAGGGATTGAGGAAATGAGTCAAGTGGCAAGGGGCGAGAGGTGATTAAATGGCTAAGAAATTATATATTGACCCTACAGATAATAAATCATTTACTACGAGAAAGTTGGCTAAAGCGCATATGCTTGAAAAAGGTCATAAGGGTGCAGTAATAGTGGAAGAGGTAGTTACACCTGCCGTGAAAACTTCCAGTGCTAAATTGCCAAGGAAGGGAAATTATAAATGCCCTAAATGTGAAAAAACAGGTAAAACTTTAAAATCTATACAAGACCATATGAAGGCTAAAGGGCATTCAGGCGAACCCATTTTACAAGTTGCACCTAAGAAAATTAGTTCAAAAGTTCCAGTTAAAACTACTGTTAAAGAGCCTAAGCCGGAACCTAAGCCTCAAAAACCAATTATGGCATTTATGAAATTAAGGGAGCAGGATGCAAAAAATATTCTTAAACCATTGGTTGAAATTAACAAAACATTAGATGGATTAAATATTAATATACTAATCAACCCCATTAGTGGTGGATTTATCCTTCAATATTATCACACCTTGTTAGATATTATTGATGATTTACAGTTTAAATTTAATTTTGTAAATATTGAAATGCAAAATTCAGATTTAGTATTTTGTTTAGGTTTGCTTGATGCAAGAGTTTTAAATGGCTTTAGAGTTTATGATACTGCGGGAATGAAGATGTATGGGACTCAAGGAGTTGAAGATGGAAAAATTGTTATCTCGTTAGATGATAAAGATAGGATATCGGGAAGTTCACTAATGGAGGGGATAGATTTTGCTAAACCTCATGAATTGGCTTGTGTTACAGGGATATGGAAAAAAACTTATGGTCAAACTAAGCCAGTTGTTAAACCAGTTAGCAAACCCATTAAGACTTCCGAACCAATTAAAAAACAACCAATGCCAAAAGAAGATTCTATTGTCCAAGTAAAAGTAGAAAATTTTAATGATTGGGATGTTATGCAATATGCCTCGGAATCTTTTGAAGCATTTGGTAGTAGGGGTGGAATATATGGGGGTAGAAACCAAAATATGGGTGTTAGATATCCTCAAAAAACCTACACTCCACCACCCCCGCCTAAGCCAATATCTTATCCAGTTTATGGTGTCACCGAATATGTTATAGTTATTGATAGGGTGATAAACTATCAAATTTTTGACTAAAATATATAGTAATAATATAACTCATATTTAACTACTGCAAACGCTTATATAGTTGTAAGGTGGCTGAATAAATTATGTATCAACCAACTGGATTTGCCAACACTATATTTGCTCAAAGATATGCCATAACTGCTGAAGAAACTTTTGAAGAGGCTTGCCACAGGGTTGCCAATCACATCGCAGTAGCAGAAAATGGAAATAAAGAAAAGTGGGTTGAAAGGTTCTCGGAAGTCATGGTAAATAATAAATTTATTCCGGGTGGTAGAATTTGGTATGGTTCGGGAAGAATGAAAGGCCAGTTATTAAATTGCTTTGTAGTTCCAACAGAAGATAGTAGAGAAGGATGGGGTAAAACGGTTAGTGATATGCTAATCATTTCAGGAACTGGTGGCGGAGTAGGTATCAATTTTAGCCCCCTAAGACCAAGAGGGACTCCCATTAGAGGGACTGGTGGTGAAGCAACCGGAGCAGTTTCTTTAATGGAGGTTGTAAATGAAACAGGAGAAGTTATTAAAGCAGGAGGTGGAAGGAGAACCGCCCTTATGCAATGTTTAAGATATGACCATGCAGATATTTTAGAATTCCTACACAAGAAATTTAACAAAGTTGAATTAACTGAAGAAAATATTTCAACTACACTATTAGACACATTTCCAAACCTCCCAAGAGATGAGGTTAAAACAATTGTAGATTCATTTAGCGCAGGTTTTGATGAAGTATTGAAATCACTTATTAAATATCAATTAGACCAAAGGTTAAAAAATGCAAATGTTTCAGTATTAGTTGATGATACTTTTTTTAATTTAGTAAATAGTGGTGAAGATATTATTTTTGAATGGAATGGGAAGGAAACAAGTAGGATTTCTGCAAAGGAAGTTTGGGATATAATTATTCAAAACTCTTGGGAATCGGGAGAACCCGGCATTTTAAATATTGGATTAGCAAATGAAATGAATAATATTTGGTATCATAAACCTCTCATATCTACCAACCCTTGTGGAGAGATTTGGTTGGAAGAATATGGATGTTGTGATTTAGGGGCTATTAATTTAGTGGCTCACATTGATTCAAAAACTGGTGATATGGATTGGGATATGTTAGCAGAAACCGTTACGGTGGGAGTTAGGTTCCTTGATGATGTTTTAGATGTCAATATATATCCTTTACCGGAAATTGAAAAGAATTGTCAAACCGTTAGGAGGATTGGTTTGGGTATTATGGGTCTTGGACACGCTTTAATAAAGATGGGTGTGAGATATGACAATGCAGACGGTAGAAAAAAGGTTGAACAAATTTTTAAGTTTATGAAAAAGAGGGCTTATGAGGCTTCAACATATTTAGCCGCCGAGAAAGGTTCTTTTCCAGCCTTTGATGCAGACAAGTTTTTAGATTCCGGCTTTTGTAAAACACTTACTAAAGGAATAAGGGCTAAAATTAAAGAATATGGTATAAGAAATTGTGCTATTTTAACAATCGCACCTACTGGGACTACTTCTATTATGGCCGCTACATCATCAGGTATTGAACCAGTATTTAGTCCCGGATACAAAAGAAGATATTATGCAAGTAAGGAAGGCTCAAACGATAGAGTTATTGAAGAGGAAATTGTGATAGACCCTCTCTTCCAAGAATTATTTCAAGAAGGGTATGATTTAAATGCTTTTGTTTCAGCGCATGAAATTGATGTGGAAGACCATTTGAGGATGCAATCAATTGTTCAAAAACACATAGATAATGCAGTTTCAAAAACTATTAATTTACCTAATGATTATCCGGTAGAAAAGTATGGTCAATTACTTCAAAAATATGGTCCTAAATTAAAGGGAACTACAGTCTATAGGTCGGGTAGTAGGGGAAATGAACCATTAGTTCCACTATCTGTTGAAGAGGCAATTCAACATTTACAAAAATCAGGAGTGATTATTGGTGCGGCTCAAAGTGATTGCCCAACAGGGATATGTGAAATCTCCGACGCACCCATAAATGCATAATATTATATAGTAAAAGATAATGGATAATTGATGAGAATTAAAATTGATAAGGACTTAATGTTAGAAATTAAGAAAGAAAGCGATAAACTACCACTAATAAATAAGACCTTAATGGATATACAAATTTTATTAGAGCCTTCATACTATAATTCAATTATTCAGTTAGAGCCATTAAACGACCACATGATTCTTAAAGTCAAAACAAATAAATATATTAGTGTGCAGGAAAAAAGAGATATAGGGGAGCAAATAAGTTATATCATCAATAATTATAATAAATTAGACCTTCCCTTTTGTATAAATGAACACATCAATAATTGAAACCTTTAAGTATCAAGTAATGTAATCATATAGTATGATGGACCCCATAGAATTAGAACACCTCATAAATGGTGTTTTTGATGAGGAAAGTATTGAAACTGAAATTGTTTTTAATGGTATTGATATCCAGCCTAAGGGAGAACACATTAGTTACATTTATGACTTCACCATTATTTATTTAGATATGCAGGATAGGACAAATCTTGAATATCATATGAATAAAATTCAAACATTAGTCACTAATACTGACTCAATTAGTGAGCCTTGCGACATCATATTAGATTTAACAGTGGGATGATGTAATGTTTAGATATAATAAATCATCGTATTTAAAAAGAAATAGGGATGATACTGGTTATGTGGCTGGTTGGAGAGAGTCGCAATTATTAAAAACTTTAGAAAATCCTATAAATAGGAAATTTGAAATAATTTTAAAAGATGGAGTTTGTGTAGAGATTGATATCCACTTTTTTGAAAGTTTGATGAGGGCTTTAAACCTTTCAAACTATTTAAAATTGGGAGTTTCTCCTTCATTTTACGATACAAAGGGCATCGGTATTAAAATAGAAACAATTATGCCCCTTATAGAATATTTAAAAAAGCATCATGAAAAATCCGAGATTAAATTACCTGCGGGAACTTTAGATTTATTGGCCTTATTTATTTCACAAGGTTCATTCATGTATGGTGAGATAACAAATTTTGAAAATAATAATAAAAAATTAGTCACAAAGTTAGAAGATGAAAAGAAAAACTATAGGGTGAAGGCTTTAGAGTTAGAAACTCAAAATATTTTACAAATTAAGACCGATTCTTTGCAGGAGCAGATTGCAAATATTGAAGGACACTATGGTAAAATCATTGAAATTGCAAACACCAATAAGAAATTAGAGGTTGCTAAAAATATGGAAACTCAAGTGATGCCTAAAAAAATTGAAAGAGTTCTTGATAAATATGGGGATGAAGTGGAAAAGGCAAGAAAACATGAAATTAAAGTTAAAAAGGAACTTTCTAAATATAATTATTTAACTTATTCATTTTTCATAGGTGATTTAGACTTACTGGTAGCAAAGGTCGGTCCTAAAAAAATAAGATTTAGGACTTTATATGATGCAAACAAGGCTACAACTCCTGAAAATACTTTATTGTATATTCCTGACTATGGCGATGTGAGGAAAATTCCAAAGTTTTAAATAGTTAAAACAAGGCTTGTTGATTATGGAAATTAATAGAGAATCTTTAAATGATTATAGGCTTCACGCAATAACCGCATTAACTGGGGCTTCAGCCGCACTTAGTCAAATTGATGCTTATAGCCAATATTCTCCAGTGGCCGCAGGTTTGGCTTTCTTATTATCAGCCAGTAGTTATGGTCAAGTAATTAAAAGGGTAGATGATTTGATTGAAAATCTTGAAGATGCAGGGATTATTGATGAAGAGATGGCAGATGATTTAGAAAAGGCCGTTGATACTATTGAAGATGTAGTAGAAAAGGCTTAAATAGGTCAATAAAAAATCATTAAATATGTTCATTAAAAAGTGGTTTATAAGATTCTTAGAAGTTTCTCTTTATCTGCATGGTGTATTACATTTTTTTGAGTTCGGTAGTGCTATCATAGAGGAAGCATATATCACAGCAACAATAGCCGCTTTTGGAGCAATAACAATGAGTTTAGGTGCAATATTTTTAGGAACTCACACCCACCCTCACAAGCACTGACTTAAAAAACCTTATATATCAAAAGATAAATAATTGACTTATGGCAATAGATAACGACTCTCTTGATGATATAATGGAGAAAGCCAAAATTGTTGCCGAAGCAACTGGGAGAGAAGAGGCTGAAGTTCTACAAGACTTATTAGATGATGGTGTTGTAAATCTTTCAAATGAAAGCCCTAAGGAATCATTGGTAGAGCAGTTGAAAGAAGCGGCTGAGTTGATTACTACGGTTCAAAGTATCAATAAAGAAGTTGCTGAAAATACTGTATTGAATGGTGGAGAAAATTCTACAGAAGTATTGGTAGAAACTACTTTGGAAGGTGATATTGTAGATAGGGCTATCGCTTCAGTTCAAAGAAAGGCTGAAAATATTAAAAAAATAGCCCTAATCTTAGTTCCGGTGTTTTTATTATTGACTGGTGGCACGATGGAAGGTGTGGGAATGATAAATATATTCGGTAGCGATGATTCCGAATTTGGAGAGGGTGATATTTGCAATCCTGAATGGTTTTATGATGAGTATGGGTATTCCTTTGAAAATCAAATAGAGGTTAGATACACATTTATAGATTATCAATATTGTAATATAGAGTTTATAAGTGGACACTTCATTATTCAACTTTTTTATGAGGGTGAATTAATAGATAATACTATGATTACAAATCAAGATTTTACTAATGAAGTATCTGTTGAACATACCTATTTCAATTTAGAACCGGGGCAATATCACTATAGAGTTGAGTTTCACACCATTGATTGTGAAGATGGTAGTTGTGAGCATGGCGATGAATATTACTTGCAACAAAGTAATATTATTACCATTGACTATAATGAACCTGAATTATGTGATGCCTACTTAATTAATGAACAAGCCTATATTTTAGAATCTGACCCTAAAAAGGTAAGGATTAGTGCTGATGTATCTCTTATACAAGGGGAGGAAAATTGTGATTCAAAACAATTTGAAATTATTTGGAGGTTGTATGAATTTAATAATCCAAGTAACATCTTATATGAGCATTATACTTATGAAAGTGGAGTCGTTAGTGACTCCGATGGTGCAGACTATGTATCACATACATGGGATTCAGTAAGTGAGGGTTCTTATGAACCCAAAGTAATTTTAAAATTAAATGGGGAATTATTAGATGAAAAGTGGATAGCCCATTCAATAAGCATTGAGGCAGAACCCATTTACGGTTGCACCGACATGATGGCTGATAATTATAATTCCGATGCAGATACTGATGATGGTTCTTGTGAATATCCTCCTGATGAACCCTGCGAAGTAGAAGTTCTCAACCACTATAGAGGGCATATAGCAGAAGATGAAGAACAGAATGCAATACTTATCGCATTTAAGATAGCACCTAAAAACTGCGAAGGCGAAGAAATTTTGATTGAAATAGACCTATTCCAAAACGGATATGTTGAAAATTACTCCACCTATACCATCGTGAATGGTGATGAAGATGTAGATATTTCACATATTTTTGATAATGTTGCAATAGGGGATTCATGGATTCCAAGGATTACGGTATTAGTAAATGAGGAGCAAAAAGAACAAGTAATGTTTTGGGGTATTGATGTTGTAGCGCAAGAACCCGAAGTGTGTGAAATAAACCTTTATTATATAATGCTTGAAACGAACTCAACTCATGCAACCATCGCTTATGACTTAGATTGCGGTTATCAGGAAAATGAACTTGAGGGTTATAATGTTTCAGTTCAATTTTTAGTTTATGATGTTGGTTCTACCAATAATTCTTCAGCACAACCTATTGTTTGGAACACTACTGTTTTTTATGTAGCGGGTTGGGAATATGATAATAACTCTATGTCATTAACAAATTTTACTTCAAATAATATTACTAATTATGATTTTTACTTTTATGCCATTTGGATAGATAGTAATGATAATCAGCAAGTCATTGAAAGATATTGGTTAAATAGAGAGATACTTTCATAGGTGAGTAAATGGGTGTTTTTAAATCAATTGAAGAATTTGCTCAATATGTTTTTGAACAATTTTTAACACCTCCATTTTATATTACAGAAATTACAACGACTGGTAATAAAAATCCTACTAATTATGCTCTAATAAAATATGAGGCTATAAGAGAAGCATCGTTTATAATTCCTTGGCATGAGGTTGAAGCAAGGTATTGGATGGTTAAAAATAAATTAATGTCTAATTCAATAGATAATGTCCTCACCAAAGGGATTAAACATTTGGATAAAGGGTGGTGGGATACGAATTACTTATATTATGATGGTGAAGATGTTATAACATACATATCAAAAAAGAGGTTTAGAGGTTCAGACGGTAAGCAAAGGTATGATTTTTGGGTTTTGAATATGAGTTTAATTAGGGAAAATCCTGAAAGATTAACAATTAAAAAATATAAAACAGGTTTGTGGTTAAATAAATATACCAACACATTATACGGATTTACAAAAGGAATTGATGGCAAATTTTTTTATAAAATACCTATCAAAAAGGCTCCCGGATTTAATTTTATGAATTGGAAGGAAAGTCCCTTGGAAGAACATTGACCGATACCTTTAAGTGTCAAACAATAATATGTATAATTATGAAAACTTTAGTTTTAGGAGTTTTAGTTGTATTTACTGGTTTGTCATATTTTGGGAACAAAAGGGCTACTCAATTAAGAAACTATCTTAATGATAGTTATGGTAGGAAGAATATGGATATTGTAGGGTATTTAGGGGGTGCGTTACAATTAGCCGCCGTTACTGCCGTTTCAAGAGGTTGGCTTTCCAACACTTCCGCCGCATATCATGGCATTAGCCTAATAGGGTCTACAGGACTATTAATTACTGCATTTTATCATGAAGCAATGGCTCCAGTATTAGTTAATATTATTTGGATGGGTATGAATACTGTAGGAGTCTTTGAAGGAATCACAAATATGCAAGCCTTATCGGAGATTACTCAATTAATAGGTTAAAGTTTATATAGGTCTTTTCAATATTTTTAATCATGAAACAACACATTGATAAAATTGGTTTTGGATTGAGTTTAACATCTATTGTTGGCTCTATTTATGCATATACCATAGACGAAAACTTAGGAATATTTATTGGACTTTGGGCTTCTGCTATAATGTTGGGAAGTAAAACTATTCATGATTGGCTAAATTAATGGTGAATATTGTGGATTCCTTATGTCTTGTCATAATGTTTATGATAATTTTTGGTTTTGCATTTGGAATTGCTGAAGATGATAATATTTAAATAGGTATTAAGGATAACAACAAATAAGAGGGAAAAAAATGAGTCAAGTAGAAAAATTGAAAAAACATTTTGAAGTATGCAACAGTATTTCAAATGTAGAAGCACAGGCAATATATAAAATTAGAGCATTGCCAAGAAGAATATGTGATTTGGAAGAAGAAGGTTATGTTTTCACTAAAGAGTGGAAAAAAGACCCTACAGGCCAAAGGTATAGAAGATACACTATTCAAAACCATAAGGTTGATTAAATATCGGTAAGTTAATATACTGGTGTCTAAATGGCTAATTGGTCTTATGGTGTAATGGATAGCATAGGGGCCTCCTAAGCCCTTGATTCGGGTTCAACTCCCGATAAGACCGCCATCATTTTTACAGGTAGTGGGGGGAGAGTTTTTTGTTTTTTTTGTCCTCTCCCCCTGCTTCCATCATTAATTAAATAAAACTTAATATACTATAAACAATAACAACTAATTACAGGGGCATATGGTGTAATGGATAGCATTTTGGCCTTCTAAGCCGAAGATTCGGGTTCAATTCCTGATATGCCCGCCATTTTCAATAAATAATATAAAGAAATTAAAAACAAGTCGGGGTGGCTGAGTGGTCAAAAGCGCAGGGCTTAAATTCCTGTCCGTATAGGTTCGCAGGTTCAAATCCTGCCCCCGACACCACAATCACGGACAAGTAGCATAGTTTGGTTAATGCACTCGGCTCATAACCGAGAGAACATAGGTTCAAATCCTATCTTGTCCACCACAAACCTTTAAATAATAAGTCAAAGCACCGCACGATTGAGAGATATAATGGTCGGCGCAATAGTATTTTCATTACTTTTTATTGGTGTGTGGGTTATGATATGGAGTTTAGGCTCACCCATTGATGAAGACTTTAGATGGGATAAGTGGTGAGTGAAGTTTTAAATAGTCGTAATGGGAATAAACCTTATGGCAAGAGTTACTGAAGTATTTGATGAATCGTTTGATTATGTTAGGTCGCCTGAATATATGATGCCAGTAGTTATTTTCTGCATAGGATTTGGGCTATCAAGTTTTGCACTTCAAGAATTACAAACAGGTGATTTTAAATTATGGCAACCCTTTTTGTTATTGGGCGGTCTTGGATTCACGGTTTGGTCTTTTACTCAATTTTATGTCTTATATCTTGGAGAGTAGGTTTTAGATGTCTAAAGATAAATCAATGATTGCAGTAGGGATTTATAATTCCTCAATTCAAAAAAGAGGTATGAATCCTCAAGAAGCCTTTGAAGGATTAATTATGAGGCTTCATAGCATGGGTGTAGAATTAAAAGAAGTTCAAATGATATTAGGCATGAACTCTTCTAAGATGGTGGATTTTAACAAGGGTTGGATTGGTCAAGTGCCTTTATTATATCAAGGATTTAACAAAGAGCCATTATCTAATTCTCAAATCACATCTATCAAAAAAATATTATCAATATTGCACTTAAGAAACCTTCAACAAATTGAATGGACTAAAGAGAATAATTATATCTCTTTTAAAAGGTTGGAACTAAGTGCTGAAGATTATAATCAATCCAATATTCCTACTTTATTAATAACTTATTTTGAAAAATATATGGGTGAAGACTATAAAGAATATGTTTCGGAAATAGAAACTCTATATGCTGAACTATTACAATCTAAACCAACAATTGAAGAATTGAGAGAGGTTGCAAGAAAGGAAGGATTTCAAGAAGTTTATGTAGAAAGTCCGGGAAGGCTAACCAATGTCCCAAAAGAACAACAAAGTTTTGCTGGAAATGCACCACTCAAAAAAGGAGGAGTTATAAGATTCGCTCCAACACCCAACGGCCCATTACATTTAGGGCATGGTAGAGGTATTTCAATATTGTCCGATTATGCTGATAAATATGATATGGAATTTATATTAAGGTTTGATGATACAGATTGTAGCACCAAAGGTTCTAATCTTCCTACCGAACTTAATATCCCTAATGTTTATAATCACATTATTAGTGATTTTACATGGATAAGGGGTGAAGCACCCGATAAAATAGTTTATGCGAGTGATAGAGAGAATTTAGATAGATATATAGAATATGGAAGAAACTTAATAAAAAATAGTTTTGCTTATGTGTATTTTGATATCGGTGATAAAAAATATATTTATGGTGATTCAGTTGATGAAAATTTAAATATGTATGATGCCTTGATAAATGCGGGTGAAAATCCTCCATTTGCTGATGCAGGAGTTTTGTTAGGGATGCCTTCGGACATGAAAACTTTAAATAGATTTTATAATATGTATGGTAAGGAACTGGTAAATGAAATAAGAAGGTGGGTTGAATTAAATGTTTATGCTCAAAATTTAAAACCAAGCAATATCTTTGGATATTCAAACACTGAATCAGGAACTAAAATTATGAGGTATCAAAAAAATCAAAATATAAGAGTTCAAGATAGGGGTGAAAAACAATGGTTATGGCCTACATTAAACTTACAATCCGTTGTTGATGATAAAGAGGAAGGTGTAACTCATGTCATTAGAGGTTTAGATTATGATTATCCTAAAGCAGTAAAGTCAAATGATGTAGTAATATTGAGAACTATTAGATTTCAAACAATTATGAGGGAATTGATTGAAGCACCACCTGTAGCCTCAACTCAAAACTGGGGTAATGTTTCTTGGGATGGGGATTACACCCTTTCAACATCTAAATTAAGAAAAATGATTATGAATGGTGAGTTTGATGAAAGGGGATTTTTACACCCCTCACTACCTACTATATATGCATTAAGAAGTGACGGAGATAATTGGGGTGTATCATTTAAATTCTATTGGACAAGATATAATTTACCTAATGCTTTAGACCCTCAATTTAAAGTTAATTCTTATAATGCATTAAATAATGAACTAAAATCCACTTATACAAATGAGAGGGAATTGATTAATAAAAATAACCAAATTATTAAAAATATTGCTAAACTTGAAGATAAAGGTTTATATCTTGCTGAAGAACAATAACTTACTCTTCCTCAAAAAGGTTAGCACCTTCAAAATATGTTTTAATAAAACTTGCATGATACGGCCAGTAATATTCAAACTCTAACCTACCCATTGTCCAAATATCATTCTCCCAACCTTTCGTTTGATAGTTGCTTTGCCAATTATACCAATCTTTTTCGTCAGCAATAATATTATCTGCAAAAAAAGCCTTTTTATACATCGGCCATTGATAGGACTTATAATTACAATTTTTTGAGATTCTATCAATTAAGTTTTGAGGCATATTTTGATAAATCTTGCAAAACACGCTAAATTCACTATTGCTTTCCATAACCATACTAACACATCCTATTATTTATACTCTTCTATTCATTGCATCCCAATCATATTCTGCGGCAAACTTAGCATCATCAAAGTTAGGTTCACAATTAGCACACCAATAGATTATACAGTTAGTATAAGGGATTACCTTTTTAGTCATTTGATAGTTGCAACACCAGCATATTTCTTCAGCCATGTTAATCCCAATGAGTCATAGGTTATAAATATTTTTGATACTTTAGCAGAATATTGATACCCAATACTTTAAGTAGTTGATAACACAAATATTATGATTAGAGGAGAAAGTGGTTTTCCTATGAATGAAAAGTGAATAATATGGATATGAAAAATAGATTTACAAAAACGATGCTTACAATTTTGACCGCAATTATGCTTGCTTTATCAGCAGGTGTTGTGGCGGCAGATGGTTCAGACCCTAATGACCCCTCCGATGGTGGGGCAGATTGGGATGGTGATGGATTAACTAATGCTGAAGAACAATCTCAAGGAACTAATATGAATAATGCAGATTCCGATGGTGATGGATTGCCCGATGGATGGGAAGTTACTAATGGTTTAAACCCTACTAATGGTGGCGATGGAAACGCCGACCCCGATGGTGATGGTTTGACCAACGCCCAAGAATATGCACAAGGAACGAATCCCAATAATTCCGATACAGATGGCGATGGGAAGCCCGACAATACTGATTCATACCCTACAGACCCTAATGATGGAGAATATTCCGATGCTGATGGTGACGGCATCCCTGATGCTTATGACCCCGATTTTAGTGAATCCGATTCCGGCTCAGGAAATGGTGGAACTGAAGGTGGCGGTGATTCCGATGCAGGTGGGGAAGGACAAGGACAAGGACAAGGACAAGGCCAAGGACAAGGACAAGGCCAAGGACAAGGCCAAGGACAAGGCCAAGGACAAGGCCAAGGTCAAGGCCAAGGTCAAGGTCAAGGTCAAGGTCAAGGACAAGGCCAAGGTCAAGGACAAGGACAAGGACAAGGACAAGGACAAGGACAAGGCCAAGGCCAAGGTCAAGGTCAAGGCCAAGGCCAAGGCCAACAAGGTCAGCAAGGTCAGCAAGGACAAAATAGCGGTCAGCAAGGTCAATCAGGGCAACAAGGACAACAAAATGGTCAAGGCCAACAAGGTCAGCAAGGTCAAGATGGGCAACAAGGACAACAACAGGATAACGGTCAAGGCCAACAACAACAAGGTGGTCAGCAAGGCGGTCAGCAGGGCGACCAACAACAACAAGAGCAAAATGGTCAAAACCAAAATGGTCAAAATGAACAACAACAGGGGCAAACTCAAAATGGTCAGCAAGGCCAACAAGGTCAGCAGAATGAACAACAACAAGGTCAGCAATTAGACAATCAAGAACAAAATGGAGATAATGACAATGATGGTGATGGCATACCTGATGATTTAGATAATGACGATGATAATGACGGCCTCCCCGATTCAATGGATGATTCTCCTAATGACCATGATAATGACGGTATAGATGATGCTGAAGACAACGATGATGATGGCGATGGTATTGAGGATGTTTTAGAAGTTAATGATGGTAATGATAATACCAATATTTATGACCATGACAACGACGGAATCCCCGACATTGTTGATTTAGACATAGATAACGATGGTATTGACAATTATAAAGATTTCTATGAAAATGGAAGTTCCGCTTCAAGGGACCATGATAATGACGGTGTGAATGATGGAAACGATACCGACGATGATAACGATAATATCCTTGATGTTGATGAAGTTGGTGGTGCATGGAGTTCTTACAGATACGACCATGACAATGATGGTATTTGGGATGCTTCGGATTTAGACGACGATAATGACGGCCTTTCGGATTGGTTTGAACAGAATGATGGCAACGATGCAACAGGTCAATTTGATTCGGACAATGACGGCTTAGATAATTATTTAGACAATGACGATGATGGCGACGGTATTCTTGACGAATTAGAAGGTTAAACCTAATTTAATTAGTTAGTTTCTAAGAAATTATCCTTTTAGGAGGTAATTTTGAAAAGGCAACCTTTAAATAACGAAAGGTTTTTAATGAAATTATGTCTTGGGATTATAAACCATGCACCGGAATGGGTGGTGGAGGAACTGCCAGCACCACTAAATTCTGTATGGTTAATTCAGCCACAGGTGAGCAACAAGAAGTAATTTCAACTAAAGAAGGGTCTAATGGAACTATCTATTATACTAAAGATATGACAAACCCTCCACCCGGAACTGCTTGGACTCAACAAGGTTTTACAAGAAACTCTCAAGGACAAATATATTCTACCGGAGGAGTTGTTAGGCAGATTAATAATCCTAAACCTTATGCAGGAACTCCAGTTACCAGTGCAGACCCTCAAGATTTCCAATATTTAACAGATTCAGCACCCGGCGCAGTTGCCTTTAGAAAAATGAATACATTCTTAGGAGGGTGGTGGATGAATATTTTTGGCCTAAGGAAAGAAGGCGCACCAATCGGTCAAGAACCAAATAGCATTAACTACTCAAGCGAAAGTTTTACAAAATCCAAAGCCGCAAAGATTGGCATAGGAGCATTAGTCGGTGCAGGACTCTTTGGAATTATTAGCAGAAGGAACTCTTAGATACTTCGCTCATTTCACACTTCTACTCGTTTAGGTGTTTTTAAGAACCTTTAAGTATTAATGCGAGATTATATTAATTATGGCTAAATTAATTTTGTTCACTGGAAAAGGAGGAGTAGGTAAATCTACTACATCTGCCGCTACTGCTTTTCATTATGCTTCGGAAGGCTATAAAACCTTATTAGTTTCAAGCGACCCTGCACACTCAACAGAAGATGTTGTTGGTATTCCAGTGGGTGGCAAACCCACACCAATAAGAAAAAATCTCCATGCAATGAATATCCAAGCAGATATCAAAGCCAAGGAATTTCAAGAAACTTTGATGAAGCAAATGGATTCAACAGTAGTTAAATGGTTTCCCGGATTTGATGCTGAAATATTAACTGATTGGACTTCATTCCCCGGCATGGATGAAGTTTTTGCATTGGAAGAGATAATGAGTTTAGTTCAATCAGTTGAATATGATGTAGTGGTTTTTGATACTGCACCTACAGGTCACACTTTAAAAGCCCTAACTGCTCCCGACTCTTTTAACAAATTTTTACTAAGAATCTTAAGGATGAAATCAAGGGTAGAAGGTATCAAATCAATCTTTTTAAAGAAAAATGATACTGATGCTTTGGTTAAATTATTAGAAGATGCGTCAAAGAAAATTGAAAACTTCAAAGTGTTATTAAGAAATAAGGAATTTGTAAGTGTTAATTTAGTTTCAATCCCTACTGAAGCAGGTTATCAAGAATGCGTTAAAACTTCACACTTTTTAAAGAACCAAGGATTTCAAGTAAATAACTTATTAGTTAATAATATTATTCCCACATTTGATGAGGCTACTTGGGAACTTGCCACAAGTAATAAAGCAGTAGCCCTATTGAAAAGCGAAAGGGGCAATCAACAACCTTATGTCAAGGCATATCACCAATTCACGAATAATGAGGATATCAATCTTATTGGAGTATCCAAATTACCTTTTGAGCCAAGAGGTGAAAGATTGTTAGAATTTAGCAGGTTTTTAAAGAACTTGCAATTTGAGCCGGAGTTTTCACAAACTTGGGAGGTTAGAGATGAAGATTCGGTGTTGAGGCTAAGATTCCCTCACAGTGGTAAAGTAAAATTGAAAGACAATTCTTACATGATTGATTCGGTAGAATATTTTATAGAACTACCTAAAGAGTGTAAGGGTAAAAAAATAAGGAAACAAAAAACAAAAACTGGAGCAACCTACACTTTTAAATAGTCGGCCAGTTAATAATGTTTTATGGACTCATATGAGGAAGTTTTTAAGGATTATCCTTATAAAAAATTATTAAAGTCAATAGAGGATGGTAAGGTAGATTTAGATACTAATTATGTTACAATTGGTCAAATATATCTTATTGTGAGAAAAAATAGGTATTTTAAAGTAGAGGATTATGGTTGGAAAGATGAAAGTGAAGATTTAAGCATGGTTAAAAAAATACTACCTCTACAATTAAAAACTATGTTTTCACCACAAACTTTTGCAACACCCACCTCCGACGATTACCTCGGAAGATTGCCCAATGGCCTTGTGATTAAGCCTCTTGACGCATCAGATACCTATATAATGTCTTGTTGGGGGGGTAGTAGTGAAACCGCATCAGTGAGGGGGCCAAACTTACCAAGGTATTTTGAATATGTTAATTTGCACGATTTAAAATACTTTTGGAAGCAAATAGGGAGAAATAATGACCAAGGAGAATTTCTAAGAATTTTTCAAACCGAAGGTAAATATAATTCCTCAATAAAGAATTTGTCCAAGTGGGGATATATTTTTAAAATCCCTATTAATGCTCCTATGAAAGAATTTATCAATTGGAACTCAAACCCGTTTATTTAAGTAGGTAGTAATATTAGGTAGCATTATGTCTGAATTTTCAGGATTAACCTTTGATTGGGATGATGTTTTAATTGATGATGGTATTGTCCAAGCAGAATTAGAGTGGCTATGCGAAGAGTTTGGTGAAGATTATGTTTGGTATAGAGAATCATCTTCTAAAACAGGCCTTCATGTTCTAATTGGTCAAATTGAATTGCACCCAATAACTTTAGAATTTAATATAGTTCCATTGAAGATGTCTGTTGAGAAACAATTAGAATATAGAGAAACAACTCAAATTGAATGTAGAGGCAGGTTTTTTTCCGATTTGTTTAGAAAAAAAATGGGATTAAGAACTTCAAGAATATTTTCTACTAAAAATGGTAGAGATGTTGGAAAGTGGAAAAGGTTTAAATAGGTTAAATATAAATTGTCAATTATGTCACAAGAAACAAGATATTGGGATAGGGTTGGAATGTATGTTACGAGAGAATTTGCTGATGAATGGGTTGAAAAACTTAAGTCCAATGCAGATGGAACAAGAGGAAAGTATTTGGATGATGATGTGGAAGAATATGTTGCTCCCCAAATGGTTTCTACTATGACAATTAGGGAAGAGGTTGAACAATTGTTTAACCAACCTTATGAATCAGTAAATTTGCCGGACTCTACTCAAGCAATTTTATTGGTTGCTGAAATGGAGAGGAATAAGATTAAAGAAATTAAAAAACTAAAGTCCGAAGGATACGCTTTGCAAGAGGCTAAGGACATGGTGACAAGTAAAATTAATCAAGCCGTCGCAGACATTATGGGGATTGACCTTGAAGACTATGCCGAAAGGCAGGATGAATATGTCAATAATGTGGGAGCCGAAGCACAGGAGGCTTCGGTTAATGACGGCGAAGAATAGAAAAAACACTTTGCCACTTACTGAGGCGTTGGTATTTGACATAGTTACTTATTTACTGGATAATAAGGGCGTAGGTTTTTCTAATGAAATATCTTACTATATCGTAGATAACAAACCGAGAAGATACACCTCAAGAGAGGTGGTCGGGATATTGAGAAACAGGCCTATGTTTAGACACGCTAAAACAGAAGAAAGGCAGGGTGGAATAAAGTGGAGATTAGATTTAGGGATTTTAGAGAAATATTTATTGCAAAAGGGATATCTTGATAGATTTGAAAAAATGGGGCTAAATGAAAGAGTCTATGATTTAAAAGAATCTATTATTAATAAAACTGTTGAAGCAGTTAATACTCACGAAAAACAATTTGTTAAAGAAACTTATGATTCTTTGTCGGAGATATGGGGTTAAGGAAACTCAAAAATCCGAATCTTTTAAATAGTTAAAAGGGGGATAAAATATTATGGAGTTTTTTATTAGGAGATATAGTAAGGGTAAAAAGGGGTCAGGAACTCAAGATGTTTTAACATCTAAAACACCCATCCCAACTCACGATTTTGTAAGTATCTCAAAGAAAGAAGGTGTTGGCAAATATCTTCTTTGTGCAAGGGGTAAGGGTATAAGAGGTTTTAAAAAACTTGATGAATATGTAGTTGAGGGCTTAAGCACTGTTTTTGAAGCGGAAACAATTTCTGTTAAGCAAAATGTTGATGTTTCATTACTATCCAGTGAAGAGATATTAGATATTATGGGGAGTATGATAAATCAATCTCCAAAATCTCCTGAAGGGCAACAAAAGTTTATGGCGGATTTACAGACATTTCATTCCGAACTATCTTCAAGGAATATGGATGTTTCCAATACAACTCAATTAGGTGCTGAAAATACATTAGTAAGTGCTGGATTTCCAATAGGTTCTGCGGTCACTTCTTTTGCATTAGGGGCTTTAACTGGTGGCGTAGTTATTTGGCTGGTTCAAAAGAAAACTATTGACAATTTAAAAACTCAAATTGACAAATTAGAGTCTTCGGTAAAGGATGCTGAAGAGGCTATTAAAAGTGTTAAAAAGCAAGCAGAAAAAATAGAAAAAAGGACTGAAATGACCTTTGACCAAAAATTTATGAGTCAATTTAATGCTATGAATGGTTGGAAAAGTTAAGAAGGTTTAAGTAGGTTTTCTTAGTTTGTGATAGTATGGGCAATTATGATGATATTATTGAAAGAGGATACAAAAGACCTCTTGATGCTGAAGATAAGGCAGTTCCCAAGGGTGAGCCTATCAATATTGTAGAATTGTTGGAGGGGCCGGATAGTCCATTTTCCAGCGTTATTGAAAATATGAATCCTGAAATGAAGAGTAAGGTAATTGTTCCATTAGCAGGACTATTAGATAAATATGGATTGGGTGAGAGTTTATCAGCATCCCCTACGGCCTCAGGAGCAGTTGGATTAATGTCAGTTATTGGAGATATTGCTCCAGTAATTAAGGGATTGGCAGATTTTGTTTCCGGTCAAAAGAATGGGTTGGCAGAAGATGATAAGAAGTTCTTAGAAGAAATTATGAAGGCTGAAGAATCCAGTGAATTTTCAGATTTATTTAATGATATTGGTGATTCAGTAGAGGAATCTGTTCCAGCCACGCCAGCCCCTAAGATTCACCCATTAATTGGTGAATTGCCTTCCGTAGACATTAGTAAAGGGCCTGTAGATTGGATGGCCGTTATGGACCCTGATGGAACTTATGAGAAAAATCAAAAAAATAAATCAATGAACTTAGAGGCTTATGCTGAATTAGTCCCTAAAATTAATCCTATGTCTTTAGAGCCAAGAATTAAAATGCCTTCGCTTGAAGAATTGGCGGCAGAAGCCGGATTGAATGTAGAAACATTAAAGGCTGAAGATTCAAATATTAGACCTAATGATGAGCCAATTATTGATATCGTTTCGGAATCATTCTCCGAAGATTTAGTAGATTCAATCATGGATGTTGAATCTGTAGAAGATATTTTTTATCTTGATGATGGTGAATATGAAACAATGTTAGAGCAAGGTATTGAGTTGGAAGAAATTCCCGAAGATGATTGAGGGTTTAAATTGGTAAATCCTGTTTGGAGAAAATATATCACAACTGCTATGCCTAAATGGTTAAAGTGGTTTGCAAATAATCACACTAAAGCCCATGTGCATCTTTTTGAAAAATTTATTATCGCTAACCCTTACTATTTGCCGGAAATTCAAACGATAGAAATTGGTGATGAAGAATTTATTTTATCATTAGTTTATGACAAAGAATTTATAAATTCATTATCGGAAAAGGGCTTACAAGTGTGGTATTATTCCGATTTTAAAGATTTTCTTAACACTCTTAGACCTTATGCTACACAAAATAAAGATTTGATGATATTGTATAATTCATTTTTGAAAAATATTTGGTGGTTTGATAGAGTTTATTCCAGCATAAGAAATCAGTTGGCCGAAGGATTAGAGGCTGAAGGTAAAGTATTTAAGTAAATAAGAAGTTTTAAGTAGTGAAAAGTTATTGTTTGATTATGGATGAATCAAATTGGGGTCTTCAAAAGGAAGACTTGGCACTTGATGATGTTTTTAAATTAGATGGTGCAGTTCATGAACATGAGTATAATGAAAATGAAGCAATCATTATGGGGAATAATTTTGCCTTCCCATTAGATATCGCCTATGAAAAGATATTTATTGGTGGTAAGACTGGTTCCGGTAAATCTTATGCCGCAGGTGTAATGATGGAAGAATTTAGTAGACACGGATTACAATTTGTATGTTTTGATGCTTTAGACGCTCACAGTGGGTTGCAAAAATTACAGAATGTGGAGTGTATATCTCCAAGAGAGGATGAAACAGTAAATCTAATAAAATTGGTGAAAAATCTAAAAAGTAGTGACACTTCATTAGTTATTAATTTGGTTAATCTAAGGCTGGATACTCAGCAAAGATTGATGGGAGATTATTGTGAAACATTACTTGCTGAAGATTTTGAAGGTAAGCCAGTTATGACATTTTTAGAAGAGTGTCAAGACTTTGTGCCTCAAATGGGGAAGCCGTTTTCATTTTCTCCAATTGTTAGATTATGTAAGTTAGGAAGAGGTAAAGGGTTGGGTGCAACTTTAATATCTCAAAGACCTGCCGCAATTCACAAAGAGGCTTTATCCCAAGTTTCTACATACATGGTTCACAATGTTATCAACACTAAAGATTTAGAAGCGTTAAAAAATCAATTATCATTCGGAACAGATAAAGAAACAATTAAGAAAATTTTATCAGGTATTTCATATTCAGGTCCGGGTGAAATGGTTTGTTTTTCACCAAAATACTTTAAAGATGTAGGATATATTAAAGTTGGAAAGGTAGATAGGCCGAGAAGAACTGAACACGGTGGTAAAAACATTGAAGTTAAATCTCAACTGGCTCCACTAAGTTCAAATACATTCCAAGCCCAACCACAACCTGTAGAATCAAATTCCGAATTATTATTCACTGAAAAACCTCACTTTGAGCCAAGTGATTTTAATGGTGAGGGGAAATTAGATAGTTATGAGGGTGAAATATCTACTTATGAGGCAGATTATTATGAGGATGTGGATGATGCCTCACTTCAATGGGACCCTTCATATGGGCAAGAAACTCATGAATTGGAAGCAGAAACCGATAATAAAAACTCAAATTCAATGAAGGCAGTAGCCGCAGTAGGCTTGTTTTCAACAGGAATCTACTTAATTACAAGAGGAATTTCCAAAAAGAAAAATTCGTCATGATGGCAAATCTTTAAATAGTAAAAGGAGGTTATGAAAATTATGCAGATTGGAAATACAGTTTTACCAAATCAACCACCAAGACCTAACATGATGAAATTTCCATCATTAGACTTGGCAAGTGAAACCCTACCGGCTCATAACGCATCGCTTCAATCAATCCTGCCGGGTTCAGGAGCAAGACCAAATGGAAACTTTATGCCTAACCTACCAGTTATTAATGTTCCCACCTCTAAGATTGGTGCTGAAAACTTCATGCCATCACTAAGCACAAACCATTCAGTTCATGAAACATTTGGCGGAAGTCCAAGATGGGAAGCAGAACAAATGGCTTACAGACCAGTTAATCCAAGGGCTTTTTCAAACGCCCCTAAGGTTAATGTGGATTTCGGACCTAAGCACATTCCAATTAGAGAAACTCCAATTTTACCTAAGGCGAATATTCCAAATATGCCTAATCTAAGTGGTGGATTTCAAAAGGCTCAACCAATTTCTTTAGAACTAAAGGCAATTACACCAACTCTAAAGATGAATGATTTGGGCGGTATGACTTCTTCTATGTCTAAGTTCGGTGGCGTTGGTCAATCGGCAGGTAGAAGTTTCGGCTCGGAATCATTTATGACTGGATTTTGAGGTGAGGTAATTGGATATTACTCAACCAAATCCTTTGAAACAATTTTTCAATAGTGAGGATGCCTCAGCATTCAATATTGAGAAAAGTAACCCCGTGTTCGGTGATGTTAAGGTTAAATGGGTTGATTCAACACAAACTTATCATTTCAAGGCAGGTGGGATGGATAGTTGGGCAGATACTGGTAAAAAGGATGCCAATAAAGTTAAAAATTCTACTGAAGAAATTATGGTAGGGAGCATCAAGCACAGTGTTAAAAGGAAATTAGATGCGGGACAAGGATTATCATTTGAATCCCTATCTCCTGCTGATAGTGGACTCCCTGAACAGGGAGATTCTAATGGCGACGGAAGCGGCGACGGAAGCGGCGACGGAAGCGGCGACGGAAGCGGCGAAACAGAATCTATGAGTGATGCTACTAAATATGCACTCGTTGGTGGCATAGCCCTTGTAGCGATTCTGTTGGCTTCAAGATAATTCTTTAAATAGTAAAAGAAATATTAAAGTATATGGTGAATGGAAACACTCCAAAAAATTTACAGGAACTCTATAAATTTTATAATAAAGACAACTCATTTTATCCCACCTCCACCCCCCCCATATATATG
>Ga0209337_1000304_pt1 | contig 39109 bp, 45 predicted proteins | sample LinPmetageLP53_FD_184044 | JGI IMG/M metagenome (GOLD analysis project Ga0209337, IMG submission 184044) | Marine viral communities from the Pacific Ocean - LP-53 (SPAdes) (version 2) | ecosystem: Environmental > Aquatic > Marine > Oceanic | place: Pacific Ocean | collected 2010-02-08
GGGGTTCTTCTCTGTAACAGCCATAGACAGTTTGCTACCTGGGTTAGCTGCACGATAAGAAGCAATGCCTTTGCGGTTTAGTCCGCCAGACTTGCTCTTACCCTCTTTCCGTGTCCATGCTGCACTTGCCATGATTATAAGCCATCTAGATATGCCTGCGTGTCAGCTATGTACCAGCCTTGCGCTTCATCGGTTAGTATTGTTCTTATCTGCGAGTGAGTGTACTCAGTTTTGCCGTCTAGGAATGACGGAGTGCTGCCTTCAAACTTGACAAATGTTTTGGTGTTGTCAAGGTTGTAACGCAAGGTATCTGCAGAGTCCTCACGTACTTGTGAGAAGTCTACAGAGCTTACCTCGCTTGCGTCTATGATTACGTACTTCGTTGCCATTATATTCTAGTATCTGAGCTCCAGAAGTTTGCAGTAGGATTTATAGCATTAAGATCGTTATTGCTATTACCAGAGCTATCTGACAAAGCAGTGCCTGATCCTTCCTCTATCTTGTAGTAAGTTTCTAGGTCATCAGAAGAAACGTAGTTTCCTGAGTCTGCTGTAAGATCTGGGTAGTTATCGTAAATCTCTGTAATCTCAGCAGATGTTAGTACACTGGTCCAAGAAAACAATCTATCCAATCTAAGGTTATAGAAGGCTATGTTCAGGAACGTGCCCATAGTAAACTTACCTGGCGTTGCTTTATTATCTTCGGATGCGGGCCACACAGCTGCAGCATTAGCAGTTTGTTCAACTTTGTTGACGTAGCATTTTAAGTCTCGGTTCGTGTCATTGGTTCCTGTAATAACAATGTCGTACCAAGTCCCTGTAGAAAAGTTTGTATCCCATGTCTCACTGCCATTACGAGTTGGGCTAGTTCTAGCGAAAGACAGTTGTAGATCACCGCCTGAGTTTACTACGATCCACAAGTAATTGCTTGAAGTACCTGTGAAACTTATAGTCGAATTAAGAGCATCAAGCTTTATAGAGAAGTGTATAGAGAATGGTTCGTTAGCAGCAATAACCTTTAGCCAGCTTACTGCTAGACTGTTTGATCTTATTGTGTCATTAGTCCCATCCAAGTACGCAGAATAGTCCTGTGTCTCAGCAGCGGCTCCGCTACTTCGGTTACCAATAGCCACTGCGTATGAGGCAGTAGATGCAGTTGAATTTAATGACAGTCCTAACATTACCCAGGATTACCTTTGTATAGAACGTAGATGTTACCACTGCTTGCCGTAATCGTTCTTATATCTCCGTAGATTACTGAGCCTGCGGGGAACACACCTGTTACTGTGGTAGAGTTTTCCATAGTAAAAACTGAAAGAGTACACTCAGTTATAAACTGCACTGCAAAGTATGTTCCTGCACTTACACTCTGAGCAGCATCACCACTGATCATAACTACCCCACTGTTGCCAAACTTAAGCAGATCGTTTGCACCGGCTGATACAATATCTACCTGCATCTCACTTCCAGAGATAGCGTTGTCAATTACTTCTACTGCGGTTTTGATTGCAGTATTGATTGTTTCTAGAGCGTCTGTGTTTATCTCCAGTCCGTCAGCATCTACAGACACATTTATGTTCTCTGTGTTCTTACGAATTGCATCTAGCAGTATATCGTTGTTTGTGTTGTAACCCATAGTTATTAATTAGTCTTGTTGTCTATCGTTAGTTGTATCATTAACACCCCCAGATAGGAGTGCTAGTTCGCCTGCTGCCATTCCGGCTGTTATAGCAGACACCATATCCATAGGGAGTGGGAAGTCAGAGTATTCATCATAACAATTCCCATCATTACATGTGGCAAAGTTTGATACACTTTCAGGGTCTTCGAATACCCCCCTAATATTAATTGCTTCTAACCCCTTAGGTTCGTACACGTAAATATACTCATCAATGATGTAATATTTAGTATGCCTAGAAGTATATTTATCGTACGGAAGAAACTCTATCTCGTAGGCTTCTATCTTAGGTATAGTACCTGTCCCATTAGGTTTACCTATGAAGGTAAATGCATCAGATAGATTGAACCTTACAGTCTTAGGTAACTTTCGTTTGGTCCTGTAGACTGGACAGTCCTGTGGGAGATTGCAGCACTTACTTGCGTCAACACGTTCTAGATCTATACACCCCAAGTCTTGCTCAAGGTGATTAGAGACATAGCCATTTCTAGCATAGTCTCTACGTATGAACATAGCACGATAGTGCTTGATGTTGAACTTTATCTGTTCAATAGATATAAGCTCGTCATTGCTAGACCTACCCCCTCTGAGTAAGTTTAGAATGTTGTATGCAATCTCATCTAGGGTCATTGATGCTTTTCTTTCGCGCTGATCAGCTCAGCACACTTTTCGTATTCTTCGTTCTCTTCAAAGTACTTTATTATATCGTCAATGACCATCCTGAATGTCTCAGGAGCAGAAGGATCGAAGGGTAGGAATATCATGTCCGGGCTCTTGGATAGGAGCTCAGTCACAGATACTCTACCTGTGGCGATAGCATACGCATTGCGATATGCCTCGTCTAAGATCTCAATCTCCTCTTCTACGGAGGAGACGAAATCGTCATCATCTATGTCGTCAAATTCTAACATTTGTCTGTAAATAGCCTTCAAGTCCTTTGAACTTATTCCATATATATGCTTGCCCTGTTCGTTTAGCCTCATACCCCATCTGCTTGTGCCATTCATCGTTAGGACAAATAGATGGTATGAAGCGTACTTTGATACCTCTGTACTCATTCACCATTTCTTTGTGAAGATGCCCACAGTGTACTTCACGGTGTGATGTACGCGCAAACATTTCTGGGTTTTCAGTCGCCATAATGAGTGGCATGTCTGCAGGCTTCTCCTTGTCACCGTGAGTAAACATTAACATGTTCTTGCCGTACTCGTAGTACTTGCGAGAACTGTAGCTGTTATCCACAGTAACATCGGCATCATTCCTGTACCATCCTGCGAGCACATCTCCTGCATAGAACATGCGCTCGTAGTCGTGGTTACCTGATATGACAATGATATCTACAGGAGCTTTCTCTTTCAAGAAGTCTATTGCTGTAGTCATCAGTTGCCAGTATCCTCTGAAAGTATCCTTCCATCCTCCGGAGTCCTGTTGTGGAGTTCCTTTGGTGGTGGTACCTCTCATACCCTCTGAGTTCATTCCGTCGTTGCCGACTGGGAGTATGAACCTTTCTATCTCAAGTCCCGATGCCTTGCGTACTAGATCTTGCACGGCCATCATGTATTCGTCTTCAACCTGTGTTAGGCTCAAGTCATGAAGTTTGCCGTAATGAATGTCGGGTAGTGATATCTCATATGCTACAGGATCAATGATTGGTTTACGAGGCTTTCTAGGAGCACTAGGGCTATAGGCTGCTGCGAATTGTTCAATCTCTTGTTTAATGGATTCAACACTCATTGACTCTCCCTTAGTAACGACGGAGAATCGCTGCTGTCCAGACACTGTCTGCCAGAACTTTACGCTAGATACATCAGACTGGCTGATGCCGTTTTTGTCAAGGAACTGTTCGAATTCATTGATAACGTTATCGCTATCGTTATCGTTGTCTTCTGTGTTACGAGCCAGCTTTCTGGCTTCGTAGAGTGCTGTCTCACAATCTTCAATCGGGCAATTAAGTCTCTCAGATAGTACGTCAGCGCTCTTTTTAAGATATCCTGCCTTTTCGGACAGGAAATCTTTGATTTCATTTACGGTCATGTGTTTGGTTTGTACATTACTTTTTAGCCTTTTCTATAGTCCTACCTGCGAAGTATGCACCGAATGCTGTCAGCATCAGTATCTCCAACAGAGACACATAGGAGTCTTTTACATTGAAAGGCCAACCGTCCATACTATCTGCTACCATGGTGCCTACAAACATGACCATGAGAGCTATAAGTGTGACCGGTCTAATGAGCTTAGCGAGTTTGACGTCGCTCCCCATATCAGCCTTCCAACGCTCAGTAACGTTATTTTGGAATGCTATCTCAGCATCAATTTTAGCCTTTGCTTCGGCTGGGTCAACATTTGGATCTTTATCCAAGAGGTTCTTTACAACACCCAAAGCCCCGCTGTCGGGGAGAAGGTCACCCACTGTACCGAGTACATTAGGTGCCTTTTCCGCCAACCATTTGCCAAGGAGGGTATCTTTTATTTTCTTACGATCAGCCATCACGTGCTTTCCTTAGATGCGAAGTACTCCACCTTAACACCAGTTGAGGCGTCGTTTGAGTAAATCATAATATCAGTACTTCCACTGTTTACGTACCAAGGGAAAATAGTGTATCCATTGGGCTTAAGCTTAAACGCAATCTGGCTCCCTATCTTAACGTACAAGAACTTATTAGCCGTACCAGTGAGGTTTTTGATAAACATAAACACTGTTTCAGTGCCAGCACTGTGGTAATCAGTAGCATCTATAAGAGTTGCAGGTGCACCAGAAGCTTCTTTAATCGTTCTTACTCGCCTATCTGCGTCTTGACCGACAGATGTTACTTTGTCGTAACGACCAGTAATTCCATTGGTGAATAGGTTTTTAGACCGTATACTAAGTCTTGTAACTATTGAGGGCATTATTCTATAATTTTAATGAGCTTTTCAATGTGCTCACCGGTAATCTCTTCAGGAAGCTTAGCTTCTTTGATCACATGCAAGAAGAGTTCTGCTGGCTCTTCGAGCATATCCTCTACAGCAGCGAGTTGAACTTTCCTTTCTTCAATCAAATCTGTGTTCTCCTCCTCGAGCTTGATCATAGCATCTTTGTCCTCCTTGTCTGCGAGTTCCTGCATCTGTACAGATACTTCTTGGAACTTCATGGTTGGGACTGCTGCTTTCTCAATGGGCTCGAGGTGGTGCCTCAGTTCCTTAAGATTCTTACCAACGAGCACTGCAAAACGTGCTCCTTTGATTTGTTTAACTGACTCAAGACCTCTAAAGAGATCAAGAAATTCACGGTTGGTTGCTTCGACTTTCGTCATAGTAAAATGTATTTAATGGTTTACTTAAAGTTACACAGAATTATTTATAATCAAGAAGTGAATCTTACTTGCTGTAGCAGAAGTAGCTCCTGTAGCTGCAGGGTTAAACACTGAAATCTTGAAACTGCCTCCAGCTATAGTGTGTGTGCATGCTGTAAGCTGAGCGTTATTTGTTGTATTCTCGTCTTGCACTGTTAAGATAATAACTGAGTCGGCTTGTACGGTACTATTTGTCACAGTAAATTCTGCATTTGTTGCGGCATTAAGTGCAACAGCTGCTAACTGTATTACGCCAGAAGTAGCATTAAGGGTTACAGCTGTAGTATGATTTGATGCCTGAGTAACAGTTCCGCTGCCCGTGTGTACGATACCTTCGGTAGCTGCAGTCACAATCAAGCTACCAGCATTGACGGTAACATCTTGGTTTTCATCTACAGTCAAAGCTGTAGTTATACTACCAGATGCACCAGTTCTAATAAGAACATCTCCGTCTGTACCACCTCCTGCTTTTAGACCTCCCTGAAGTGTTAGTGATCCACCAGCCCCATTACCATCACCGTTTCCAGCCTGCAGTATCGTGGCGCCCCCAGCATTACCTGTACCACTTGCGCTAGATCCGGCAATGAGAAGTGGTTGAGTTAGACCAGAAGTACAGGGCTTAGCTATTACCGTCACAGACTCGTTGCCTGTTGATGTACCAAGAGACACACTACCATTGACATTCAAGTCGGTTGTGAAGTATGCTGTTGGGTTACCCGCTCCGATAAATACCTGACCTGCAGAATCTATATTGATTGCCTCTGCTGTACCATCACCACTCAGCCATCCTGTGCCCAAGTCAATGTTGTTGTTTGAGGTATCCAGGGTTGAGCTTATAGTCCCAATGCTAGAAGCAATTGTAATAGCTCCGTCTGCATTTGTAATGGCGACATTTGTACCAGCGGTAAGTGTTGCTACTGCAGGTCCTGATGTACCCCCTATTAGTAGTTGCCCATTTGTAGACATTGCTACTGCAGCAAGTGTATCAGTTCCTGAGTCTTGTGTAATAATAACGGACTTGTCCGCAAACGCAGTTGCATTTGTACCACCATTGGCTACTGGCAGCGTTCCTGTTACATGAGAGGAATTGCTCAGTGTAGCTTGTGAGATGAAGCCAGAGTTTGTGTTGTTGCAGGTGTTCAAATCAAGCTGAGCTTGATTGAAGTCAAGTACAAGATTGGTCTTTGTTGCGTCTGCACTAAGAACCTCATTCTTTACCTCCAATACAGTATCGTTTGAGCGAATACCTTTGAATATCAATGTGTTCTTATCGCTGCCAGTAATGCTACTACCAAACCCTCCCCCTACAAAGAGAGAAGTTGGGACAGTTGTTCCTAGGGCACTGCCTAAGGACTTGCTGCCGTTGTTGGTAGATCCATCCTGGAGCATTGGAAACACGTCATCCAGCGGGAACTGACTTGCTTTATTGGTCTTTGTATTCTGAACAATAAGCACTTCATCAGTTGTAGTACTGCTCTTGGTTTTCTTACTTAAGTCTTTAGCTCTTTGCGCCATCTTAGAATAGTTTTATTTCATTCCCGTTTTCATCTACAAGACCTGAAGTTTGATTAACTGTAGGTTGTCTTGATTTTTGTTTTGCGGGGGTTCTTCCCTGAGTCGGGTCTGAGTAGATAGAACATTGTTCACAGTACTTAGTCATAAACTCAAAGAACGTGTATACATAGGGTCTCTCTTGTCCTGCTGGGGCCATCTTGCCTCTTGTATCAACACATGGTGCCCACTTAGACACATTTATGTTTGATATAGTAGAATCCGGTCTTACGTCGCCTGCAGATACATTGTCTACAGCCCTGTAGTACCTCTTCTTTCTAACTCCCACTTCGTTGTAAATAACTGCAACAACGGTGCCTTTTGCATAAGTACTCGTTGGTGTCCATACCTGCTTGTTTCCTCTCTTCCAATTATCTACGCAGGATATCTTGTTGATGCCCTTTGCCAGTGCTTTCGGATCACGAGTGTCATCGCAGCTGTTGATACATGTAAGGTTGATGGAGTTGTTAAACAAGTAGTTTATCATCTCAAGCTTGATCAGATCAGTACGATCGTGCTTTACACCAGATCTTATCTTAAACAAAAGCTTGCTTCCCTCATTCGCAGAACACGTCATAGCCGCTCGCTGTACCTCTCCAAACGATCCACTCTGTCCTAGATTAGGCTCACAGTATACTTCCTGGATGATTTCCTCTTCAAAGATTACGTTTGGATCACCACCTCCGTCATCACCAAATCCTTCTGGGCAGTTTCCAAGAATAATACATTCTGCTACAGGTGGTCCACCGCAGTCTCCGTTAGGACAGGGATCAACAGGAGGCTCTGAGCATAGAGGGTTGTTGGGATCGGGACACTCTGGTATTTCGCAGTCCGGAATTACATTTCCATCTTGGTCTTCGCACTCATCGTCCGTGACATCGTCAGAGCAGTCCTCCAAACCATCACAGCAGTATTCACATCTGCTAGACAAACAAGTATCTACCGTAGGGTCGTAGTTGCAAGCTAGTGGGTCACAACAACCTTCAGTACTGTCGTTGAAATCATCACAATCTCTAAACGTAACCAAACCTGACGCAGCAGCGCTATCGCAATCTTCACACCCAACTTCATCTTCTCCTTGGTCGCAAGGATCGCTATCGGCATAGTTGCACGTTCCATCATTGTAGTCTGCGTTCTCGTTGTAGTTAGTTGCGTTTTCGTCAGTACACCCACCTACAATGTCTGGACAATCCTCTGGGTTGGTTTGATCGTTACATGGTGTTGGGCAGTCGGTGTAGTCGACGGTTGATCCAACAACTACTTGATCAACGCCATCGAAGTTATCTATAAATCCTACTCCTGAGCAACTTTCATCTAGCACTGCTTGATAGTTGTTGATCATCATGACCACATACTGACCAGCAGACAATACACCTCCTGTAGTAAGAATTGGATCTCCAAGAGCACTGAAGCCCATCAACAATCCCAATGGTCCTGCTGTACCTGGAGCAACGATTGGATCTGCGCGATTTGTATCGAATGCGTTCGCACTGTTTTCAACCAAGTTAAGTATAGCGCTTGTGGCAGCTCCTGCATTGCCGTTCACTACGGCAAATACACCCATTACGAATGTGCCTGTTACCTCTCCTCCACTAACGGTTCCGTCAAAGCTATCTACCGTAATAGCTCCGGAGTTAGTATCCAGTAGAGTGTTTATAGTATCACCATCATCTAAGTCTGTTTCTACACACTGTATCCTAGTATTTGCAGTAGTTACTGCCCCAATCTTACCGTCTAGATATACGTTATCACAGTCTACATATTTACAACAATCTCTGTTGTCAACTGTAACACCGTCACTGCATGGGCCGTCACTGGTGTTATCACAAGCGCAGTCGAAGTTTATAGCAGCTGGGTCAAGACACCCGATAATTGTTTCTGGACATTCAGTCTCACCATTGACACTAGCAGTTATTCCGGCACCCCCAATAAGTATGGGTTCACAGACTATAGGGTTTCCTGCAGCATCTACTTGGAAACTAAACTGGTTGGTTTGTGCTATGTAAACAAAGTACTCCCCCGTCCCAACTATGTCAAGGACAATATGCAGCGGGCTGTCAAGAACGTTGTACGGATCGACCCCGTAGCTCTCGTAGTCGGCTATTGATGCAATTGTTATTATCTGATCTGCATTACTGTTGAGAAGACTTATAGTGGGGTTATTTAGTACACCTTCTATTACATATATATTAAATGTAAAGAGCTCTGTACTCAAAACGAACTGGTACTGGTCTCCATCTGCATTGTTTGTGTACGCCCCAAACACATCTATCTCTATAGTACCTGTTATTGTTGAGGTTGTTTCCCCCGGATCAGGTACACAATCAAAAGATGTAGTATGAACACAAGCGTCTATGAAACTGTCGCAGCTAAACTCTGGTGGTATAGGTGCACAGAATCCATTGTCATCGGTTGTTTTCTTCTTTATTCTCCTTGACTGAGCCTGGCCCGTATTACAAGCTCCAATGCTTGTATACCCCGCAGGGAATGGAATCGCCCCACTCCATGGGTAATCAAAGAATCTACCGGCATAAGTGGGTGAGTTTAGTATATCACATCCACAAATCAGATTCCAGAAGTTAAACGAGAAGGCGTAGGATCTTCGGCAGTCTCCCAGAGCAGGACTAGTCAATCCTGATAGAAGGGCTGAAACATCGAGTCTCAGTACAGCTACATAGTGCTTACCTGCTTGTAGGTATGTCTGACTGTAGGGGTCATTGAGTATATCTACTTGGTTAAAGTTGAACGTATTGGCATCATCTGAAGTTCCATCTGCCCCAATCGTGTAACTAGCAAACATGGGGGCCAAGGCCGTGCCTTGATTTGTCATGGTGCCTATAGGGCTACCTGAAACTGGAGTACTCTCTCCTGCGAAGTTACCAACGGTATCTTCCCATTGATCGTAATTCCAGCCCAGATCTGACCCATCCCATTGCTCTATGTTGTATATGTCTAGGCTCCATGCTAGTGGCTCTAGATCTGCGGTCTGGTCTGTTATAAGCCCACCTATAGCCCCCATATCACCAACAGACACCGTATGCTCAAATTTAAATTGAGTGTATATAGCGGCAGGGTCCACAGAAAGAGCATCCCAAGCAGGTCCAAATGGTAATACAATTCCCTCAGAGTCTTCACTATAAGTTACTGCTGCATTTAGAGCTGGCCCCCAGTGGTTAAACGCATTACCAATTTGACCCTCAGTCCAGGTTCCCTCTTGGTAATTGCTGTTGTTGTACCAATTACCCATGTCAAATGGAGTATCGCCACTTGTAATAGCAGCCAGTGGTCCTATTGAAGCGTTTTCGTAATCTCCAAGCAGGGGCTCCACATCCGGGGCCACTGCTGCACTTAGATCATCAGGTTCACACGTTACGCATGTATCATTATCTACTGTAGCTATGGGATCGTAGTTAAGAGCATTCTCATCTGTGCATCCTGCTACGTCATCACCACCACCCCCTCCGGGCACTACTTGTGCTCCGAGTGTTACAAACTCGAAAACTTCACCCATCTTAAACTCATTACCAGCCTTGTTGACGGCACTCTCAAGTCCCATCTGTACGGTACTAGTGTTTTTGTTTTTAGGGGTTACGTATATCTCTGAATGCCTCGTCGGCTCTTCACCTCCGTCTGTTAAATATTCGTTGTCGTGGGAGTTTGCTTCACTGTTTGCATCTATCCCATACCCACCACTGACAAATATTTGTCTGCTATCCCAGTTGAAATTTGATGAGTTTACATCAACGTAGGGCCTGTCAAGTGCTTCTGATCCACTGGCTGTAAGTAGCAGTGTGAGCTTTTGAGTTCCATTTGCCTGAGTGAAAGTTCCATTCCCTAAAACAGTAATTGTGGAAGTGTTGGGTGAGAATGTATTGCCTGCTCCTTCTGCGTCACCTGCTTGAGGAGCAGACAGTGTTGGGAATGAATTCTCTGTGTAGAAGCTATCATCAAAGTGATTTCTACCAGGAGTGTACTTGTAAGCAAATACATCTGAAGCATCAGCCACAGATAAAGCATCGGTGCTTGTAGAGGCTTCGTAGTTTGCAATGCTATTATCGCACCCACAATCCCATGTCTGAGCGAAATTTGAGTCCGAGACGCCATTGATCGCCTGTGGCAGTTGGTTGTCCATGGTAGTGTCGTCAAAGGCGGTGCCTACGCCATCTGCTTCAGTGAATATATTGGTTGGCGGAATCACTTGCTCACTGAAACCATAAGGGTAGAAATACTCAAATTTAACCTCCGAGACAATTTCAGTTGTGTTAGTAACTTGCGGATCTATCAGCATCCTTAGCCTTGTTGCTGTACCTGAAGCAGGGTCCATTCGTTTAATTGGCTGCATGCAACCTCTTAAGTAAGCTTTCCTGCGAGAACCTGAATATTCGTGTGCCCTCGATCCGTTTGTTAGGATACCTAGAGCATCGTTGTATGATATTCGCTCAAACTCAAATAGGTTATTGAAAGTTTGTGTCCAGACTGAGGACACGATGGCGGTGTTCCCTATGGTATCGATCAGAGCACCGGACGATTTCTGACCTAGAGGAAGAGGCTCAATTTGATTGAATTCGTTAGTCTCAGACAAAGCCCCTCCCCAGAATGTAGAATTTCTGTCTAGTGTGGGGAGTCCGTCGGCTTGTGCAGCTCCACTTCTTAGTGCTGCAATAGTCGTTTGGCTTGTTTTAATAGCCCCAATACCTATCCGAGAAAGCTCTACACTATTCCTACTTATGGTCTTTTCATAGTATTCTATGCTGCTAGGGACGTAGTTATCGCTAGGTCCGGCACCCATACCTCCCTTACCCCCAACTTTGACTCTTTGGCTGTCTATAACAAATGAAGGCTTGTCTCCAGTGTCGTCCGATTCACCAATCATGTAGGGCTTTACGCCGTCGTGTAGATTTATGTTGATTGCGGTTGAACCGAAAGCGTTGGCTATAGTGCTATCTACGGTATCACCGACGTCGTTCATTGTTGGATCTTGGTGAGAAGACACTCCACCATAGTCGAATGCGTCAAACCCTGATACGTATATGTGGTACGGTAGTCCTTTTAGTATAGTACTCCCAAAGTCCGTTTGATCAGTTTTATCTATAGCTATCCCACCCCCATTGAAAAGGGGGTTATTGGTTGCGAAATTTGTTGATTCTGCGCTCGGAGTGTATAGACCGGTATTGGTTGAGCCATAAAGGTAGCCTAATAGCAACTTATTACGAGTGAGGCCTCCTGGCCACAAGTAGTAACCGTGGTATACATTAAGAAGATTACTAATAAAATCTTGCGGAGTCAGCATACCGAGTGCCATGAAATTTCCGGTAGTAGGGGCAGTACTGGATAATGTAGCGATACGCAGGTCTTGGAAGTCGCTTGTATAACCAAGGTATGCGTCGCTTTCCGCCCACCCCATTAAATTTAGAGCCACATTAGTAAGAACACCAAGGCCGTCAGGCTGATCCCTGATGTCCATCCCGTTCCCTACGTTTGTCTCAAAAAACGCACTACTAAAACTTGCACCATCTTTCCTGGATACAGCATAGATTACACCATCGAACATTCTACCCGTGTAGTCTATAGTGTCGTCCTGCCTACGGGCTTTGTTGTTCTGCGTAAAAAATGCACTAGCTCTATCTTTTGTTGCAGTAGCTTGGTTTGTAGTTATCTGTGACCCAAACCACCCAAAGGGGTACTGTTTAACCCCTTGTGGTGTACCAGCTGTACTAGACCCTACTGATGCATCTTTTAGTTCAGTGGGATGGCAGGGATCAGTAAACCAATTAGTAAAGTGCTGCTCAGGGACGTCACCATCATAGTCTGTAATAGTGCTACCGCTAAAACCAGTTAGGTGGGATCCCATCCATTCCTCGGTTCTGTAACAGTGATTTCCAAGCTTATATGGATCGTCTACATCGTCAGTGTGGAATTGTATATCTCCCAAGGGGTTGATAAGTCTACCTATACTCCCCCCATCTATCTCACCGTTACCTATAGCCCCCATTCCATACCCTGCCCCGGATGTCTGCTTGAAGGAGTAGTGAAGCCTATCAGAGGTGATCCTTACATTGCCAGTAAAGTTGGAGGCAAGTGCTATTGGATTATTACTATCCAGAGCGACTAAAATACTGTCGTTTGTATTCGCATAGTCAATGAAATCCGCTGCTGGGAATAGAGGTGCAACCTTGAAATATGCTGTGGTTGAATCGTCAGCTGGAAGCGTGGTAAATTGTCCATTGAATCTTTCCCACTTCTGGTCTGTGTAAGCATAAGTGTCAAAGTGGATACATCCTTTTTCTGTTCCCCCATTTGTTACTTTAATACCCCCAAAGTTTTTGTCGGCCCTTTTGGGCTCTCCCGTACCTCGGCTGAATGGGATCTCACTAAAGTCAAACATTTGAGTATAGTCAAACTCAAATCCAGAGTCACCGGCATCTACCCCATCTACGTACTTTGCAGGTACGATATATTGTCTTACTGTCCGCGACGTTTGTGTGGGGGTTCTGCCCCTAGCAAAGCTATCATTACCTTCTGGTATCTTGGGATTTGTAAATAGAATATCAAATTCTATCATCTTCAGTTGGGGGTAACTATTAGTAGACATACTAAAAGCACCGCTTTTGTATACAATACTTATTGTCCTATGCCCATTATCCAGGTACCTATAATCAATCTCTTGAATATAGTCATCCATGTTACCCTCGTTTAGGGTAATAGCATCATCACCTTGCAGTGGGCTGTATATCTTCTTTGGCACTACCCCTACTATTGTTTCATAGTATAGGTTTAGAGGGTCCAAAGTTTTAACCCCAGCTGCTATAGTACTAGCCCCATTACCAGTCAGCTCTACAAGTTTACCACCATTGTGGTCTGGGAGAACTTTGTGTGGGGCAAAGACTGTTGTGCTGGCAGCTGTTGCCTCGCCTATAACAACGTCCAAACCTATTTTCGAGGGGAGTACATAATATAGCTTTCCTGATGACATATACGATACTTTTTAGCAGCCGCAAGCGCAGACCTCTGTACACAATTCTTTTGCTTTCAAAACCTTATCTGCAGCCATCTCCGGGTTGTTTAGAACCTGAGCTTCGTGCTTTGCGGACTGTAGCAGCAGATATATAGTCTCTGCTCTCTTAAGATCTTCGTTACACTTGTTGCATTGGCATGTGCAATTGATTGCATCATGAACCAACTTTGCTATACAACAATCAATTTCTGCGGTACCTACTTGGGAGCTTTGCTTAACAACCCTACCCTTTGAATCTTTGATTATTGTTGTAGTAACCCCGGAACCACGAAACGCTACAGTCTTCTGCAACTTACCTGCTATGGAGTTGGCTTGGAAAGTTTTTGATTCACCTGTAACTAGGTTATTGAGTTCAATCGTGTATCTACCACGTGCCTTAAGGGCAGATGCTTTTACTCTGACTTTTGAATCTCCGTGTACGTTTCTTGATGCCATGATTAGAAGTATTAAGGGGGGAGCCCAATTGCTCCCCCATTAATTTATAGATTAGTTATTACCAGCGGTGCTGAACTTCAACCTTGGTGCCTTGATCACCAAGTGCAAGAGCTGCAACAACTGACGCACCTGTATCCTCACCGGTCGTGAGGTCAGAGTTTGCTGGGATGTACAATGTAGCAGTAGACATGTTTCCACCACCATTGAATCCTGGCATTTTGCTAGCACGATTCTCGTACTCAAAGACGATTCTGTCGTAAGTAGCAGTTTCAGTGCTTGCTCCACCAGCAGTTGTAGATGCGTTGATAGCTTCTCCTGTTGGGAAGTACATTCTGTTCATAACTCCTTGGCTGTACAATGCTGCCTTCTCTGCAGAAACAACTTCTGCGAAAGAACCAACACCAATCGTCATAGCTGCGTTGTTGGTAGAACCAACAACCTTAGTGCCGCCAACTACAATAGCAGCGTCAATGATGACTCCAAAGAAGTCAGCTTCAACGAAGATACCAGTAGTACTGTTATCAGTTGCAGTTACAATGTCACCCATTGAAGATGCATTGATCGCAGTAACTAGAGCAGTAGAGACTGCATTATCATTTGCAGTGTCAACAGTAATTGAAGCTTTATAAATACGCTGAGGATTGTCAAAAGCAGCTGCTGCTTGACCCACACCCGCAATACTTGTAGACGCGTTGATCTGAGACTCGTAGAACGCAATGCCCTGTGGCCATCTGACGTTCAATACCAGAGTGACTTCATCCTTAAGAACTGGGGTATACGCAGCATCCAAAGCCAAAGCAAGCTTGTGCTTAACTGGTGGAACGTTAGGTGAGTAAGTCAAACTTTTTAGCTGACTGCTGTGAATGATTGGTGATGCAACAGGATTACCTGTCTTCATCGCCTGCACAATCTGGAAGTCGTGGTTAAGAAACTGTGGACTAGTCAACTTTACGTTGATAGCCTCATCTGCCGCAGTATCAATAGCAATACCATCAGTATCGTTAACAAAGGCTGCAGCTGCTTGTGTAACAACATCTGCAAATGTCTTGCCTGCTTCACCAATCGCAGCAATGCTGAGGTTGTTGAGAAGTCCGACAGAGGCAGTTTTGCCGTCCAAAAAGTTACCTATAGAAGGGCAGTAGAGACCTACCATGCAGGCAGCATGCCCTGCAGAAGCGCCCACTGTATGTACTAGGGTTGAGAAATCAGCAGCAGATTCATCCGACGCTTGGAGGCATGCACTGTGATTTGATACAAAAACTTGATTCATGATTATTTGATTGAATCGTTAAACATTATTCACTCTCTAGGACTTCCCCAGATTGTGATTGATACCTTGGTGACTCAATTGTCTCCAAGATGCTTTTAACTGCCATCTCTATGACTTCGTCATGTGTGTGCTCTGGCAGTTCGGAGCCAATGCCTCTTGAATAACTCATGAGGGCTGGTCTCCGTAAATACTTTATAAAGATATCCTGTGGGATAAAACTAGAACCTGTGTACAAATCTACGAAGTTTTCCTGTATCGTATACAAAGGTGCCGAGTTTTTTGTTGTATTAAACGGATCATCTAGTATAGCGTACAAGTCATCGTGTTGAGAGTACTTACAAAGTGTTCTCTTTAGCTTCAGTGCTGGGTTATCTTGTATGATCTCAGGGGTAACTTCTCTTATTACCTCATCTATCACGAATGGTCCTTGGTTGACGTTTATGTCAATTACATCATCTGTAAGTGGATGCTTCCAACGTAGCACTGCATATGCACCCACCGCACCAGGAATAGATACATCAGTCAGCTGGGTAAAAGCAGCTTCTCTCTTAAAGAATATCTCGTTGGCATCTGCTACAGGGGAGTCTGCTGTAATCGCAGGAGATGTCAAATCAGAAAACCCGTCGTTAGGTGACAGGCTTGGTGTTATCTCTTCTCCGTAAACTCCGTTGCGAATAGAGTCTATTGTAATTCCTCCGAGGTTAGACTTAACACTAGTTAAAGCACCTGCAGAGTTGCTAACGCTGATGTCTACCAGAATGTAACCTCGTATAGGTTGGCTGATTGGTACTCTCAAGTAATAGTACTCTTTTCTAAATACTTCAAAGGGCACATTTCTATCGATATTGCAGTCGTAGAACACCTTGGCTCTAACGTTAATCAGGTGCATGTAATCTGTGGGAAACTTTGCTCTGTAGGCAAATACGTCTCCCGAACTCTTAGATGTATACACAGCGCCCATGTAACTAGGCAGGTTTTGGTAGTAATCTTCTACGAGATTACGCAGATCGTCCAATCGTTTCTGTGATTGCTCAAAACCACGGCGCTTTGGATTGCTCAACGCAGAGTATCTCTGCTTGATAAACCTTCTTTGCGCCATGTTCAACTCATGGTCGATCTCTTCAGGTAAGAGATTGTCAACCTGGAAAGACCCAAGCTTTTGGACTCCCAGGTTGACCGCTATATGCATCTCTTGTATTGTCACTTTACTTCCTTAAGTTTTGCTCTAAGTGCATTTACTGCACCGGAGTTTTTCTTGTTCTTAAAATATACGATAGTATCAGCTATGTTCTCACCCAATGTTTCGTCAGCATGGATGTGCTGGTTTCCTATCTTACGTATGATGTCCATTTGCACCATTTCTGCAATCTCATCTCTGAGATCCAAATCCTTATCCAAGGCGGCCTTTAAGAAACGTTCCGGAGACGACGTCTTCAACTCATACAAGTTGTTTTCAATCTCCAAGTTAGACAGTGTGTCTGGGTTAGTATCGCTAATTACCCTCAACAATCTCTTCATTCTTGCCACATCCGATGATGCTTTGATGAATTCTTTGTCAGCGTCCTTAGAAATCTGAACCTTTTTGTTTCTCTTAAGAAGATCCTTTTGGGGATCGTATATATAGAACCTCTTTCCGGAGACTGCTTCCATCTCAGATTTGGTCTCGGCAACCTGCCGATGTTTCATACACCACTTGTATGTGATGTAGTCTTCTGGGTTGATGGCTATACCATCTTCAGTAGTGCTGATGTCAAGCTCCTTTCCCTCGAACGGTACTTTGACTCGCAGACTGGCCCAGTAATTCTTCTCCCTAGAAGGGAAATCTGGATGATCGTACGGTAGACCTAGGATACGTGGTAGGTATTCTTTGGCCTCTTCTCCTTCCACTCCTTTGAGTGGTTGACGTCCTACAAATATAGAACCAATTGTGACGCGAGCTCCTATTCGGACCTCCTTTGGAAGGAAACTATTAATCTCCTTTCGTCTGATGTAAATTTTTCTCATGTTCTTTTAAGTTTAGAAAGAATAACTAAGCTGTTCTTTTATAGTCAAAGAATAACTTAATGTTTGGTTTGGGGATGTAAATGGTTGCAAACGGGGGGAAAGTTTACCAATCCCCCCTATGCAAACCAAACACAAATTACGATGCAGTGCACTGCAAATCAAGCGAAGTATCGAATCTGCGGAGCAGGATACCAGCTGTCTTCAACATGTGCACAGAAGCACCGTCTATATCACTAGCGCGGGTGTCAGACCCTGTAAAGCCCTTAGGCACAACAGAACCGGCAACAGCCCAACGCAACATCTCACGACCCTTCTTATTGATCATCTGAAGGTTGTTCTCTCCATCATAGGTAGACTGATCAACGAAGGTCATTCTGTACGACTCGAGAGGCAATCCAGTGTCAGGGTGCTTACGAGAAGCCTGAGCAACAGGACCATGGTCAAACAATGGAACCTTAACTACATTCACTGTATGACCATCAATGTGATCGTACGAGTTGAAGTAACCAGTGATTCCAAGGCTACGTCCACTACCTGTAATGAACTTAGACTCTGCAGTCTGCAAGTATCCTCTACCACTTGCTGCAGCTCCTGTACTAGTACTAGAGCTGTAGTAGTTACGCAAAGCCTTGTCAAACTCACGTGCACCACCAATACCTGTGAACAATGTCACCTGCTTATCAGTAGCGTCAGTCATTCCGTAGAACAAGTCACCAATGACGTCCTCAATCTTCTGCTGTGTAAGCGTAGAGTAAGTGTCTTTGTTGATGATCTGCTCGAACAAACCAGGACCAGAAACAACTGGCTGACCGTTCTCGTCCACCATTTTAGTTTTACCAGCAGCGTCGTGAGTCTTCTGGCCATACCAGTAGTACATCTCGCACTCCTCCTTAAACTTCAACATGTGGCGATACTCTTCGTAGTCCATCCACAAACGAGTGCTTGAACCTTCCTTCAATGGGAGCTCAAACTCAGCAACGTAGTCCTTAGCGTTACCAGAGAACTGGTATGACTTACGGATAGTACCAATCTTAGATCTCACCAACCCGGGTGCACTCCAGTTAGAAGCGTTTCCACGAGAGAAGTCGATTCCAACATTTGCATACAACTGACCCCACATTGCACCTGGGAGCAAGTCACTGGTAGCTGTGTTGTTTGTAATAGCTGCCTGAGTAGGAGACACGAATTGGAGCGTGTACTCATAACCTTCAGATACCTGACGAGGCTCTTCCATGATACGAGCGAGTACACCATTCTCAGAAACAAGTGTGTATGGGAATACAAACCACTTGTCTGGGAAGATCACACGAAACGGAGTACCGCTAGCACCAAAGGTGTTAGCTGCCCCTGCTCCATTAGCTACTGCCTTAACAACCGGACGAACGTTTACCTCGTGAGTCTTCACTCGGTACTCGTATTCGAAACGATCGATAGATTTAGTGTTACCAACTCCCTCTGTCATAAAGGACAGTGGGAACTTCTTCTCTTCACGACCTGCGAGGTGCGTGATAATTGGAGAGAGCTCTTCAGGCTTCTCCATCAACGCATTGACCAACGAGTTCGTGTCAGTCATTTGCGAGTCATTGTAGTACGTCTTTAGTACATTAGTCAATGCCATGATTGTTTATTTTAAAAGTTAGATTGCTTGTTTAAAAAAGCGCGTTTATGTCCAGTTGATCTGGATCAAATGTTTTCTGTCTACGTTGAGCCGTACGTGCACTCTTCACTCGTTCTTCATTTGTCTGTATCCTAGATCTCAAGTTCTCTACACTCTTGGTACGAGCTTTCGTATCAATAATGTCTGAGAGATTGAATCCACTATACATCAAGTAATCGATGGCGAGTTTAATGTCCATGTCCGCCTCAGAATAGTCTAAGTCTCTTTGAGTATTTCCTTGATCATCTACAGGTGCAGATATGTAATCAAAGAACTCTTGTTTATCGTTATCAGGTATGCGAATACCTGCAAATTCATTTCCTTCTTCTATGACTCCGGCAACGCCATCCCAGAACTCATCTTGTTCAGCTTCGGCTTCTTGTTGCTGTTCAAGCTGTGCTTGGTACATCTGCTCTTTCTCTTCAGCTTGTGCTGCTGCTAGATGTTGCTGAGCAGCTTGTGCTTTGCCATAGAGCTTTCCAGATTCTTCGTAGTCGTTAAGTACGTCTACAATAAAATCCTCAGGATGTCCTGCTGATTTGAAGTATTCACCAAGCATTGCTCTTTGTAGAGTAATGTCACCCTGAGACATTTCAATGTTGCCATAGTTTGCCTGCGGGTTGTGAGTAGCGTAGAACTGTTCTGGGTCACCCCCTGCAAGTACGTAGTCCAAGTGGCGTTGTACTTCGGGGAACTCTTCGAACAAACCTTGTAGTTGGTCTTCTGCTACTTCCTGAGACATGTCTCTTACGAAGTTTGTAAGTCCCTCTACAGTGTCGTCATACTCTGACTCCAGCTCTAATCCAAGAACTGTAGAGATTTGGTCTGCTATAGGTAGGTCCTCTAGCTCAACTTCATCTTCTACTGCGCCCTCTTCATCATCATTGTCATAGTCATCGTCTACGTAATCCTCCTGATCTTCATCACCCTGTTCAGGGTTTGGGATATCTTCGTCTACGATTTCTACGTCCTCTGGTGTTACTTCCTCAACGTCTTGAGGAGCCGTTTCTATGCCGTCTCCCAACATATCGTCGAAAGAAATGGCGCTAAAATCTAATTTGTCGTTTGGTTGCATGTTGCAAATTTATTTAAAGTGTGTTGGTTTGAGTATGTATAATTATCTTTTATATCTCCTATTACTATATCGCACTCCCCCATCTCTGTAACCTTTTGCGGGGGTCTCTATTACGTCTCCTCTATGAGGTCCTGTGGGTATATCACTAATGCCGGGGGGAACGCTCTTGTGCGATTCTACTAGATGTCCCTGCTCATTATACTTCTCTATGTTGATCGGGACCTTCATCCCGTGAGTGTTGAATGGGGTATTAGGAGGCACGTCCTTGAAAACTGCTGAGCGGTCCAAATCCCCGGCTTGGTGATAGGGCCTTAGCCCCTGTTTCTGTTCCTGTGGGCTTGATAACTCTACAGGTTCTTCTTCTTTCTTTTGTTGATAGTGTTCTGCTATAAGGTCTTGCCCTTGTTCGTAGGCTTTAAACACGTCAAGTATAGAGCCCTCCATACCGGAGCCCCTAAACCTGTCTAGTAGTTGTCTACGTTCTGCGTTGTTCATACTCCGTCTGGTCTCAGATCACCCTCCTTGTCTAGAGCTTGCTGTTTAAGATTCAGCTCCCTCTCCTTGAGTTCGAACTGTCTCTGCATCTTTTCCATCTCTATGTCAAGTCTGTCGTCCGCATCCGATGCCTCTGCTTTGATAAGAGCTACCTCTATCTCCAACTGTCTGTCCTTCTCTTTGTCGATGGCATCTTGCTGGATCTTCATCTGTGCAGTTTTCTGCTGCTCTATCTGAGCTTGCTGCTGAGCCTGTTGCTGTTGTTGCTCCAGTTCCTTCTGAGCTTTCTCAGCTTTGGTAATTTTGTCCTTAATCCCTGCGTAGTTCTCTGTATCAAACAGATCCAATACTGCGGATGCTGGCACGCCGTTCTGAATCATAGACTGAGAAAGCCCTTTAGCCTGCTGAAGTTTATCTTGATCTCTACCGGAGTCGGATATGAATACCCCGTACTCACTTTCCATATGCTCAAATGCATCTACCTCCAAGAACTGAGAGTTCATGTCGGGCATGACGTACATTGCTTTCTTGCCCGTAATCCACGCTTCTTTAGAGTAATCCAGTAGGCCCTGGAGTTCACGTTGCTCAAATCGTGAGAATTTGCGGAAAAGATCTTCTGTAATGTGCGAGGACTGAACAATAGCTTGTTGTGACGTGGCTTTTCCTTCATAGGTTCCAATGCTTCCCTGACGTTGTCTATTTACTCCTGATATCTTTTCCCATTCTTGCATGATAGACTCAAGCAATCCTAGATACTGGTCAATGGTTTTGATGGACATATCTAGCACTGACTGGTGCTGGGGCGATAGCTGTATGCCCTCTTTGTTGTAGTCAACCCACGCAATACCGGTACCCTCTACGAAGTACATGAACTTATCCATGTCCCACTTCTTGGGTATCATATTGATATCGAACTGTGCGATGATGTCCTTAGAGCGTGCAATAGCTAGCTCCATACGGTACTTGAATATGTTGTAGTTAAGCTGGAACGGTACCCCTAGGCTAACCAAGGAGATGTTCTGAGCATTAATGTCCGAGTACTTTCTACCGTTGATTGGGAGTTTGCAGATAGAGGGGTTATCCAGCGACGTTCGTTGGTTAGAAATGGGGGATATCTTGACGTAAAATCTACCGTCAATCTTTGTGCCCTGCCATACCTCATTTACCCACTCGTATTTGATCTTGGCTCCCCTCTCCTTCATATCTGCAGGCATGCGGAATCCCTCATCCACCTGCATCATCTCCATCATACCGGTATTCTCATCGATGTACTCAACGAACCCAATACGCTTGCGGCTCTTCCAGTATACGGTAACCACCTCGATAAGTCTGTTACGTGCTATGTTGTCATCCGCTCCTGTGGCTTCTGACCTGTACAGCAGGTACGATTCAGTAGACATGTGCTGCGGATTCTCCAACTCTAGCACTTGTTCTGGTGTTAGGTAGTCCCCGAGGTTGTCTATGATTGTAGATGCGTGCGAGAACTTTCGTATGATAGACCAATCCCCGTCTTCCACAAACTCAATGTCGGGATCTTTGTCGTAGTCTATATCAAGAGGGTTAAGTACCTCGTAGAATGGCTCGTTCCTGCGTACCCCTTTGTGAGAGTACACTTCTCCGGTGACCAAGTAGTCAAAGAACCCCCTCTGGAACTTATCATACATCTCTTCCTGATGCATAATGTAGTTGATGGCTTTCTGCCCCGTAATGGCTCTGTTGTCTACGTAGGTTCTGTCGAATTCTTCGACGATCTGCGGAGGCAGCTGTATCTCTTCCTCGGACTGCGGTATATCTAGGTCCTCGTTTTCTGCAAGCTTGCTTAGGTACATTTTCTGCACCTGTGCAAATAGCGCTTGCTTCTTAGCGTCCTCTTTTTGTGACACAGAGTCTGCATTCTTCACAGTCACTGTGTAGTTCAGCGGTCTCTTGGCCTTTTCCCCCAACAGGAGGTCTATAATAGGCTTGATTATGGGATAATTACGGAGCTTTGAGGGGAAGTTAGCACGCGTCTTACCATAGGGCTTTAAAACGTACTTATAATCGGTCTCGTCTATTGTTCCGTTGTAGTACTCGTACAGACTTTTGAGTCTACTTCTCCGTTCTGATAGACCAAACTTGGAGATGTTGATGAATGCGTCTACGCATCCCTCTCTCCATTTCTTGTTCTTCTTACTAAGTGGTATCCTCTGTTTAGGTATATCGTGGGTCCCATACATTCGTGCAAAATTACTTATAAATACGATCAAACCAGTCATCGGTAGACCTGTCCTCCAGGATTTCTACCACCTCTCTATTATATAACTCTCGCGTGTGGTACATGCCCACCATAAAAGCCATAACTCGGTCAAAGTTCCCTCTGTGATTGAACTTGATTAGCTCCTGTAGGAGTCCTGCATCATATATCTTGTGAAGGTTGAGAGTTACATTCCCATCCTCGTCAGTATGCCTTGGTGTTATTAGCCAGTCTCTTATATATAGCTCACCTTGGCGTTTACGTTGCTCGGTCATGTGCATACCGTACTGACGCTTCACATTCCTAGATCTGAGTTCTTTCTTATCCAACATCTCAAATTCCTCCTGTAGCTTATGTAGCTTACGATATCTCTTCGCGTAAGCAATAAGCTCTCCGCGGTCGTTCTCGAATCCGATTTTGGCGTTGTAGTATTCCGCCAGCATAAATAGATTCCGGTTGTATTCATCTTGTGTCGTAGGTCTTCCAACATAGCTTGCTACAATTATATCATCCGGTTTGGATAGGTTATTCGGTCGTTTGATTACGTATGCTGCTCCAAGTGACTCATTGTTTGTCGATTTAGACTGCGCATATGGGTCATGGCATATAATATACAAATTATGTGGGACTTCTCCCTCCTTTGTTGTATACGGAGATTCATATAAAACGATAGCCCCATCTATTTTGTCACCTTTCCTGTGTGGGAACTTGTGTACAGCGCTTACATCTGTTGATGGGCGGAATGAACTCTTCCCATTCTTGTCGTAGTACATTATCCCAGCTGTTCCCTCGGAGTCAAGCCCGTGAACCTTAATCTTGTTATACTGCTCTTTAAGAGAATTAACATCAAAGAGGTTGGCGGTAACCTGTAGAGTTGCTTCCTGCGGTGTGAACGGGTGCTCCGCGACGTACTGGTCAAGTGCCTTTGGGTCATTGGCCCCCTTCTTCTTCTCCCTCTGTATTTCCTCATGTTTCTTTGCTTCTTCTATCAGTGAGTTCCCATCGTCGTCTATGAACCCATCTAGGTTTTGTTGTATAGGTACAAAGTACCCGCATTGTGTACCCATAGCTCCTGCATCCCACGTGTTGTCAAATGCTATGCAGTCATAGGAGTCGGGGTGGTAGAACAGTTCCTCCATTCCATCAAACCCGCTACCCTCTTCACCACCTGTACCAAATGCTATCATGGTTCCAAGTGTTTTGGAGCCTTGACGCATTGTAGGCATGGCTACTTCCCAGGCTTTCAGTAGTCCACCGAACGAGCCTGCTTCCTCAAAGAAAATCAGATCACCTGCTTTACCACGAACCTTGTCTGGGTTGTCTTTTAGAGATACCCCAATGATTTGTGATTTCATACCGAGCTCTACATCTGCTCCGTTAACGTTCTTTTTGTAGCCTGACATTTTAAACATCTCCCTATCTCTTAGGCGAGGCTGTGTCCATGCAGTGTTGTCATCAATAAAACTTAAAAACTCCCAGGCTTTAGATAGTAGTCCGTCCCCGATGAGGTATTCTTTCTGTGATGCGAATACGTAGTTCTTAGAGTTACGCATTAAGAAGTAGTTCCTAGCTAGCATTGCACCAGCCTTGTAGGAGAAGCCCTTACGTCTAGCCTTTAGTACGACTAGGTGTCTGTTTGTTTTTCTGGCTTCGTCTACCGCAGTGAAGTAGTGGTGGTCTCCGTCGTAGAAGGCAGGAAATGTTCTTTCTCTTCTTGCGATCTTGGTGCCGTCTGTTAGGATGTCGTCCACTACCCGGTCGATTGGGCAGTAGTTGAGATAGAAATAGTGATAACCCGTTAATTCCTCGTATCCTTCTAAGCATCTTTTTCTTTCTTCGTCCCAGTAATCATAATATTCTCGAGTGCCTGGTATTGCATCTGTGTAGAAACCGAAGTCCAGGTAGTGGTTTGCTGCAGGAGAGTATTTAGCACTGTTCTTAAACATCAGTGGGAGTACTTATTGGTTACTACCCCACCCCTATTAGGGTTGTCCTTCTGCTCGTGTTTCTTAACTATAGCCTCGAGCTCGTCAAGTCCTGTAATAACCTTACCCATGTTGGAGAGGTTGCCGATCAGGTCCTTTGCGTGGTAGATAGGCTTACCGTGATCATCAAGAACATTTAGGTTTACGGTACCAAAGTAACGTTCGAGTTTAGTTATCGAGTTACGTGCAGATTTAAGAAGCTTTATAGCTGATGTTTCTGACAGTTCCTTATATTTATCTACTGCCCCCATTACCTTGGAGGTGAACTTAACCTTTAGGTCTTGACCTATCCTGTCCATTCTCTCTTGTTCCTCATACACAGCGTAAGGGGATCGGTGGTCCGTGTAGAAATATACGGCACCCAATTCGCCGGATTTCAAACCCTTGAATTCGTTGATGGTAAGTGCGTACGCGCTTGGGACAACTACATTGTTACTTACCGTTATCAGATCCCTCATGCTTCTGTAGATACTTAAGTCTTGATTGTAGTACGTGGAACTTTCCTAGGAATGGTAATCTAACAGGTTCGAATTTACCCTGCCGCATTACGTTGTGCACGTACTTGAACTGGTAGTACACAGCCTCCTCTACTTTTTGTAGTGGTAGGTTGTGCTTATTCGCTAGTCTTTGGATTATTACCTTCTGATCCATCTTTCTTCTTGGCCTTCAATGTGACTTTCTTTCCGTGCTGACCCACTTTTATGGTGGGCCATTTCTTCTCTGGGCAGTTGGATGTAGCCCACTTTGCTTTTTGTTCAACAAGGCAGCCACATTTACCGCACCTCATTACATCTCTTCGTAGGTCTTTGCAGCCATCACAGGTTGCTAGCCTTTCCTTGTATTGATTTCTGTTGACGTGTGGGGCGCCTTGCTTTGCGAACTCCACGATCTCCTTACCGAAGGTCTTCATCATATCAATAAATGACGGTGTCTTCTCGCTCATCTTCTATGTTTTTAATTATTACCGTTAGTAGACGTCCGCTAGAGTCTTGGAGTACGTTGATGCCCCAGGGGTACTTAACGAAACTAGTGGATACTATGTCATCTAGTGATCTCAATAACTACAGTTTTATCCATTTTCAGGAGTTGTGACACAATATAACCATTCTTGCTTTTAACAATAGCGCCCTTGTCTTTGAGACGTTTGACGTAGTTGTTTAGCGTGTTGGGGTCATCGACCCCCATGTCATCTGCTACTTTCTTCTTGCTGTCCGCCGAACATATGTTGTTCGTCTCCGACAGGTCTATAAACTTAGACAGTATCAGAAGCTCTTTGTACGTAAGCTCAAGGATACCATTGAATACCTGTAGGTACTTGAACGTCGTGTCTGCTTTGATTTGTATTTTTCTACTCATCACGTATTACGATTTTGACCTTACCCTCTTCAATGTTGATTCTTGAACGGGAAGACTGTTTGTTGAACTCCTCTACGTACTCCATAATGGTTTCCCGTGTACACAGGAAGGAGAGGAATACTTCGATCTCCCTTGCGGCCCTCTGCAGATTGCTGTTTCGCTCGTCTGCATTTTGGTGAGCACCCCTAAGTTTATCAAATTCAGAGAGCGGTATGGTTACCGTGCCCTCCATTAGCTGGGAATTACCCCACAGATAGAAAATTCGTTTACCATGATGCACTCTTGGTCATCGATGGTTACAACTAGGCCCTCCGTTGCAGGGTGCACCATAACTGTGTCCCCCTCTTTGATGAGTTCACATTTAGGTCCAGCAGCAAGTACTGTTAGTATGTTGGTACGAAGGGATTTTTCTGCACCTCCCATAAGGTGGATACCCGCATCTGTTTGGTCTTGCTTTCTAAGTGGGAGAACAAGCCAGTCACGTGTGGGTTGGAAATTAAGATTTGCCATAATGTTTGGTTTATGACAAATATATAAAACTACATCTTATATAACCAAATAGTTTACAAGATATCTGCAAACTTCTCGCTGACTTTAAAGCTTGGACATGCCTTGTCGGAGAACTCGTTGTGCCCATGCAGGGTCAACTTCTTGGTCCATACCATACGCAGAGAGTATACAAGCTCTCTCATAGCTTCTTCTTGTTCAGGAGTCATAGTGTCCTTTGGTGTTTGTCCATCACCCTCGCATCCCCCAATGTAGCAGATCCCGATTGAGTCGTCGTTGTGACCACGCACGTGTGCACCTTTCTTTTCTATTCCTCTACCAGGCTCAATGTCCCCGTTAAGACGAATGCAATAATGGTACCCAATGTCAGACCAGCCGTTTCCGTTAACGTGCCAATCCTTGATTGTTTCTGCGGTGATGTCTTGTCCCTCTCTTGTAGCAGAGCAGTGGATGATGATGCGATTGATTTCTCTCATGACTAGATATAATTTTCCCCCTTGGGGTTTTTGTCTAACGCTGGATTTCCACTCGCCGTGTTAAGCCTACGTGGGGGCATTTCTGTCAGCCTATAGCCTTGTTCCCACCCGAGTTTTATACCAACGCACTTTTTGAAACTACCGGGGACGACTTCAGCTGCCTATGTTGACAGCCTCCAAACCCGATGTCTAGGCCCCTTTTTGGTTACCAAGGGCCGGTCACATAAGTGGTCTCGATGCAAAGATAGTAAAAACTGTTTTATCTACCCTGTCCTCTGTAAGGCTTTTTATAGCTCTTGGAAGATTTGTGTGTTGACGTCTTACTCTTTGCGTGTACTCCTGGGCGAGATACGTTCTTCTGTACGAAGAGTTGGTGGTTTGTTTTTTGTGCCATGGTTCAAATATAGAAAATTTTTTTTAGAAGGAAGTTTTTGAGAGTGGTAACCTACACAATAAAAGACCCGCACTACACTTCGGCGGCTCAAACCCCCCGCCTTCTAATCCCTAAGCTATGCTTAACGCAAACGATTTTACCCTATCAAAGAGTGGCAAGTACTACTTCGCCACCACTGCCAAGATGAACGACGAGACTGGCGACATCACTGACGCAGAGAAAGTCTTCGTTGCTGCGACAACGACCTTCGGTCAGCGCATTGCAGACTTCCAAAAGAAGAACTCCTAACGGAGTTCTCTTTGCCCGACGTAGGTAACTACAGTTAATCGATAGTGTGTGAGTGTGTGCACTAGGTCATACTCACCACTTTTTCCCACTATGTGACACCATATACTTTCTGTCACATACAATACTATGACACATGTCACAATTTTGTCTTGTTAACTCAATGGAACTCTCAACCAGAGAGCTCACTGATACCATCCTTGTCTTCTCAATGGAGAATGCTTCTCTGAAGAACAAGGTCAAAGATTTGGAAAGCCAGCTCGATGATGCTCGGTACCAAATAGAATTACTAAGGAAGGGATGAGGCGTAAGCCTCTCCCTTTAATCTCAACATCATGAGTAAGAACAAACTCAACAACCCAGTCGTTCACCGTTACAAGCAATGGAAGCAAGACAAGTGGACACTACTCAATGCAGCACAATCAGAGCGTCAACGCTTGATGCTTGAGATTGCAGAGAGACAGAAGACTGTCAAAGAACTAAGTGCCATCATTGATGAGCATCAAACAACAGAATCATGAGAGATACTATCATTCGATACGCTATCGTAGCAGCATTAGGGGCATTCCTGTCCCTTTTGTTTGCTATGGAAGCAAACGCACAAGCATACAACTGTGGTATGTTCGGCATGTTGCAAGACATGTACGGTGAGACATACGTAGCACGGTTCGATGAGAACCTTGAGACCATACAACTTGAGTCAGCTGTTACGTGTGACCACATTGTCTGCAATGTAGACTTGTTCGACATCAAACGCAGACGTAACAATACTATCCTGTGGATTACAATCGAACATCCTAAGTTTGATGACATGCCATACAGGATCAAGTACCCAACAGGTAGTTGGGGTATCATCAACAAAACCAAGTAAACTGGTTACAAACGTAGCCTGGCGGCTAATACTCGAGTTAAGTGAGGTTCGATTCCTCACTGCGTTTCTAAGGGGCCACCCTTCATGTGATAAAATAGCCGTGTCCTAAAAGTTGATACACCAAAGAGGTGTTCGACCTTGTCAATTACGGGCAGTCTGCGCAACTAGATACCTATGCTAGGTATAGATTGCTATCGTTATCACTCCCTGTGTGGGATAGTATGCAAAGGGAGAGTGTGTAGCAATGGAAGTACTATACAATGCGATGCGAAGCGTCGTGGTTTAACACAGTGCACGTAACTACAGAATTAACTACCGGTTACGAGCTACACTCGAGGGTTCGATTCCCTCCATACTACAATTAGTAATACGGTATGAATACAATCACAGTTCTTAAGGTTATGCTGCAGCATACCTTGAAACATACTAACCTAGTAAGTTAGTTAAGAGCTGTGGTTACTGATTACCAAAAAGAAGCATAGGCATTGGCCTTGGAACTGGGGGATAGGCTCCCTTACATAGTGCGCATTGGCGTGGGGGGTTGTCATATGTAGAAAATATAATGCCATTGGATATTGGTTTATAGCTACAGACATTATCCTGAAGGTTCGATTCCTTCCGCACTACAATGGCGTTAGGTGACGGCCATTAACAGTCACCATCATTAAAATCATGTAAATCCATAACATCATGGAAAACATCATTAACAGCGGCAAGCTGGAGGCCCTAACTCCAGGCAACAGTCTCTTGGTACAAGCTATCCAAGTGGCTAATGGTAAAATCCAGTTGGAAGTGGCGGAGCGCCTTGAAGGTGCTGCACAAGCCAATCCACTGGCAGTGTTTAACAAATCCGACGAGAGATTCTCTCAAGGTGGGGCACGTCGTGCTTGGCTTACTTGTGAGCCAGCTGACGCAGCTGAACTCTTGGGCGTTGACTTGAAGGATGGTTACACAATGAACGAAGCTGGCAAGTCTGCCAAGCCTTTGAACATTGCGAACCCTACAGTTAACGGTAATGTGCTTCGTGTACAGATTACTGAGACTGTGGAGCCTAGTGAGTGGCAGATGGCCAACCTCCAGACAGCTGCGAAGCGTCGTGGTAAGGATGGTGATTACATCACTCACGATGGTTGCTACATCTTTGCAAACTCTCAAGTTTGCTTTGGTGAACCCAACCACACATTCCTCGAGGCGGATGCAGTGACTAAAGTCACTGGTGGCATCCCCGCTGGAGTGGACGTTATGACAGGAGAGATCATGTCGTAACAAAACGAGGGGGCAGCGAAAGCTGTCCCCTTTATCACCATGAGCTAATGGTAGCGCTGTCTCTCGGGGTAAACGAGGAGATACGACATTGGGTTCGATTCCCAACATGGTGACTATACATTCACAACAAACACTTACACTTATGGGTAAAATGGGACAAATAGCTCAGCTAATACAGGATGGGCGCTCTGATACACTTGGTAACTTAATCAAAGCATCGGAGAGACAGAATAGAAACGAGGTATATTTCCTTGGTAAAACCTACAGCATGGCAGATGCCAAGCAGATACTAATGTTTATGCAAAAAGAAGAGCAGGAAAATGAACAGCGTACGATTTATAGGCTCAAGCAGCCCCCTAAATGATATCCAGACGGCTACAATTGAGGAGTGTGCAGCATACTGCAAGACAAAGACAGTCCTTGGTGTAGACACTGAGACTGAGGGCTTTGATTTTACATGCAAGAAGATGATCATGCTCCAGATTGGGGACAGAGAGCGTCAGTATGTAATCGATACACGTGTGGTAGATATAACACTTCTTAAACCAATACTAGAATCACATGATATTATCAAGATTTTTCACAACGCTAAGTTCGACTACAAGTTCATCAAAAAGTGGGCTGGAATATCGGTGGAAGAGATATACGATACGTTTCTTGTGGAGAGAGTTATCAATTGTGGTAAGCAAGACTATGGATACTCTCTTGCCAAGTGCGTGGAGCGATACCTCGGTGTTACTCTCAATAAAGAGACGCGTAGTAAATTCATCGGACTCAAAGGTCAACCTTTTACTGTCGACCAAATTACGTACGGGGCAAACGATGTGGTTTATCTGTTGGACATACGGCAGAACCAGCTTGGCTTACTTCATACGTATGAACTTGAGCAAACAGCACGTCTTGAGAATAAGGTAGTCAAGGTATTCTCTGAGATAGAGTACGAGGGACTGGCTATTGATAAGGACAAATGGACAGTTATGGCAGAGAACAATGTCAAGCTGGCACATGAACAGTCAATCAAGCTAGATGATATGGTGTTGGCACATCCATTGTTACAACACTATAATATACCAGTACAGGTGGATATGTTTGCTCCTATGGAGGACATCAGGCATACTCACATCAACTGGGGCTCCCCTACGCAAACCTTAGAGCTATTCAAGAATCTAGAACCTAAACTAGAGGATGTTAACGGTAAGAAACTAAATAAGTACAGATACAAACATAAACTCATAGATGAATATATACGCTATAAAGAAAGGACCAAACTCGCAAACGCCTACGGTACTAAGTTCTTCAACTACGTCAACAGTGATGGGAGAGTTCATACAAATTTCTCACAAATCCTTGACACGGGAAGAGTTTCTTCCTCAAAGCCTAACATGCAGCAGATTCCAAGCGATAACACCTTTAGAAACTGTTTCATTGCTCCACAGGGATGGGTCTTTGTTTCCTCTGATTACTCTAGTCAGGAACTGAATGTCATTGCATATGGGAGTAAAGATCCGGTGTGGCTTGATGCTCTCACCAGAGGATTGGATTTGCACGGAGTATGTGCAGATCTCGTATTCGAAGACAAATGGAGAAACGCTGACCCTGACGCACGGAAGAAGCTTAGAACCCAGATCAAAGCAATCAACTTTGGTTTGGCCTATGGAATGGGCCCGTTTAAGCTAGCAGATACATTGCAGATATCTAAGTCAGATGCAGAGGCACTCATAGAGAAATACTTTACAGAGTTCCCTAACATCAGAGACTTTCTACAAACTCTTGGTACATTTGGTACACGTAATGGTTACATACGTACCTTCAAGCCATTCAAGCGTAGAAGATGGTTTGATACGTGGTTCCCTAAGATTTGGAATGACAGATCTATGTTCCAGGAGTTCGGTAGTATTGAGCGTGCTTCTAAGAACACGCCTATTCAGGGTTCATCAGCTGACATGACTAAGCTGGCTCTCATCTATATACATAGGGAGATACAGGAGTCATGGTTTGATACCGTGAAGATTGTGATGACCGTACATGATCAGATTGATTGTGTATGCAGAGAAGATGTAGCCGAGGCATGGGCAGTCAGGATGACTGAGCTCATGGAGAAGGCTGCCAAAGTAATTATACCAAATGGCCTGTTAAAGGCAGATACTAACATCTCACGAACGTGGGAAAAATAACAAATCAAATGCAAACAGTAAATACAAAGAGCTTATTTCATAAGCTTACATCAACATTAGAAAAACTAGATAACGACGAGATTGACGTGTACAAAGCAGCGGCTACAGCTAATCTTGTACAACAATGCGGTCATCTACTCAACTACGAGCTCAAGCGTGCAGCACTTATGACTAAGCCTGAGTTCAAAGCTGAGCACCGTAACCTTGAGAGCAAGAACTTTGATAGCATTGAACAGGTGAAGCCTAAGAAGCTGAGATGACGGAGCTACAACCACATGAGCTGCAGATTCTAAGCGCAGCCGTTACTTCTAAGAAGGTAAAGCAAACGATGGCTAAGTGTCTTTACAACACAGAGATTATGGTCTCTATGGGTCAGTCTGTTGAAATGCTTGAGAGTGTACAGCAAGAGATGCTTGGCCAGGTTCTTCGTGGATTTATGGAGAAGCATGAGATTGAGGAAGAAGAGTACGACAACGTGTTCGCTTTCTACAACAAGCTCTATGCAGCTATGCGCTCTAGCCTTGATACGGCAAAGTTGGCTACTCAGAAACATGCTCCTGGGATTTGGGAACGTCGTATGAAGTTCTTGAATGACCTCAACATCAAGAAGGGCAGGACTCGTAGCACTATGGCTACTAAGACTGTGCCTTACATGGTGGAGAACTACGGTTACAAGTGGCTGGAGCTCAACAACCATGTCCTTCCTGAAAATTCACTTTGCTACCTGGTTAGCACCATGTCCCTTAACTCTCTACATGAAGCTACTGCGGGAGCAGCGGTGGAATACATGGAGGAGCAGATGGATGCGAAGTCATGGTACGAATTGTACAAGGGCATCAAGGATTTCGAGAAAGTTTCTAAAAAGAAAGCATCATGAGCAAAGAAGTACAAGTCGGTAACAAGGTGATACGACAGCTTGAGGTCAAGCTATTCGTGACGTCTATGCTACTACAAGAACTGTTGGATGAGACACAAGGCAATACTCGCTTCAAGCACAAGCTAAAGCACCACATCAGTGGGCTGCAGAATGAGCTTGATAAGGTATTGTCTGTGGACATGAGGGACGATAGTCTCAGCATGTTTATAACTGATGCGATAAGCGCTCTCGAAGAGAGTATCGACGGCTTGCTCACTAAGTAAGCAATTGCCCTGATAGCACAACTGGATAGTGCAACATCCTTCTAAGATGTAGGTTGTGGGTTCGAGTCCCGCTCGGGGTACGCGTGTGAGGCGATAACAGCTCACTCGCAATTAGTTTATTTCTAGTTTCAACAGGTGAGGGCTGGCAAAACGTTGCTGGCCCTTTTCCGCGCCCGTAGCTCAGTGGTTAGAGCAGTTGACTCATAATCAATTGGCCGTAGGTTCAAGTCCTACCGGGCGCACAACACGATTACACAATGATAGATCCAAAAACAAGTCCCTATGCGTATCCGGGACTGCACAACAGTGCACAAACACGTATAAAGCACAGCCACTGCTTTAACAAAGGTGAGTTAGATATCATAGCTATGGCTTGCTGTGATGAGTACGGTCTTACATTTGAAGATTTCAAAGGCAGATGTAGGAGCGCTTTACTCGCTGATGCTAGGAAGATATTCTTCTACCTATGCAGACGAGAGTTCTATGAGTTTACATGCAAACGCCTCGGCATGTACTCTGACAGGGATCACTCTACAGTTGTTTACTCTGTGCAAAGAGCAGAACAGCTGCTGGAGTTTGATTCTGATTTCAAACGAAAATTTAAGCATGCAAGGGGCGTTGCAGAACTAAGACTAAAATTAAATGGATATGAATACAGATCCGACATTAACGTTCGATATCGAGCGAATCAAGATGGAGCAAGACAACTTGAAGAATGAGTTGTCATACCTCCGCAGACAGATTGTGAAACTAAACATTAAACAAGTTCAATATGAGCGTACACTCTTACAGAACAATGATCGACTCCGACATGGGCAAGTTGACCATCGAAGCGAAGTACAACATCAACCCAGGACAGAGGGGTGATTGGGATACTGAACCTATTCCCCCAAGCATCGAGATGATTGATGTAAGAATCGTACAGGAGTCTATTGTCATAGTAGACACCGACTTCTTGTACCACTTGGAGGAAGAAATATCCCAGTATGAATCGCTACAATAAACGAAAGAAGTTAAATTACGTGGGTAAACGAGCTCCCCTGACTGTTGATAAGAAAGGCGTGGTAAAACCTATGACACGCAATGACTATCAAAAGAAAGCACTTAACGACTGGGCCAATCAAGGGTTTAAGGGCAGCATTATTGCTGCTACTGGCTTTGGGAAATCTCGCGTTGCCACTCTCGCTATTGCTTATAGTCTCGATGAACTGGAGGACAAAGACGCACGATGTCTAGTCCTTGTACCCACACAACAACTGCAGGAACAGTTTCCCAACGAGTTTGTTAAGTGGGGCTTCGAACAGTACTTGGACCGTATAGACTTCATGTGCTATCAGTCAGCACACAAGATGGAGGACAAGCATTACCACGTTGTGGTATGTGACGAGATTCACCTTGGCTTGTCTGAAGTATACCGAGAGTTCTTCAACAAGAACTCATATGATCGGTTGCTGTGTTTGACTGCGACTATACCCGAAGAGCCTGAGTATCGTATGGTACTCGTAAACCTAGCACCTATCTGCTTTACAATCACTCTTGACGAGTGTGTAGAAGCTGGATTCGTGGCAGACTACGAGATATACTGTGTCGGTGTAGACTTGGATGAAACCGAGCGGGAACAATACGATGAATGCCACAAGATGTTTGTTAGGATGCGCATGGCCCTTGGGTATGATGCATTCTCAAAGGCTCACGCTATTCTAGGTGGTAAAATGGAAGGCAACAAGGGTGTTGCTGCTCAGTACATGAACTCTATTCGTGGTAGGCGTCAGATTGTACAGCAGGCAGCTTCTAAGCTTGATGGTGCAGTTGAGGTTGTAAAGTTTTACAGTGGTGAGAAAATCATCACTTTTGGTGGGACCAACAAGTTCACGGACCGTGTTGCTGAAGCTACAGGCGGAGATACCTATCACTCTGGTAAGACCAAGAAACAGCGAGCAGAATTATTGGATAGATTCAAATCTGGGGAAACCAAGGTGCTATGCAGCACCAAGGCTTTGAACCAGGGTATGGATGTACCAGACGTAAAGATTGGGATTATTGTCGGCTTAGAAAGCAAGGCATTGGCCATGATACAGCGTCTGGGGCGCATCATTCGTAAGGATGGTGACACAGTTGGTAAAATCTACATCTTCTATGTGACGAACTCACAGGAAGAGACATGGCTAAAACAAGCCACTAAAAAACTCAATAACATTAAACAAGGTGATGACCTAAAACTATTTTTATGATGGACACTAAATACACAAAAGAAGTAGACGCAATAATCTACTCTACTATCGCAAACAGAGGCGGTAACACAGTTGATTCTGCTGCATTGGAGGCACGCAAAGCTATCTTTGCTGCAACTAACAAAAAACTCACCCTACCTATGGTGAGAGGCAGATACTACACTATCCGCAAGTACAAGACTGCTCTCTATCAACAGTCTATACTTAAAGGTGCTGATACAGCAAAGACTACAGATGTACGTGAAATAATCGTGGACATGCTGATGTCAAGAGAGAATGTTACTTTGGAGATCCAAGGCAAGCAGATAACAGCAGTGTTTAAATAATTGGTATGCTTATAGAAATCAACACAGATATTCTACAAAAGTTTGGGATAACCGCAGATGATTTCTTATATTTGTACCTCTTGCATGCCAAAAGTTATGATTGTTTAAAGCGTTTATCTCTCAAGCCAGACACAAGCCTATTGCAAACCAAAGGCTTAATTAAGTTGGGGGAGGAGCTCGAAGATCACATTGTTCGTCAGACGTTCTTGGATATGTTCCAGTCATCGTTTGATCAGATGTGGTCAGAGCTTCTCTCCCACTTTCCCCTCAAGGTTTACAACAATGGGCAGATGCGTGTCCTACGCGCCAAGGATGCTAGTGCAAAAGCTAACTCTAAGGCTCGAGATAAATACCACAAGATTGTTAAGGAAGACTTGGTGAAGCACCAGTTCATTATCAAATGTTTGATCAATGAATTGGAGCTTCGCAAGTCCACTAACACCCTAGGCTGGATGCAAATGCTTCCTACCTGGATCAATAACTATACGTGGGAGAAGTACGAAGACATAGAAGATAACTCTCCAAATGACAAAGCCAGAATCACTCGTCAACTTTGATCTTCGAGACATCAAAGTAGTAAAACACATATCTCATTCAGTAAATCAGTCAGTAGCAGAAGTTCGTACAGGTATAAACGGTAACCGTATTGTATTCCCTACGAAGTGGCCACGACTGAACAAGAATTTGATGGGTGGATTGCAAAGAGGCAAGATGTATGTAGTCGCTGGTCGTCCTGGTGTGGGTAAGTCCGCTTTCTCAAATCAGCTGATCTTCGATGTTCTTGACAACAACTGGAACAAGCAGGTTGTAGTCTTGTATTGGTCGTTCGAGATGCCTGGGTATCAACAGATACTACGTGCGGGTTCGAAAGACACCAAGCTACAAACGTTTGAGCTGTTGTCGGTAGAGAACAAACTATCACAAGATAACTTTCAGAGGTACTGTGAAGAGGTGGAGAAGTACAAGAAGTACCCTATCTACTTCTGCTCAATACCACAGGACATGTCAAAGGTGGAGCAAACGAACTACACAATCTTTGACAAGTACCCTGGTGTTACAGTTATCAATCTAATTGACCACTCACGACTCGTTCGGTCTAAAGCAGACACAGAACTTATGAAGCTCAATGAGCTTTCGAAGACTGCTATGCTTATACAGGCTCGGATGGGTAGTATCACGGTGCTGTTGTCGCAGCTGAATCGGAACATCGAACAGGAGTTCCGTGCCAAGCAGCAGTATCAGCCTCTCTTGACAGACCTATTTGGTGGTGACTCCATTGGTCAGGACGCACATGTAGTTATGATGCTACAGCGTCCCTATGACTTATATGGGATTACTGACAAGTACTGCGGACAAGACCCACAAGGTCTCCTTGCTGTGCATATCGAGAAGAACCGTGATGGTATGCTCGGTATGATACCTTTCGAAACTGACCTATCAACATTTACTATCGATGAGAGAAGTCAAGATAATTAAGGTACCCGGTACGGGTAAGCGTAAGAATGAAGTAGACAACTACATGCTTCAAACCGACGGTGAGAATTACATATTCAGGAAGTATTTGGTATCAGGGTATACACCCTGTGCTGTGCCTGAAGGGTATGAGGTTTCGTACAACATACCAAATAAGAAAAGCAAGAGGAAAATTCCATATCTAAGAAAATTCAACAAAAGAAGATGAGTGAACTAACACTTCCAAAGAAGGTGATAAAAGCTACGCGCAAGTCACCTAAAAACATGATTATCTATGGTCCACCGAAGATCGGTAAGACCACAGCTCTCTCACAACTTGAGGATTGTCTCATCATTGACCTAGAGGATGGGTCAGACATGGTGGACGCACTCAAGATCAAAGTCAACAACCTCGGTGAGTTGGCTCAGATTGGGAAGGCCATAATATCCGAGGGAAAGCCCTACAAGTATATCGCTGTCGATACTATTACCCAACTAGAGGTGTGGTGTGAGCAAGATGCAAAAGAAATGTATCGTGCAACACCCATGGGTAAGAACTTCGACAAGGATAACAAAGGTTTGTCTGTACTCACACTGCCCAACGGTGCAGGCTACAACTACTTGCGACAGTCTTTCCAAAAATGGTTCCGTAACCTCAACAAACTTGCAGACCACGTCATTCTTGTGGGTCACCTACGTGACAAATACCTGACCAAGAATGGCAAAGAAGTCAAGGCTAATGACCTGTCCTTGTCTGGTAAGCTCCGCGAGATTGCTTGTTCCAATGCTGATGCTATCGGCTATGTGTACAGGGGTGACGGGACTACAAAGATTTCGTTCGATTCTACGAACGACGATACAGCTGGTTCACGATGCGAACATCTTAGAGGAATGGATGCACCGCTGGACTGGACTAAAATTTTCATTGATTAAAAACGATTCACATGTCTTTTGACGCTAGAGTAGAAGCTACCCCAGAGGTAGAAACACAAGAAACACCGCAGGTGTTGACCATCTCAACGCTTATTGCCCACATCAAGGATGATGGCATGAGCCGTGATGATATTCGTAAGAAGTACGGTATGACCATTGCTGAGGCTAAGGAGATCTTCTCCCATCCAAAGATCAAGGGTATCCGTGTAAAGAAACAAAGAGTGATGCGCATCCAGCTCATTGATGATACTGCAGTACAGCAGATCACTTTGGACCAGGGCATCCAGGAAGTAGAGACTGACTTGCACACTGATAACCAAACTGAAATCCAAGACTAATGGCCATTCAATCTAATGCATCCGACGTACAAGTCGGAGGGGGTGGGATTCCCCTATACTGTGGCATAGCCACTATGAACGTGGTGGCAGTCAACCCATCACTGGGTGAGCTGCACTCACTCGGCATAAACCTCAAGCAGGAGCCTAACTACACAGGCATACAGATGGGGGAACAAACGAAGAACAAGCTTGTCTTCTGGGTTCGCAATGCTGAGCATGAGTTTACCACACGCTTTGAGATCCTCGTTGAACCAAACGAACGTGCTGAGTCTAAGACTGGTAAGTTCCAATGGATCAACAAGTTTGGTCAGACAGCGTGGGGTACAGAGAACCCATCTACTCAGTACGAGTGGTTCAAGAACGAGGGTGTCCGTCGCAGCTATGCTGGTGAGGAGATGCTCATTGACTTCATGAAGACCTGGGCCAACGTTGGTAGAGATGGCGAGTGTGCTATCGATGACATCAAGGCTGTGATGACTGGTGATGTTCATGAGCTCAAGCAGTATGTCACTGCATTGAAGGAGAATCGTGTGCGTCTGTTGCTTGGTGCAAAGGACGACAAGTACCAACAGGTATACACGAAGCACTTCGGTCGTGAGAAGCCACGTCGTGACGACTTGTTCATCAAGTC
>Ga0209337_1000306_pt1 | contig 38911 bp, 44 predicted proteins | sample LinPmetageLP53_FD_184044 | JGI IMG/M metagenome (GOLD analysis project Ga0209337, IMG submission 184044) | Marine viral communities from the Pacific Ocean - LP-53 (SPAdes) (version 2) | ecosystem: Environmental > Aquatic > Marine > Oceanic | place: Pacific Ocean | collected 2010-02-08
TGTGAATTATGTCCTTCTATTTAGAGATTAAAGCATCATTATTAAAAGATGTAGTTAAAGCAATTGAAAATATAAATGCCGAGTCAATTTGGGTCATAGACCATGAAGGGATTTATATCCGTATGGCAGATGTTTATAGATACAAAATGCTAGAAATTAATATCAACCACCGTGATATGGTGAATTTTAAGTTTGAATCGGATAAGCCATATTATTTAGGTCTAGTTATTGATAGATTAAAGGATGTAACAAAAACTTTAAAAAGTTCAGATTTATTAATTATGGATTATGATTCTGAAAATTATTTTATTACTGCTGAATCTAACGGGTTAAAGAGAAACATCAAGTTAATCGAAATTTCATTAATTGGACAACCACCTGAATTAGTTATGAACCAAGATTATCAATCCACAATTGAATCTAAAAAAATGTTATCCTTTTTGAAGGCTATTTCTAAGTCTATATCTTTTGATGTTATTGTATCTGAAGAACAATTTATTATTAGGTCTGAAACTGACGAAGGATTAGCAGAAATTTCTTGGCCTTCTGAAGATTGTAGTTTAAATACAATATTAGATAAATCCACAATTAATTTTTCTACTGGTGAAATAACTAAGGCGTTAGTTGCTTGTAAAAACAATTTGACGATTAAAGGTTCTCAAGATTCTCCCATTTCCTTTGAATGGGATTTGGCCTCTAACTCAACCATAAAATCATTAGTTGCACCGAGGGTTTAATATGAGGAAAAAGCCTAAGATTTTTGATTCAATTAAATCTATGATTGATATTGGTGAGGAAATTACTGCCGAGCAAGTTATAGATAGATTAATTGATATGGGGCGTAAAGAAATCCCTACTAAAAAATCTCTTTCAGTAAAATTTAAGAATGATAAACAATTTATAGTTATTAAAAGAGGCAGATGTCCCACTATATTTAAACGTATTCTTTAAGTAGTAGCATGAATATTTAATAATTATGCCAAAGAACGCTTCAATAGAAGTTACTAAAATTGAAGATTTTATTATGGAAGATGATAAATTTACAAATCTTGGTGAATGGTATGAATCAATTCTTGAAGATTTGAAAAACGTAGCATATAGAACGAGTGATGGAAACTTGAGAACAGATATTAATAGAAAAACAAATCTCATACTAGACGAAAAAAGAAAAGATGCTTTGCGTCAAGATTTAGAATTTAGATATGAATTACAAGGAGAAACTAACAGGTTAAAAGAGATAGAAAGGCGATTAATCGGGAAATATAGAATTGATGTTATAGAAGATTCAGTAAAAAAGGATAGGTTAAAGATATTACAAAAGTTTATAAATTATTTTAATGATAATGAAGTTACTAATAAAATCAAGGTTAAAAGAGACTCTAATGAAAATTTAGATGTGGAAGTCGAATTATCTGTAGAGGATGCTATTAGAAGAGGAATTATAATAGCGTCAATTGATACTAATAAAAAATTATCAATTGGAACAGTAATTGCAACTTTCAATAAATATCCAGTAAAGGGTATAAATAAAGGGATGATTGGTAAAGAGTTGGGTGCGAATCAAAAAACAATACAAGAATTTATCTCATTTTATGAAGATAAAACAATTGATGATTTGAAAAAATTGTTATTTAATGAGTTTCCCAATTTTAAATTTACTTCTAATCAGGATGAAGAAACGATTTATGATGTGGAATATTTTTTTCCCGTAGGAGATTTTTTTCCTGAAATAGTTTATTATGAAAATAAAACTCTTAATACTGAAGGAGAGTTTTCTTTACTAGAATTAATTAGAAAATTTAAGGTTAAATCTAACCCCAAACTTATGGAAATTTTTGATTGGATGATTTCTCATCAACCCACCGGACCTAAGTTTCCAAAATCTACTAACGGCAATTATATTTTAGTTATAACCAATAGACCTTCTTCACTATTAAGACTTACTGAAGGAACTCCTTGGGCTACTCAGGGTGCTTGCACCCATTGGTATGGAAGTGCAGGACCCCGACACCCCGATTATGGAGGAGGGGTTTCAGGATGGACTGGATGGACTGATATTAAACACATGAATTTAATAGCATTCGTGTTTTCTAATGGTGATGGAAAAAAAATACAGAGTAATTTACAAGATATTAATTCTGATTGGCCGATAGTTTATGATGATACATTAGTAGCAAGATGTTGCTTACGTTGGGGTTATGTTTCAAAAACCCAAAGTAAGGATAGTTTGTTTAAGGAGATTAAACGTGATGATTATGATGATTCAAGACCAATTGGATTTAGTATTGAACCTTGGCGGGGTATGTCAAAACATAGTGGCATAAAACCCATAACTGTAGGGGCTATTCTTGAGGTTTTGGATTCGGCTAATTTAAGTGAACGTAATTGGAAAAGCCTAGTAAGTCCTCATCGCTTTCAAGGTGCAACAGACCGTTCCAAACCTCCTAATTCAAGTGGCGTAACAGGGCCTTACGGAAATCAATATGCCGATGCAAAGAAATCCGTAATTGATGGATATTATCTTGATGAAAAGGTTGATGTATTTGCAGAACAAAAATCAATCGCCACATCTAATGCCCTATCAATAGGAGATGCTAAGGGTTTGGCGAAAAGAAGAATTCCTGTTGAAATAAGAAACTTGTTAGCACAAAATCCAAGAATTTGGCTATATCCTTCAGCAGTTGAAGAATTAATTAGAATGAAGAATTATGACACCAACATGATTTTATTAGGCTCTCCATTATGTAATACTAATTATATATTTGAAATTTTTAATTCATTATCATTTTTTGAGGTGGAACAACAGAAATTGCTTATCCGAGCAATTATGAATAGTAGTTCTTTCAATTCTTCAATAGAGGAAAGATTGATTAATTACTTATTAAGTAACCAAATTATTTATGAAAAGTATTTTAATAAATTTGATACATATAAAAAAATAAACAAGAAATTCAAAGAAAAAATTAGTTATGGATTATTTTTATTAACTTTATCAACAGATATTTATACTACTAAAGCCACCATACCTTTATCAGATTCATTTGAGACTCGTAAATATAAAATAGTCAATTATCCATATTCAATAAATATCATTAACCAAAATATAGATATTTTAGAGGATATTGGTAAGAAAATAAAAAGAAAAAGAAGGGGTTCAGTTAGCAATAGAAACTTAGAGCGTGATTTTTTGACACTTTCAAATACCTTACTTTTTGCTCAAAATATTGATACCACAAACTATATAAGAGTAATAAAAATAATGACTGATGTTTTAACAAAGGATAATAATGAAACTAAGTTTCCTAGTAGTTATGGCTTATCGGGATTTTCAATGAATATGGTTGCTATTTCTTATCTATTAAATTATAATGGCCTAAATAATAATCAAATAAGAAATTATAATATTGAAATTTCAAAATTTATAACTGAAAGGATTGAACTAGCAGATTCAAAAATTGTTACATCCAAATCCATTCCAATCATAGAGAGTTTTATTTTAAGTTGTAGTGATAAATCATATGAATTTACAGATAGACAAATTACTGAGGATGGAGAACTTAGTTTATATTATGTTTTAGAATATTACTTAGCATTATTTAATAATCGTGCTGCTAAAGACGACCAAGTAGAAACAATGATAGATATGGTTAATTTAGGATTATACTTATTATTAAACTCAAATCAAAAAACCTTGCAGTATTGTAATTCGATACAAGATTTAGAGGAATTATTTCAACAAGATTTAGAAAAATTATTAACATCTAAATCTTCTTCTGCCTTTCAAGATAATCTGAGAATATTATTACTTTCTAATACAATTAATTATGAAAACAATAGTTGGATTGGGGAAAAATTAATAATAAATCCTGTAGAAAGATTAAATTTATTTAGAGGATTTACAAATCCTAAATCTTATTTCACAATTTTTAATAAGCATATTAGAAAGATGATTCAATCTTCAATAATAGAAGATAAAAAATTAATGATATATAAGGAAGATATAGAAAATTATATTCTTGAAGAAATTATGGAAAATAAACTATACACAATTATTCCGAGAATGAAAATGGATGTTTATCTAAAAGAAAATAAAAATATAACATCCCTTGAATTATCAACCTATTTAACTCAGACAGAACAAATAGAAAATCTTTTTAAGGAGGTTTTACAGGCTTGTGTTGGGGCGTTTTCTTCAGAAATTACCTATATACAAAGAAATCCATTACCTAGTTTAGGAGAAGAAGAATTATTAAACTTAGATATAGAACAATTTGATGAATTAAATACATTAATTGACAATGTTAAACAAAGCCAAGAATGGCAAAAAATTGATTTTGGTTCGTTCTTAAGTCATTTAAATTATCAATTTGAAGGAAAAAACTTCGGATTTGTTAATAATAATTATCTTCCCTCACAGATACAAAATTTTATAGCAAATGATATAGAAGATATTTTAATTGAATATGGTGTGGCTGATTTTTATGCTAATGATGTAATGAACAATATATTCGTGCAGTTGGCTTTAAATAATAACTTATCTTTAGAATCAATTGAAAAGATGATGCAAACTAATTACCTATTAAAAATATCTGAAGTAAAAAGAAATTTAGCAAATAATAATAATACACCAATTAAATATCTTATTTCCGAGAACGTAAATTATGATGATTCATTATTCAATCTATATCCTTATGAAGTTTTATTAAACAATCAAATAAGTGCGAATAAATTTTACGAATTGTATAATCGAATATTTGAAATAATTACAACTAAAATTGGAGATAGAAATTTTGATTGGGAAAATTTTATGGAAAATACAATTGGAAAATTGATGGCTATTGAAAAGGGTAGTAACCTAAGAAAAAACATGGAAAAAATACTTTATGACGATAGAAAAGAAATAGATTACTGGAGAGGGGGTTATAATTTATCTAAAAAATTCAAAAAGGAACTTAATACTACTAACCTATGGTTAATGAGTGGAGGTGCAGGGGGAATAGCAGATTATCCTATTACACCAAATCCTGAGTATCAAAAATTTGGTATTTTAAAATGGAGTTCGGATAAAAATAAGAATGAAATGTTTAATATCAAAAAACATAAATACCTATCTAAAAATTTATTATATGTTGAAGGTGTAAAAACATTTTTTAACGAACAAGAGCATTTACAAAGTATTAATATTAACGAAAAAATATCAATTAATGATTTGTTTGGTTTTATACCTGAGAATGAAAGAGAACCGAGCATAATGCTAAAATTTTGTAATGATTGTTTTAAAAGAACTACTGCTGCAGGAAAGCCGATAAAATATAAATTTGAAAACCAAGAAGCAATAGATAATCACTTGGCATTAAAACATGAAGCCGGTGAAGAAGTAGAAATATTGGAAGCAGGTATAAAGGTTAAAAAATGGACACACGACAATATTTTCTTAATACAAGATAATAGACCTACAAATCCCAAGGCTTTAAAAATCCCTGCTTGGAGAACTGAATTAACCGAAGAAATTTTTAATAATCTTATCAATTCATTAGCAATTAAAATAGGAAGCCTAGAACTATATGACAGAATCTCTCCATCATTACCAATCAGGTGTCAAACTGGAAAATATGAGTTTTCTTTTACAATAGAAGATATGTTAAAAAACATCAACCAATCCCAATCGTGGTCGGTGGATTTTATTGATGATAACTTAGATTTAATTTGCAACCAAGTAGAACAAAATTATCAAATAGTAGATATGTGGAATAATTTTATAATTACAGATAATTTTATTACTTATTCACTTACGTTGTTTAATGACAATTCAGAAGATTATCAAAATTTAATGTTGTATTTATTAAATTTAGTCGATTTAAATAGAATTGAAAAATCAGTTTTAAAAGAATTATCTTTAAAAATAAATGATGTAAATCTTCTTGTATCGCTTGATAATTTTTTATTCTAGGTTAAGTTTTAAATAGTCGCACCCCCATTTGAGAATATGGCTATTGATGATTTTAAAATTAATTTTGAGGAACTTCATACCATTAGAACTAAATATAATGGTAAATCTTATTTTAAACCTCAACCAACCTATCCCGAAATAATTGATGCAAATGATGAGGGGTATCAGTTTGATGAAGATATTTCTGATGAAGAAATAATAGATATGTGGACTGAAAAACTTAAAAATGAAATTAATAATCATCCTCACCATCCCAATTCTGCTATATATGGGAATTCTAAGTATCGCTCACAAATTGAGGAACTTTATGATGGTGAACCAACTAATTTTTTAAAGGAAACTGATTCTGAAAAATGGTTATCTATGGATAATCTAATTAGTTCTGTTCCATTAAAGAAAAATCGTTGGTTTACTGGAGGAGGCATTGATTCAGAGGGGGCAAGGCTGGGGAGATTTCGGGACTGGGGCGATGAATTTTCATCTGAAGATATTATTAGAGGTATGATAAAAAACAAAGTCGAAAGAAGAGATATTGATGGTAATAATCATAATGTCGCAAAATTAGGAGAGTATTCGAGGATTTTTGATTTAGTAAATGGAGTTTATGCAATAAAAGCACAAAGTTCAAAACCTTTGCAGCAGATAAGTATATATCTTATGCAATTTATTAATATGTTAAACTCAAGTGAGGAGTTAAAAATCTTAAGAGTGGTAAATCCATTAACAGGAGAACCAGTTTCAGAAAATATGGAAGAAATACAATATCAATTTAAAAATCCTAATTCTATTTATCATAAAGATTTAGTATTTCAAGTTTTTGAAGAGGTAGAAACTGATGTTACTACCGATGTAAATATAGATATAGATTTTGATTTATTAATCAAATATTTTATGGCACAAGAAAAAATAACTCAAGGTTCTATAAAAAGTCCTATGTCTTTTATGGGTCGAATTCAAGGCTATTTTCGAGAAGAACCTTATAAGTCTGCATTAGCAGAACTAAATATGGGTCCGGGTGAATTATCTGCATTCCTTAGAGAGAGAAATCCAATAGATATATTTGATGAGGTTAATGACTCAGATATAGATTATTTAAAAGAGTTTGTAGATATTCAAAGGCCAAGAATAGAGATTAAAAAAATATTTCAGAAGGAATTAATTTATGTAAATAAAGAAATAAGTATTGATGAAATTATAAATAAAATAGATGATAAAGATACTAAAACGAATCTGATGCAATATCTACCAAAAAAGTCTAAAAAAGATAGAGGGGGCTTAATAGTAGAAAAAAAAATGGCGGGTATGTTGGTAGAAGAGGAAAATTATCTTATTTGGATTACCAATAATCCATTAGATGTTATTATGTCTAATACATCAAGAGAGTGGGGGATTAGAAATAGTAGGCGATGGGATGGAGTAAATTTAAAGGGCTATACCAGTTGTATTAATTATAATGGAATGTATTCAGCAGGACCTTATTTTGATTTTTACAATGGTAATGGTGTTGCTTATGTAGCAAGAGTGGCTGAGGAGGTAATAGATGATTATATGGATAAGATGAATAGTGGTGATTTTGACGATTTAACTCCTAAAGAATTGTTTGAGAGTAATTTAGTCAAAAAAGTAGGCAGGTTTAGTATTAGGTGGGGTGAAAAGTTTGAAAAGGGGAAACCAAATGAACCTGCATTGAAAAATATTGGTTGGGGAATCGGAATCGAAACAACAGCCTATCCTAAAGAACAAACTTGGGCGAGTGCAATTATTACTGCATTAGCAATAATGTTTAAAAAAATTAAAGATAATAATGGAAACAGTATTTGGAATTCTGATTCTGCTGGTAGAGGGAAGGAAGAGAGAATTAGGAATGCAGTTAATAGAATTACAGCACCTTATAAAAATGGGTGGTCTTATTTAGATTATAATGGCGATGGTTATCAAGGTAATCTATCATCAGGAAATTATGATTGTGTCGGGAAAACTAGCGATAACGAATTAATCCCTAATTATAATCAAGGATTAAGATTTGGTGATAGAAGTTCAAGTTCAGCAGCATACATGGAAGTTACTGCTGATACTGGAGCCGATGATATATTAGAATATGTTGAATTTTCTCTCCGAAATTATCAAGATATAGTTAGGCCACAAGGTTTAATTGACGATATTGGATTATGGGGGCAAAGATTTCCCGAAATTTATCGAACAGTTGCTCAAAACCCTCAAATTTGGATTTCAAGTATATCTCTTATGAAAGTAATCAGAGGATTAAAAAGAAATTGCATTGGTGAAAACGAATCTATTAGAAAAGATTTTTTAGAATTGGCATTAGATTCCACTACTAAAAATATATCTTGGCTTTTACAACCTCCTAGAGGAACCACCTCTCTCGCTCAGAATTTTGATGAATTTGACACAACTGAACAATGGAATTGGGGAACTGAATGTCTTTTAAAATCAGTATTTAATCACCCTTCGGTTTTGGAGGTTTTCATAGGGCATTCTCCTAACATCAGTATTCAAGAACACCTCTATAATCAACAATTTATACTTAAGGACAGGAATGGATTTGAAAATATTGCAAAGGCATCAGATATATTTTTACTAAATTTAGAAAATACAATAGATGAAGTAAAAATAGTTCCAATAGATAGTGATATAATGTCCGATATGATTCGTAAATTAAAACTTTCTGTCAAGGGTAATTTAAAAAATAAACTTCCTAACACAATGTTTCCTGAGATTTCATTAAATTGGAATTTTTGGTCTAATCGAAATACTCAAACAACTTTGATGGCAGGTGATGGTATCAAAAATATTCAAAATCAAAAGGATTTATTAACATATCACCAGTTATTAGTAATCAATACATTAGCATACAATCCTATGCTGACAGAAAAAAACTATTTAGAATTATGTGGTATGATGGCTTTTATAAATGAATATATTAATAACGAAGGAATATCCAAAAGAAAGCAAAAGGCATTTAAAAAAATGTATAATAGAGTATATCAATCATTAACCTATAATTTATTATACGATAAATCTGATATTTCAAGTATATGTTATCAAGATGAAAGCATTTTTGGCGAGTTTATCCATCCTGAATTACCTGCGATTGGAGAAATTTTACAAAGGTGTAGTTTAAATGAAGGTTTTAATAATATAAATATAGAATCAAATGGAGATTTATTCGAAGATTTCTCTAAAGATAACAATGATGATGAGTCATCTAATCCTTTAGCACGAATGACTCTTTCTTCAGATTCAATATTACAAATAAGAAAATTACAAAATGTAACTTGTATTAGTGCTTGGAATAAAATTCCTCAACAAATATCTGAGTTTAAATTTACAATGTTATATTATTTATATCATTTTATGAACTCCTCAAGTTCCTATAATCATTTGCTAAAAATATATATTGAATTTTTAGATAATACAATTAAAGGTAATGATAATAATTTAGATTTTTATGGGTGTTTATTTGATACTTTAGTGGGAGATGATGGAAAATTATCTCCTTGTAATCCATACATCAATAATACTCAAGTAATAGAAATTTCAAAGAAACTTAAGGGCGATAATATATCAATATTACAACAAAATATAATAATTCCAAATTATAAGATTTCAGACCCAAAAGATAAAAACCTTCGAAGGGAATTTAATGGAGTCGGCTTAACTCAATTTATAGTTATGCTACTAAACCCTAAATATTCTTTATCATATTCTATGGAAAATATTATTTTATTATTACGACTTCCTCGACAATTCGCAATGGTTGAAGAACAAATATTTAGATTAAGTTTTGGAGATTTATTTAGTGTAAGGCAAAACAGATTACGAGGAAATCTAGCAAGAACAAAATATACCTTTACAGTTCCTTCTCAAATTAATGAAGTTACATTGACAGATGAAAATCTCGATTCAGAACAATTAGAAAGATTGGTTGAACTTTATGACATAGAACAAGAAACATTACTTTGTTTAAAAAGATTAGCAGTATATTTAACGGCACTTTCTAGTAATCCATACATTCCGGAATCCATGCAATCTAAGTTAATTTTAACAGCCCAAACAAATACTACCTATTCAATACCATCGAATATTATTAGAAAAGACTTTATTGATAACAAACAAATAAATTCCTATAAAGAAAATTTACATTATCCTGATATATTCGAATTATATGGTGCAGATTATGATTCTTTTGAAATAAATTTTGCTACCACAGATTTAAAAACTACAATAATTGAAAATTTAGTAAAGAATCCCATAATTTCCAAAAATACCATAAAAAAATTAATTAATGATGTAGATAAATCGTTAATTCAAGATTTAATTTTAAATGCTAAATTTGATTTTAATGATTTAGAATTTGAAAATACAAGCACGAATAAATTATTATTTGATAATGCACCTGATATTATTCTTAATAATCCTGCAATAAGTGATGAATTAAGATTACAACTATTTAATATTTATTTTACTTATTTATTCAAAAACATCAATAAAAAACAAAAAGATTCTTTAAAAATATTCAAAAATTTTATTTTAAATGCAGGTAATTTAAGAAGTGTGAAAAATTTAACTGAATTAAAACAAAGTTTACAAGAATTAAATTTTGATAATATAGGTATGTGGAGAGGAGGTTTTGGTAAATTTCCGATTAATAAATCTATACCTGAAAATATTCAAAGAATTGGAGATTCTATTAATGAAGAGATAGTTGATGTTCAAAAACCTCAAATTATTATAGATGTAAACTTTAAACCGCCATATGAATCGGTTTTTAAGATGGGGGATGATTATTTCTTAGATGACGTTAAGAAAGGACTCTTGCAAGAAATAAATTTACAAATAGAAACTATAAATCAAATGATTAATGAAGAATTAGCACGATTAAATGTTGAGGAAAATTATGATTGGGATAATATAGAAGATTTTATAGAAAATAATGAGGGTGATGACGAGGTTTTACCCCTACTTAATTTGTTAAATCAAAGAAGAGAATTAAAAGCAGAAAGAAGTAAAATAACAGAGCAAAATAAAATGACTACAGGTAATGCACCATTATCTTTAAATATAAGGTATGTTGAAAAGGCTGAAAATACTGACAAGGGGTTGAAATTGTCAGGAAGTTATTGGGATAGTGGGAGGGCTAGAATTACTAATAAATGGAGTGAGGTATATCCTAATGGTTGGGATTCTGTTTATGGTTGGAATCAAGATGATTATGGTTTAAGGGATGATGGTAGTAAAAAATTATGGAAAAATCAAATAACTTTGGTTTTTTATGATAGTAATCCTGAAATAGGATGGGACTTAATTACTGATGGGGGGGAAGATTTGCCTTTGTGGAGATATAATAATGATTTTTGTAATTCAGCAGCAGTAAAAAAGGTTATCAAGGCTATGATAAATAATATGAAGAATCCTGAATATAATTTGATGGAATTTTTAATAAATTATTCATCAATATTAAAAACTAGTGGTAATTTCATGTATAATACTATTAATCATCGAATAGAGGGGAGAAAAATTAGTTTGACAGATGATAGTCTTGGCGATAGTGATTGGATGCCTGAAACGTGGTTATTAAATTCTGTATTTACACAAATAGATGAAAAGGGCGGTCAAACATGGTGGGATTATCTTCTTTTACCCAATTCAGACGAGGTGGAGGATTCACTCCACTCAATTTACACCCAAGACTCTCTATTATTTTTATTGTTTTACAGTTGCTTAGGTTCGGGAGTAATTAGAAAATTAAATAGACCCCCTCAAGTATTACTAAAACTTTTAACATCGCTTAGAAACGAACAGGCTTACGAAGAAACATTAGAGATATATAATATGATTGAAAATGGAGAGGACGGATTAAAATACTTGAATCTTGGCTTACCAATTGGAAACTTTACAATGGATGATGCAGGAAAACCCATTTTACTTTCTGTTTGTGGCGAATGGAGTTATAATATGACCTATCAACGATATTTGAGCAATACTGGAAAAATTTTGGTAGTAGATAATTTAGGTAAAAAAATGATGGGTGTGAAAAATGATATTCGTTTTTATGATATGGTGTATGGTGCTACAAGCAATAATTACGATAGTGAATTAAATCAATTTTGTAAGCAAGTTTTAATAGAAAGAAATTATGATTTAATAGAATATATGCGACAGGAAGAAGATATAAATGTAGCAGCAATTATTCAAGATGCAGAAGAATTTGAAATGGGTGCAGAAGAAAAGATTAATATAGATAAAGATAAAATGGAAAAATATATCCTGAAGATATTAGGAAGTGAAATTTTTGCCTAAAGTTATGTGTCCTGTTTGTAAAGAGGTTTTTAGAAATCGTTCTGATTTGACTGAACATAAAGCAAAAACAGGACATCAGGGAGGTGCTGTAATATATACAGAACCTGAAAAAAAGACTATCAAGACCAAAACATCTTGGAAAAACCCCACTAATACTAAGAAGCCTAACAGATGCCCAGTATGCGATAAAAGATTTAGAACAAAAAAGTCTTTAGAATCTCACCAAAAGGATAAAAAACATTTCGGTAATAAAATAGAAGAAGGTAAAAAAATAGAAACGAAAACTCAGGAAAAATTAAAAGTAACATATACAGATAGTGAAAAGAAAGATTCCCCTAAACAAAAATTAGGTAATGGGTATGTGGTGATAACAGATGCCGATTATCGTAAAATAATGGAAAGTGTGGAAACTATTAAAGGTATTGTTAATTTTGAAACTATTTCATTCGAACTACTACCTACAAACAATTCGTGGCTAGTGTCATACGAGTTATCTAACGAAACGGACTGGGACTATATTTTATTCTATTGTGATTTTGTAGAAATAGAACATACTTTAGAGTCTTTTATGGCTCTTGAGAGTAAATTGAATTTAGAGAATAAACCATCAGTTTTTGATTTGGCCTCATTACAATCAAGGGCAGGAGTATCTAATGAAATCAGTATTTATCAAAACTATGATTGTTTATTTATTACGCAGGATGAAGATAAAACTATTTCTTATAATGATTTATTTGTTACTATAAAAGAAATTTTAGAATCGAAAGAAAATAATTTTTCAGGGAGTGATTTACTATTAGTGGCTGGAGATTGGAAAAAACCAGTTAAACAAGTGATAAAAAAGCCTTCGACCTATTACAAGAAAGAAAATAAACAAATGTATAATCAACCATTAGGAAATAGATTTCAAAACAAATGGACTAGAAGAGGTGATGACTGGTATTTATGGGATGCCGAACAAGAGGTGATAACAGTAGATAAAGCAAATTCTAATGAATCGGATAAAGAATTAAATTGGAATGCAAATCCAGTATATTTAATTACTGAAGAAAAGATTTGTATTGATAAATTAGTGAATGTAAAATTGTCTATAAATTGATTTTAGAGGTAATTATTTTATTCTAATGGTAGTAGAACAAAGGTATTAAATAGTTGATAAACAAGGTAATAATATGTATGAACCAACCGATTTTGCAGACACAATTTTTAAACAAAGATATGCACTAAGCCACGAAGAAACGTGGGATGAGGCTTGTGAAAGAGTTGCTAACCACATATCTTCTGCTGAAAATGGTAATCGAGATAAGTGGAGTAAAAGATTTAAAACCGTAATGGTAGATAATAGATTTATTCCCGGAGGGAGAATATGGTATGGTAGTGGGAGGATGAAGGGACAATTATTAAATTGTTTCGTAGTTCCTGCTGATGATAGTCGAGAAGGGTGGGGGAAAACAGTAAGTGATATGTTAGTCATAAGTGGAACTGGAGGTGGAGTTGGAATAAATTTTAGTCCAATTCGACCAAGAGGAACTCCTATTAGAGGAACTGGAGGTCAAGCGACAGGTGCCGTATCTTTGATGGAAGTAATAAATCAAACAGGAGAAGTCATTAAGGCCGGAGGTGGTAGAAGAACTGCTCTTATGCAATGTCTTAGATACGACCATGCTGATATTATGGAATTTTTAAGTAAGAAATTTAATCGCTTTGAAATGACTCAAGATAATGTGGGTGAATTATTGATGGACACATACCCCAATCTTCCGAAGGAGGAGTTCGATGAGATATTAGAAATTTATAATGAGGATGTGGAAAAGGTTATACAATCCTTAGTGAAATATCAATTAGACCAACGGTTAAAAAATGCTAATGTTTCAGTATTAGTTGATAATGAATTTTTTGATAAAATAAAAAATGACGAAGATATTATTTTTGAGTGGAATAATAAAGAAGTAAGTCGTATTCCCGCAAAGGAAATTTGGGATATTATTGTTTATAATTCTTGGGAATCTGGAGAACCCGGTATTTTAAATCAAGGTTTAGCAAATGAAATGAATAATATTTGGTATTATAAAAAATTAATTTCTACTAATCCTTGTGGGGAAATATGGCTAGAGCCATATGGTTGCTGTGATTTAGGAGCAATAAACTTAGTAAGTCATATTGACCCTGAAACTAATGAAATAGATTGGGATATGTTAGCCGATACAGTAACTGTAGGAGTCAGATTTTTAGATGATGTATTAGATGTTAATATTTATCCGCTCCCTGAAATAGAAAAGAATTGTCAAAATGTTCGTAGAATAGGCCTCGGTATTATGGGTCTAGGACATTGTTTAATTAAAATGGGTTATAGATATGATAACACAGAAGGTAGAAAGATGGTTGAAAAAATTATGAACTATATTAAAAAGAGGTCTTATGAGGCTTCAACATATATAGCAGCAGAAAAAGGTTCATTTCCTGCCTTTGATACAGAAAAATTTCTTGAAAGTGGATTTTGTAAAACTTTGACAAAAGGAATCAGGGCTAAGATTCGAGAATATGGAATTAGAAATTGTGCATTATTAACTATTGCACCTACTGGAACAACTTCAATAGTTTCGGGAACTTCATCAGGTATTGAGCCTGTTTTCTCGGCTGGATATAAGAGAAGATATTATGCCGATGTAGAGAATAGTAATGAAAGACAAATAAGGGAAGAGATAGTTATTGACCCATTGTTTCAAAAATTATACCAAGAAGGTTATGATTTGTCGTCTTTTGTTTCAGCACATGAAATTTCAGTAGAGGACCATTTAAGAATGCAAATAATAGTTCAAAAACATATTGATAATGCAGTAAGTAAAACAATTAATTTACCTCAAGACTATCCTATTGAAAAATATGGTAATTTGTTATTAAAATATGCTCCTATGTGTAAAGGGACTACAGTTTATAGAAGTGGAAGTCGAGGTAATGAGCCATTAGTCCCATTAACTGTTGAAGAAGCCAAATTACATTTAGAATCACAAGGGATAATAATTGGTTCAGCCTCTAGCGATTGTATGAGTGGGATATGCGAGGTTTGATATGTTAAATAAATCTGCTTTTCAATTAGGAATTATTTTGGGTAAAAAAGCATTTGTGAATAATAAAATATTTTATAAAGACGTTTATAATACCTTGGAAACCGAAGATGATGCGTTGGAGGTTATGTTAAATTGTTGGTTAGCAGATGAATTAATGATAAATATGTTTTATGGTGATTTAGATTTTAATAGTATGAGAACGGGATGGTCTAAGGGATTTTTAGATTCTTTGTTTCCCATGAGAGATTTTTGTTAATACAAAGGTTTAAGTATTAGTTTATAATCGAATGTTATGGACATTATAATTAGCGACAAGATAACTAACGATTCTTATATTAAAAAAAGTCTTGAAAACATAATGTATAATACATTACAAAAAGGAAAATTTGAAATGTATCGAAAAGGAAAAAATATAGTAGTGAATCTTCAAAATACAAACTACATTCATAAAGATATTCGTAATGAATTAATTTATCAGATTCAAAACACCCTTCAAGACACCCAATATTCTTCATTAATATATACTCATGGAAAACTAACTACAATAATACACTCATAAGGTGGAAACATTTAAATAGGTAAAGGAATACTCGAATATTATGACTAATGAGACAAAGATGGTTAGTGAAGATGATTTTCAATCGCATACAGTATATGAATTAAAAGATGAATTAAAGGAAAGGGGTTTAAAGGTTTCCGGTAAGAAAAGTGAATTAATAACTCGATTAGTATCTGACCTCAATGCTACATTACAATCCGTAGAAAACGTCATTGAGCAAACTGAAGAAGCGGTTGATGCAGTAGAAACGGCGGCAGACGAAGTTGCTGACGTTAGCGAAAAACTTGCGGAAAAAGATATTAAGGGGGCGATTTCAGAATTAAAAGATGCATCTGACGATATAGAAAAGGCTGCGGAAGAAAGTATGGAAGCAATTGAAGATGCTTTTGAAACGGCTGAAGAATTAGAACAAAAGGCAAGAGGTATCAAAGCACGTTGGGATAAGTTATCTAAAAATCAAAAAATTATGACTGGATTTGCAGTTGTAGTGGCTGTCGCATACATATTAGTTTCGGGCGATTATATAAATCTCTAAACACAATCTCTATTTCTGAGTAAGTATTATATAGGTATGATAGATAATTTTAATCTATGACAATACGAACCGCAGAATTTATTTCGCCTAAACACCCTGACAAACTTTGTGATAGAATATCGGATTCTATTTTATATGAATATGTTAAGGGTGATAAAGATTCAAGATGTGCAATTGAAACTTGTGGAGGACACTCAAAGATTTTTATTACGGGTGAAATTACTTCTAAAACCAACGTAAGTGATAAAAGAATTAAAGAAATAGTTAATCAACTGACAGGAATTGATGATATAATTATACACATTCATCAACAATCTCCTCGAATTGCTCAAGGAGTAGATGTTGGGGGGGCTGGCGACCAAGGAATAATGATAGGATATGCTTGTGATGAAAATGAAGAATTAGTTCCTCAAGAATATTATCTAGCAAGACAATTAAATAGATTTATTTATGGTAAATATCCTTTTGATGGTAAAACGCAGATTACATTAGATGATAATGATGTTAGGGTTGTTGCCTCTTTTCAAAACGCACCAAAGGAAGATTTAAAGATATTAGTTAAAGATTTTTTTACTCAATACCCTAAGTATAATATTGTAGAATTACATTGTAATCCAGCAGGTGATTGGGAAATTGGTTCTTTTCAAGCAGATGCAGGAGTAACTGGAAGAAAATTAGCAACAGATAATTACGGACCTAGAGTTCCCTTAGGAGGAGGAGCATTTAGTGGAAAGGATGTTACTAAGGTTGATAGGAGTGGAGCATATATGGCTAGAAAAATTGCAGTTGATTACCTTAAAAAATATGATGCTAAAGAAGTAAAGGTTGAATTAAGTTATGCAATAGGCCATGATAGACCAATACAGGCTACTGCTATTATAACATACGATAGTGGATGGGGTAAGGATGTAAAATATATTTCAGATTATGATTTGTCTCCTAATGGCATAATAAAGTATCTCAATTTAAAAGATATAGATTATTCAGAAACTGCAAAATGGGGTCATATGGGATTGGACTTTCCTTGGAACTAATTATTACCAAACCTTTATAGGTAATTCAATAGGGGGAGATTCGTAGAGAGTTTTTTGAGAGGGACTATAATGAAAATCGGAAAAAATGAGTGTAGAAAATCGCAGAGAAATAGTCCTTGTATATATGACTTGGTTAATTATGTTAAGATAAGTGATACTTTGACAAATAATATATATCGGTGTAGAAGGTGTAAAAACACCCACCACGAAAAGATAACTTTGGAAAATCCTGATTGTTTGGTATCGCCTATGGGAAATCACAAATGGAAGTATGAGAAAAATATATCTTTTCACCAACATTGGAAACATCAACAAATTAAAGATTTAGAATGTTGTGAATATTGCACTACAACGAGAGAGGTTAGTTATACTCGGCTAATTGGCTATAATCCCCATAGATGAAAGGGCAACAAGGCATAGGTTTTATATAGGTAATAAAACTAGGATAGTATAGAGGCAAATAAGATGAATAAGACTCAGAATAAAATGTTGATAGAACACTTTGAAGAATGTGGTAGTATTAGTAATGTAGAAGCGCAAGCAGTCTATAAGATTAGGTCATTACCAAGAAGAATTTGCGATTTGAAGGAAATCGGTTATAAATTTTCAAGAAAATGGAAAAAGGATTTAACAGGACAAAGATATGTTAGATATTACCTAGTTGGAAGGAGTGATTAATTATGGATAAGTTTATTTGGTTAAATACTACTACTGGAAAAAGTTACTTAAATCTTGCAGATATTAGTGTTATTAGTTTTAATAATGGTGATGAATTTTGTGATATTCATATGAGGAGTGGCACTATATTTACAACTGATGCAGAAAGTGGACATTCTTTGTTTGAGAGGCATGAAAATTATGTGATTAGTAAGGCAACAGCAAAGATTTATGAGGTGAGTGCATGATGAACGAAATACAACAAACGACATACGATTTTATGGTAAATGAATATAATAAGGGAAGGCCTGATGAGTTTAAGGGAGCAAATACTTTTGATTTGTTTTCTATTCATATGATGAGAGAAATCATCAATCTAAATCCTTCAAATGAAACAAGAGAAGTTGCATTGAAATTTATAGATTTTGTAAAGCAAAATAATAAAATTTTACATAGTATTGAAGGTTCTTTAGAGTAAGTTTTAAATAATAATTAGGGAATTGCTTATAGTGTTATTAGAATTAATTTGCGGTGCTATTGTAATAGGTTATTTGATATTTTATTTAGGCCTAATTTTTTCAATGGCTGGGTGGTAATATTATGAAAATAATTAAAGGATTTTCACTATTGCCTTGTTTTAGTTTATGGAAAAACATCAAAACTTTTTTTAATAAGGATAATTAGGAGAAAATCTTTAAGTAGTAGTCAAACTAACTATTATTTATGTCTGAATCCGATGATACTGCCAAGAGAGATATTATTAGAGAATTAAAAGATGCAGCCGCCTTAATGGATGCAGTTAAAGAAATTTCTAAAGATGTTGATGGTAATAAAATACTTAATGGTGGAGATAATTCTACTGAAGTCAAAGTTGAAACCACTCTTGATGGTGATGTAGTAGATAGAGCCATTGAATCGGTTCAAAGAAAGGCAGAAAATCTTAGAAATTTAATAACTACTTTAATTCCAGTTTTCCTCTTATTAACAGGGGGCGGGTTAGAAGCCTTCGGAGTGATTGATATATTTGAAGATGAGGGAGAAATTTCACAAATTGCAGATTCTTGCGGATATGGGATTGATTGGGCAGATTGGACATGGGAAAATGATGAGTTAAATGTTTTTGGCAATTTATGGACTGATTGTGAAACTATTTCAACTGATTATTTAGACACAATGGTAGTTATGGCTAATGCTTTTGATTCTGAAAATCCATCTCAAGAATGGGTAGTTGGAAATATTGATATTTATGATTGGTATCAAGATTCTAATTTCCATATAGAACTGGGAGATGCCCCTGATAGAGAAATAGTTATTTGGGTGGATTTATTTATTCAAGATGATTTTGACAACGGAGGAATTCCAATTGCACAAACACAAATTACAGGCGTTAAAAAACCTGTCGAAATAGTTTGGGGTTGTATGGATTCAAATGCGGAAAATTATAATTCCCAAGCAAATGAAGATGATGGTTCATGTGAATACCTTCCTGAACCGATACAAGGTTGCACCGACCCTGATGCAGAAAATTATCAAACGGAAGCAACTGAAGATGATGGCTCATGTGAATATCCTCCTGAAGAACCTTGTGAGGTAGAGATTGCTAATCATTATCGTGGACATATGGCGGATGATGAAGAACAAGATGCAATTTTAATTGCATTTAGAATTATTCCTACAAATTGCGAAGATGAAGAATTAGAGATTGGTATAGAACTATATCAAAATGGATATGGTGCTAATTATACCCATTATTTAGTTATTGCAGGAGATGATGATAATGATATTAATTATATTTTCGATGGTGTAGCAGTAGGGAATTCATGGATTCCAAAAATAACTGCTTTTCTTGATGATGAAATTTTAGAACAAGTTAATTTTTGGGGAATAGATGTTGAAGCACAAGACCCTAAATTTTGTGAAATTAATCTCTTTACCATCAATATTCAAACTAACAGCACTAATGCAACGGTAGGATTTGACCTTGATTGTGGCGAACAACCTAATGAACTTCAGGGTTATAATGTTACAGTTCAATTCTTAGTTTATACGGTCAATCAAACCATTAGTCAAGCCGGCGGAGAAGGACCTCTTCAATGGATTACAGAAATCTACTACATACAAGGATATGCTGATGATTTTAGATATATGTTTTTAGATAATTTTTCACAAGAGAATACTACTCGCTATGACTTTTATTGGTATGCTATGTGGGAAGATGGAGAAGGCAATCAACAATTACTCGAAGAAAAATGGTTGAACCGACAAGTTACTGCATAATCTTTAAGTATCTAAAACTAATAATAATATATTATGTCAGTTTTAGGGGTAGATACTTTTGGAAGCCCTATAAATAATTTAGTTTTAAATGCAAATACTCAAGAGTCAATGGAAGGACAGTTTATTAGTTTGATTCAACCTAATATGGCAACGAGTAATTATGATGGTTTTACAGATGTTGAAGATGAAAATACTGAAGGTTCTCAAGTAACTCATAGTGTTAATGCAGGTAATTGGTGGGGTGGAAATAGTCAAATTGCTAACAGACCTGAACAAGCAACCGATGTTGGTAGTGTAACATTTTTAGATACTAGAGGACTAGAAAGGGCTTGGGATATTGATGAAGAAACCGGTGCCCAGACTGAATCAACAACCCATTGGTATGATTGGAACACAGATTCAAGTATTACAAACGAAGAAGCACAAGCAAGCATCGCTAGTTTATCAAATCGAGCAGGAGCAAGAAATCTACAAGAATTTGATGAAGATGGTGATGGAAATATTGATAGTTACTCTTGGACACAAGATGTTCAAAGAACTTTTTGGAATTTCTTAGACAGACCTAGTAGAAATACTAATTCAGCAACAGATTCTAGTAGAAACTTTTTACCCCAACAACTTCCAAACCAAAGACCACGCACGAATTTTGATTTGATGCCTAAATTACCATCCACCCAACAAGAAAAGACAACCTTTTCGGAAAGGATTTCTGCGGCTTGGAGGGCATTATTTAGGTGATTAAATGAGAAAAGGAATAGTATTAGAGAGTGTGATTGTAGGATTTACTACATTAGTAATAGGTTCGGTATTAATGGTAATTCCTAGTAAAAAATTGGAACAAAATAAAGCATGGCCTTTCATTGGAACTTTCTTAGTAGGTTTTCTTGCTCATATAGGTTATAAAACTTTCGGATTAGATAAGTGGCATTTTGTAAAAATCCAATAAATTAAAAATCATATCCAAAAATTTCAAATTCCATTTTATGTTTTTCATAAACTAATTGTTTGGTTTCATCATCATAATATTCTCTATAACCAGTATCTTTAGGCCTAGTATTAGATTTATACTTAGGTAATAATTGTAAATTATATTCTTTAATACCTAATTTTTCACAAACATTAATTATATCTTCTTCTAATTTTTCATACCTTATAATATAATTACAACAAGAAATAGGATAACTTACGTTAGCAGAATTGATGACACTACTAACACAATGGATATTAAGATTTATACAATCAGTTAGTCGGCAAAAATCTTTAAAAGTCATAGTATTCATATTATAATTATTTACTCCATCACTTACCCAATCAAATGTCGGATGGTTTTTCCAATAATAATAAGAAGATACAATTTTATCATAAGGATTTCTTATCACACAAAATTTAAAATATTCATTAAACATTTCTTCCCCCCACTCATCTCTAATAGAAAAAGCATTTGTATGTGGTCCATTATTTCCAATACTTCCTACCTCTCCGTATTCAGTTTTTCCTCCGTAAGCACCCACCAACTCTATGTCATCTTTGATAACAAAATCAATATGGGGGTCTATACAATATTGTGCAAAAAATGATTCTACACTACTTCCTGCTACCTTAGCATTTTTAAGGTAAATAAATTTATATCGGTGAGAAACTAAAACCATATTATGCACGACCTTCAAAAAATTTAAAATTATTTACACCACTTAATAATAAAGATTCCCATTGTTTTGCCATATTGATACTAGTTTGTGTTTTTGCCCATTCCACACCCCTCCTCTTAATATCACTTATTTCTTGAGGATTCAGCAAATAATATTTTAATACCTTCGCTAAATGCATATAATATTCTTCACTATTTTTTCCCTCATGATAAATCAACCCCCTATCACCAATTACATCAGGCAAAGAACCAACATTTGAGGTAAAACAAAACGCACCCGCCCTTTGAGCCTCTAATGCAGTAATACAATAAGTTTCTTCAAAATCTGTTGGATAAAACCAAAAATCAGTTTTCCCCCAAGAAGCAACCAATTCATCATTATCTACTCTAGGCCTAATTATAATTTCATGAGGCGATTGTTCTATGACTTGCCTCAAAGTGGGAAATTCTTTATCATAATATTCTAGGTTTCTTGATTCGGAAGAACCCTCTCCAAAAATCTCTAAAGAAATAGCAACTTCTGTAGAGGGGATGTAATTCATAATTTGAATAGTTTTTTTTAACCCTCGTAACCAATCTGAAGTCCAAATCATGCGATAAGGAATTTTTCCAGTAGGATTACTAGTCTCAATTTCTTGATTTATACCATGTCCTATAACTTCAAAATGCCCTTGCGGAAGTCCATAAACACTCCTAATTTTCCCTTCGTGAAACGGTGTCAATACTACTGACTTTCTAAAGATATTATTTCTTGCGGCCAACTCATATAGATTTTTTCCACTATCTTCTATTGCTACGCCCTTATACCAAGGCAAGGCAATTGTATCATGTAACCATAAAATAATATTGGGGTGATTTGTTTCTTCATAAATTAAAAAATTTAAATATCTTTGAACAATAACTGCATCGTAATCCATTATATTTACTCCATGACTTTTCATACCCAATCCTCCAAATATATCTACTTCGTGTCCTAACTTATTCAAACCAACAGCAAGCCTACACAAAGACCCTTCACTACCCCATCCTCGGTCTGAATCAAAATTAGAATCTACATTTTCCATAGTTTTAAAAACTCCATCATTATAACCAGTCCAAAAAAGAATTTTCATATCAAATATTACGATATAACATATTTAAATCTTTGCAACCTTTTATATATACGAGGCAATAACTTTATAATATGGTTAATTCTCTTGATGAAGAAGAAGAAATCAAATATAAAAAACCTATGGATGAAAATTTAATTTTTGTATTAGCCGTTAGTTTTATTTTTATAGTGGCTACATCAGGAACTCCTTATAGCGATTCAGATAATTTAAATATTGAATCTATTCCTTGTCATAAAATCAAAGGGGAAGTTATTTTAAAAGAAATTCAAGACGAGGAATATTTAATTTATGTTGAACTTTTTATGGATAATAATTTGGATGGATATATTGTTACAGTTAGTGAAGTTACTTATGATTCTTATGAGGTTGGAGATACTTATGAGCAAATTACTTGTGATATAGGTTGGTATAATATGTTAAAAGATACTATTAAAGAAATGTTAGATGCTGGAGTCTTAGAACAGTTTTAAATAGCCCTTCTGTGTTTTTCTTAAGTAAAATAAATAAACCTTTAAATAGTCGTAATAATAATCTGTAATTATGGCTAATGCATATTTCACAAAGGTAAATAAGGCAAGAAAATCAGATGCGAAATCTTTTGAATACAATGGAGAAACATACGTTCAAGGTAAAACTAAAACAGGAATGGTTATTTACAAGAAAAAGGCAGGTTCAAAGAAGAAACCAACCACGAAGATGGCGGCTGAAACAAAGCGTAAAAAGACTACTCCTAAGAAAAAGACTACTCCTAAGAAAAAGACTACTCCTAAGAAAAAGACTACTCCTAAGAAAAAGACTGTTAGAAGAGTTAGGAAAGCCCCTGCTAAGAAATCAGGCAGGATTTTAAGGGGTAAGAGAAATTCACCCTCAACTTCAGCAACTTCAGTTAAGGTAGGAACTAAAAGAACTGGAGGAGATGGTAAGATGTATGTTTGTAAATCCTATGACCGAGGCGGAAAGAAAGTTCAAAGATGGGTCAAGGCTTAATAAACTTTAAGTAGTCGAAGGTCTATTGTTTTTTTATGGTAAGTAATAATATCTTAACTGGTATTTTTGTAGTTATAGCCGCAGCAAGTATTTGGCGAGGAATTACAAGATTAGAAGATAATTACTTTTTCCCTGAGAACCCAAATATTAGTATATTATCTAGCCTATTATTAGGTGTTGGAATATTAGCGTATAAGGGTAAGGACATAAAAACAATAACAGGATGATTAATATGAAGAACTACCCGAAACTATTTTACGAAAAGGAAACGAAACCTCTACACAAAGTAGGTTATACACTAGCATTAGCAACTATGGGTATAGGTGTTTTAGAAACTGCACACTCTATACCTTACATCGTGAGGGGTGAATCAAATTTTACAGGCATGACATTAGGACCAATCGCTATAGTGGCTGGTGGAGTTATTGCTTATTCATATCTTAAAGAAGCAAATGTTATCTATAATTAAATAGTGATACTATGAATGCAAAAGAATGGCATAATTGGTGCTTACAAGTTGCAGAAAAACTATCCACAATTGAAAAATCTAATAAATTACAAACTCGTATTATTATTTTTTTATTAATTTCTCTTATCATTAGTCAAGGATTAATATTATTCTATACAATCTAAGATAAACCTTTAAATAGGTTAATATGAAAGTTACATTATGGATATGGTTGATGAATTGCGTGTATTCCATCATCCAAAAAAAATAAGATATGGAAATAATGGAGATGGAGGTTATGTGGTTGCTGATTTGGATATTAAATATGATTGTTACATTTCAGCAGGAATAGCCGAAGAAGAGAGTTTTACAAAGGATTTTTTACAAGCCCATAGTTATATAGGTAAAGAAAATAGTTATGCTTTTGATGGAACTATTGAAGATTATCCTTGGGAATATACAAGTGAAATCCAATTTATAAAAAGGAATATTAATAATTATAATGATTATTGGAACACGACTCTTGAAGATTTAGCAGAAAAATATGATAATATATTTTTAAACATAGATATAGAGGGTTATGAATTTACATGGCTTGAAAAATTAAGCCTAGAACATCTAAAAAGTTTTAAACAAATAACCATAGAAGTGCATGGAGTAAATAACGACCATTGGCATGATTGTTCTCATCGTATGCCTCTTACTCAAAAAGTTAGGATGATTAATAAATTGAATAATACTCATTATTTAATTCATGCACATGGAAATAACCATACTGGATGGGTAGAGGTTATTTATGAAAAGGATTATGATATACATAATCTATGGATTCCTAATGTTTTGGAACTTACTTTTGTCTCTAAAGATTGTTTCGATTTTAAGCCTAATTTAAATACTACTCCGTTACCAATTAACGGGTTAGATTATCCTAACAGGCATGATTGGTTAGATTTACCATTATTTACATACCCCTTTGTTAATATATAATGATATTTTAAGTTATTTTTGATATTATTACCATATCTTTATATAGTTAATATTATAATTAATAGGTTAGAAGGAATAGCGGATTCCTTATGAAAGCCTAAAAGTAGATAAATATGAAGGAGAAAATTGAACAAAAATTAAGAAGAATAACAACGATTGCATTATCAGTATTTCTGATGACGATGAGCGCAAGCGTGGTTATTGGTGATGGTTCAGACCCCTTAGACCCCTCAGATGGAGGGGCTGATTGGGATGGCGATGGTTTAACCAACGCTCAAGAACAAAGTCAAGGCACAGATATGAATAATGCCGATACCGATAACGATGGATTGCCGGATGGATGGGAAGTAGCCTATGGGCTAAATCCTCTTTCCGCCTCGGATTCAAGTGCTGACCCTGATGGAGATGGATTAACTAATACGCAAGAATATGCGGCTGGAACAAATCCTAATTCGGCAGACACCGATGGAGATGGAACTCCTGACGGTCAAGACCCTTTTCCAAACGACCCAAATGACGGTTCATCGTCAGATTCTGATGGGGATGGAATTCCTGATGCTTACGACCCTGATTTTCCGGGTAATGATGAAGGAGATGGAAACGGAGGCACAGATGGTGGTGGCGAAGGTGAAGGCGAAGGTGAAGGTCAAGGTGAAGGGCAAGGTCAAGGGCAAGGTCAAGGACAAGGTCAAGGTCAAGGTCAAGGCCAAGGTCAAGGACAAGGTCAAGGTCAAGGTCAAGGCCAAGGTCAAGGTCAAGGTCAAGGACAAGGTCAAGGACAAGGTCAAGGTCAAGGACAAGGTCAAGGTCAAGGTCAAGGACAAGGTCAAGGTCAAGGACAAGGACAAGGTCAAGGTCAAGGACAAGGTCAAGAAGGCCAACAAGGTCAAGGACAAAACTCTCAATCAGGACAAGATAACTCTCAGCCTCAAGAAGGTCAAGACGGTTCTCAAGCGAATCAACAAGATAATGGGCAGGGAAATCAACAAAATGGTGGTGAACAATCAGGCCAACAAGGTCAGCAAGAAGGTCAGGACTTAAATGGTAATAATCAAAACGGACAAAATCAGCAACAACAAGGTTCTACTCAATCAGAAAATCAAAATTCCCAATCACTAAATGAACAACAACAAAATCAACAATTAGAAAATCAATTAGAGAATGGCGAGAATGATAATGATGGAGATGGAATACCTGATGATTTAGATGTAGATGATGATAATGATTGCGTTCCTGATTTTATGGATGATACCCCTAACGACCATGATGAAGATGGTATTGATGACGCTGATGATAATGATGATGATGGTGATGGAATAGATGATTTTATAGAAGTTACTGATGGATTGTCTTATACTGATATTTACGACCACGATAATGATAATATTTATGATTGTGTAGATATTGATATAGACAATGATGGTTATTTAAATTATCAAGATGAATTTATTAGGGACCACGATAACGATGGTATTAATGATAAAGACGATGATGATGACGATAATGACAACATTTTAGATGTCGATGAAATTGGAGGAGCATTTGGAAGTTATAGATACGACCACGATAATGACGGACTAGTAGATTCTTTCGACTTAGACGATGACAATGATGGTTTGAGCGATTGGTTTGAAAATTCAGATGGTAATATTTTAACTGGACAATTCGACCACGATAATGATGGATTAGCAGATAATCTTGATGATGATGATGATGCAGACGGTATTATTGATACCTTAGAATCGTAATTCTTATTTTAAATTTATTAAAGTCTTAAGCATTTAGGTGTTTAAGGCGCATCATTCCATATGGGTAATGATTCATACCAAGCATAATAGAATATAAAAAATATGGTATTAACCACACTTAATCCCCACCCCAATGAAATATAGTCTTGTATAGGATTATCATGGAAAAACCATACATAAGTGAATATGATGGGTTGCACCACTACGAAACCTGATATTGGTCTTAGAATATCTTTCGTTGAAATCATATCCCCCACCCGTTTGTTTAAGTATATAAAACTATGTGTTTTCATGCATCCAATCATAATTTGGAAATAAATGATTTTTAATCATTAATAGTGCATCTGTGCTAAAATTGTCAGACCACTCTATTTGGGTGGCATCTTTTTCAATCCATATCAAATATTTCTTTTCGTGTATTTTATTCCATCCTGCCTCAATATAGTTATCTTTTTGGTTATCAGCATATAATTTCATTTCGGCCTTAGAAAAAAATTCTTTGTGGTGGTATATTTGATTATCCTCTATAATGAATACCCCATAATAGGTTTCAAAAATTCCCATATATTATCATGCGATATTTTGTTATTTAATACTTCGTAACCTTTAACAAGTAACAACAAACTATTTAGAGCATGGGTAATTATGAAACTGACTATACCATCGAATCATTTGGAGCCGGAATTATAGATTTAGAGATTCCTGCGGATGTTTCAATCTATTTATTGGAAATTGACGTTAGTAATACTAAGTATGCGAAATACTTTGAGGTAGTAGTATTAGGAGATGGTGATATATTATATGCCGGAGATTTATTAGATGAATTTATTCAAATATTATTTAATTCTAAAAAAAACCCAATTAGAGAAATAAGTATTATTATTAGACCTTCCAAGAAATTAGAAATTGAAACAACCAAATGGTTTGTTTTTAATGATGAAATTAAATTTACAGTAAATGGATTTTATAAGACAAGTATTATTGAAATAGATGATGAAGATAATTTTGATGATGAATCTTTTAGAACTGATTGGGGTTGAAAAGATTTATATATGTGTTAGATGAATCTTCCATTGTGGCTAAATTAATTTTATTTACTGGAAAGGGAGGAGTTGGCAAGAGTAGTGTTTCTGCTGCAACCGCATTTCATCATGCTAATGAAGGTTTTAAAGTATTATTAGTTTCTTCTGACCCCGCACATAGCACAGAAGATGTTGTCGGCAAGAGTGTAGGCACAACTCCGACAATAATTAAAGACAATCTTTGGGCTATGAATATCTCTTCTCAAAAAGAAGCAGAATCTTTTTTGATTGAGATTGAAAAGTATTTTGAAAATACTGTTACTAAGTGGTTTCCGGGATTTGATAGTAAATTATTAACTGAATGGGCTACATTTCCCGGTATGGATGAAGTTTTTGCATTAGAGAAAATAACAGAATTAACTCAAAGTATAGAATATGATTTGATTGTTTTTGATACTGCTCCAACAGGCCATACTCTTAAGGCATTAACAACTCCTGATACAATGAATCGTTTTATTCTAAGAATAATTAGGATGAGAAGTAAGATAGAAAAACTAAAAACATTTTTTATGAAAAAGGACGATACCGACAAAATGATTAAATTTTTACAAAATACTATTGATAGGATTGAAAGAATAAAAATATTATTAAAAGACGAGAGATTTGTTTCTTTTAATTTAGTTAGTATTGCAACTGAAGCAGGATTTCAGGAATGTATAAAAACCATTAATTTTCTAAATGCGAATAATTTTTCGGTAGATAATGTAGTTATTAATCATCTAGTTCCTGATTTTGAAGAAGATGTATGGGAAGCAAGTGCCACTAATAAAGCAGTATCATTAATAAAAATGGAATATGAGTTACAAAGACCTTATCGAATTAAATACCAACAATTATGTGAAATTGAAAATATTAATTTAGTCGGGTTATATAAAGTTCCATTTCAACCAATGGGAGATAGGTTGAATGATTTTTGTAAATTGATATGGAATTCTCAAGGTATGGATTATGTCTGTGAAAAATCTTTTGAAATAATGGAGGGTGATGATGAAACTATTGAATTAACTTTAAAGATACCTAATACTGATTTGCTTAAATTAAATTCTGACGGATATAGTATAGATTGGAATAAATATAAATTTCCATCTGAATTGAGAGATTATCAAATTGTAAAATCTCGCAAGTTGAAAAATGGATATAAAATAATTTTTGAGAAATAATAGTTACATTTATATACTTGTTTTCCAATAATTTTATATGGATTCAGGACTTACCTTTGATTGGGATAAGGTTAATATCGAAGATGGGTTGGTAAATGTTGAATTAACTGAGTTGTTTGAATATTTTGGTGAAGGTAAGGTTTGGTATAGAATTTCATCTTCGGGAGAGGGCCTTCATGTAATAATCTCAGATATGTATTATGACCCTCCAACTAATAAAATATTATTGCGCCCTATTCCTATGAACAGTAAACTACAAATGGAATTTAGAAAAAAATCTCTTTTGGAATGTCAGGGTAGATTTATTTCAGATATTCATAGGATTAGAAATGGGCTAAGAACTTCAAGAGTGTTTGTTGTTAAAAATGGTTCTAAATCTTCGGAGTGGAAACCCTATTATCCTCAAGTCCAAGACTCTGAACTTTGAATGGAAAAGGTTTAAATAGGTTAATCTTAGATGGATTAATATGGCTGAACTAGAGAGAAGATTTTGGGATAGAGTAGGAATGTATGTTACAAAAGAATTTGCAGAGGAATGGATAGAAAAAATGAGTGAGAGTAGTAGCACAGGCGGAAAACATTTAGATGATGATATTGAAGAATATATTGTATCAATGCCACCTACAAGTGTTCAATTACGAAATGAACTAAATAATTTATTTGATGCACCTTTTGAACAGGTAGAATTCCCTAAAGATATAAAAGCGATTTTATATGCTGACGATATGGAAAGAAATCGAGTTGCGAAATTAAAGGAGATGAAGGCAGAAGGCCATACTCTTCAAGAAGCCAAGGAATTATTCCAAAAGGAATTGGATATTGGAGTAGCAGAAATTTTGGGTGTTGAGGTAGGTAGTCTAGCAATAGGCTTAGGGGTGGCTCCGGATGATGATTCGGGAGCAGATGTTGAAGATGACAGAACCTAATAAAAAAAATATGCCTTTGACGGAAGCATTAGTATTTGATATAGTTGAATACCTTCTTGATAATATGGGGTATGGGTATTCTAATGAAATTTCTTTTTATATTGTAGATAAAAAACCCAAAAGATATACTTCAAGAGAAGTAGTTGGGATTTTAAGAAATCGTCCCATGTTCAAACACGCCAAAGTTTCTGAAAGGAAGGGTGGCATTAGGTGGAGATTAGATATTAATTCATTAGAGAGATACCTTTTCCAAAAAGGATTCGAATCGAAAGCAGAAACTAGAGGGTTTTATGAAGATATGATTAAATTAAAGGAAAGACAGATTTTCGCTACTAAAAGAATAATTGAAAATGATGATTCTCAAACAGTAAACGAATTATATGATAACCTTTCAAAAATATGGGCATAATAAGAGAATGTTTTATATAGTTAAAAGTAAGTCTGTGTATTATGGAGTTCTTTATTCGTGCTTATGGTGTTTCAGATAGTAACAAATCTTCGAAGGATATTTTTAAGTCGGAATTCCCTATTTCTAATGATGAATTTATAACTGAGTGTAATAAGTTAAATGCTAAAAAGTTTTTACTATGTGTTAGAGGTCGTGGTATCAAGGGCTTTAAAAAATTAGATGAGTATGTTGCGAAAGAAGAATTAGAAGTCTTTAACGCAGAAACTATTAGTGTTAATCAAAAATTAACTTTAGATTCTTTATCAGATGGAGACTTGTTAAATCTTATGGATAATATGGTAAAAAATGCTCCTATGGATTCAGAAGGGCAAGATAAATTTATGGCTGATTTGAAAAAGTTTAATGCAGAAATTAGAGAGCGTTCTTTAATGAGTGGTTCGCAAAAAAATGCGGCAGAAGATACTATTGTTAGCACCGGATTTTCCGTAGGTTCAAGTATTGCTCCATTTATGGTTGGATTATTGACAGGAGGTGTAGTAATTTATGCTATCCAAAAGAAAGAGATGGAACAATTAAAAACAGAAATCAATTCTTTAAAGAACTCAATACAAGAGGCAGAAACCGCTATAAATAATGTAAGATTACAAGCCGAAAGTATCATACCTCAGAAAAAAACTGCTGATGAGAGATTTATGGCAGAATATAATATGTTAAATCATCGCAAAAATTAAAAAGATTTAAATAGTTTGTTTTTAATTTAAAACTATGTCTGAATTTGATGATGTTATAGAGAGAGGTCATAAAAGACCTAGGGAAGAGGAATCACAGAAAAAACCAAGAGGTTCATTTAATGAGAAAGAATCTCAAAAAGAATCTCCAGATATTACTCTATCTTCTCTATTACAAGATGAACCCTTATTGGCAGAACTAACGAATAATATAAATCCTGAATTAAAAAATCAAGTTTTAATTCCTTTGCTTAATATTGTAGAGAAATATGGATTTGCTAACAATTTTGTGGCTTCAGAAAAAACACAAAATTCTTTAGCATTTATGGGTGTATTGAGTGATGTTGCTCCTGTTCTTCAAGGGCTAAGTCAATATTTAGAAGGACACCGAAATAGTTTAAATGATTCTGATAAAGAATTTTTACAAAATTTGCAAAATTTAGATTCTAGTGAAGATTTAGAAGGATTATTCAATTCAGAAAATGAAATGGTGGTAGAATCTCCTCAAAAAGAACACCCATTAATAGGAAAATTGCCCGAAATAGATGCATCCAAAGGAAAGGTAGATTGGATGAAAATTATGGACCCTGATGGAATTCATAGTGGGAATAGAACTATAACTGGAAATTTCACAATAGATGATGAATTAGTTTTCCCTAAAAAAAACACCCCTAAAATAAAATTAGCCTCAGTTGAAGAATTGGCAGCACAAGCCGGAATAAATTTAGATGCACCCAAAATAAAAACTCCTATAAATAATAATCAACCAATTCAATCAGGTGATTCGGAAATCGCTCCTGTAAACATTGATGAGTTTTTAGAAGTTTCTCCTCAGTCTACTGTTCAATCTTTTGATGTTCCTATGGGTGAGCGATTTGATGCTCCTCAAACTTATTACGATGGAACAAATGGCTTAGAAGAGGATTTACAAGAGGGAGAACCTCCTATCTCTAGTTTTGATTTACCTTCTTCAAGAAGGCCAGTTGTTTCTAAGTGGCAGAATTTTGAATCTACTGAAGAAGAATAGGGGTTAATATGAGCAATCTAGTTTGGAGAAAATACGTTATAAATAAGATGCCGTATTGGATAGAGTGGTTTAAGAATAATCATTTTCAATCATATATTGAGATGTTACATAGATTTATTATTACTAATCCTTATTACCTTCCTAAAGATAATGATTCAGCATTGTTCGAATTAGGTTCTGATTTAGATTTTTTTGATATAGATGAAGATTTTTTCGATTCTTTAACTGATAAGGGATTGAAAGTTTGGTATAATTCTGATTTTCAAGATTTTATGTATGAACTTCAAATTGTAGGTGGTGAACAACAAGAGATAAAAAAACTTCTTAAGTTATATAATAGATTTCCTTGGTGGTTTAATAGGTGTTATTCTAAAGTCCATGAGAATCTAGCACAATATTTTGAATCAGAAGGCAGAAACTTTAAATAGAAGCACTAACATTAAAAAAATATGGATAATGAAAATGGCGATTGGGGAGTTCAGAAAGGTTCACTTTCATTGCAAGATTCTTTTTTAGAATATATTCCTGAGAATGAAGCAATAAACGAGCAAGATAATATAATTTTAAGTAATCAAATATCTTTTCCTCTTAAATTTTTATACCAAGTTATTTTCGTGGGTGGAAAGAGAGGGTCTGGGAAATCTTATACTGCTGGAGTCATGATGGAAGAACTAGAACGATTAGGTTTACAATATGTTTGTTTTGATGCTTTAGATGCTCATGGTGGATTATGTGAATTAGAAGGGGTTGAAAGGATAACTCCAGTTAGGGGTGAGTCAGTCAATATGGTGAAACTAACAAAAAAATTGAGAGATACTCAAAAATCATTAATAATAAATGTTTCGGAAATTCCATTAGAACAACAACAAAGTTTAATTTCTGAATATTGTGAGACTCTATTATCTACTGATATGGATGGTAGAGGATTAATGACTATATTTGAAGAGTGTCAAGACTTCGTTCCTCAGATGGGGCGGCCTGAATCATTTCATGGTATTGTTCGTTTATGTAAATTAGGTCGTTCAAAAGGTTACGGTTGTGCTTTGATTTCTCAAAGACCTGCGGCAGTATCAAAAGAGGCGTTGTCTCAAGCCTCTATATATATGGTTCACAACGTAATAAATACAAAAGATATAAATGCCCTTAAAGACCAAATGTCTTTTGGGACGGACACCTCACGAATAGAAAAGATATTAGACGGTATAGGGGCTTCAGAACCCGGAGAAGTTGTAGTATATGCTCCAGAGTTTTTAAAGGAGGAGGGTTATATAACGGTTGGCAAGGTCGATAGAAAAAGAAGGACTGAACACATGGGTAAAAATATTGATGTAAGACCTAAAACTATAAATATGTTTTCTCCGACAGGAATCGAAAGCAATACCTTGGATGTAGTGGGTGATGACAGAGATTATATTGATATAGGTGAGGATTATGGCTCAAATAATAATTTCGAGTTTAATACGGAAGATGATAATGATACAGATAAAAGATATGATTTCGGAGATGTTGGTGATGAGGAAGAATTTACCCTAGAAGATAGATTGACTTGGATTGCAGAAGATATAGAAAATGAAAAAAATATTAAAATACCCAATACTGGTATGAGATTTATTGCAGGAATCGCATTTTTAACAGGTGGTATATTTTTAGCAACGCGAAGAATATCCAGAAATTATTAGCAATCTTTAAATAGTTAAAATGTATTAATAGGAATATGAGCAACAGACAGATAGGTAATATAGTATTACCAAGACAACCTCCTCGCCCAAGAATGCATAAATTTGAATCATTTAATTTGGTAAGAGATACACTACCCGCTCACAATGCTTCGTTACAATCTCTTAATGTTGGAGCATCTACAATAAGGCCACAAGGCAATGTGCCAAATATGCCTATTTTAAATGTGCCAATAGCAAGAGCCGCAGAAACTTATAGACCTGCTCTATGGACTAATCACGGAGTAACTGAAAGTTTTGGAGGCAGCCCTAGGTGGGAAGCAGAACATTTGGCTCACAGACCTACTAATCCAAGAAGCCTATCTATGCCAAAGAAAGTAACTTATAATGCTCCACCTAAACAAGTAAGAATTATCGAACCTACAATTGTCCCGAAAGCAAACATCCCAAACATTCCTAAATTTACTGCTGAAATGATGGGTAGTTTAAATCCTATGACTTTTGAGGCGAGAGCAGTTCAACCAACTCTCAGAATGAAAGATATGGGAGGAATTGCTTCATCTACATCTAAATATGCTACACTAGGTCAATCTCACGGCAGAGCCTTTGGTGCGGAATCATGGCTTAAACCAAGGTTTCAATAAATGCAGCAAATATTTTATAGATATTTATAATTAGAAAAAATAAGATAATTTTAAATAGTCGCACGAATATCATATAATATGAGTTTACCTATCCACCTACAAGCAGAAGTAAATCAAGTCTGTGAAATCGGGTTAGAAGGGTATATAGCAAAGGAGCATAGAAAAGAAAGAAGGAGTTTTATAGAGGATGGTATAATGACTGGAACTGCAATCTCAGGGTTGTCTTACTTAGGATTCAAACAAAACTATTTGCCAAATTATTTCATTCCAATTCCTCTAGTTATATCCTTTGTTTCTTCCTTAATTATATCTTCTAAACACGTTGGCAAAAATGACGCTGAATATGAAACTGCTTATAATCAAATTTGTGGTATGAGAGATAATTAGGGTAAACCTTTAAATATCAAAAAGGATAGATGATAGATATGGCTAAACCACGCAAGTTTTATAGAAAAAAAACTTCTAAGGGAGAAAAAACTATTGCTACAACAAAATGGCAAAAGTTAGTATCTCAACATGGTGTAGAAAAAGCAAAAAAACATTATGTAGGATATAAACAAGTTCCAGCACCACCTACTACTTCAGGAAATATTAGGACTGTTAAGGGAGGAACCCGAAGAGTTAAAGATAACAAAATAGGTTCAGGCCGTAGAAGTCAATTATTTTACAAAGGAGATAAGGTAGGGACATGGACACGAAGTAAAGGAAACTCTACAAAAGGAGGTTCAGGTCTAGGTTGGTATATGGAGAGAGGTTTTGGAACAGCAAGAAAACCAGTTCCCGATACAGCAAATACAAGAAGATTAGGTATTGCTAATAAAGGTAAGGTAACTAAAGCCGCAGAAATTAAGGCGGCAGATGGTATGTTAGTTCCCGGAGCAATCTCAGGTTTAAATCAAGAAGAGGATTGGGAAACAGACGCATATGATAAGCGTGGTAAGAAAATAGAAAAAGAGGCTGAATATATGGTTGATGAAGAAGATTACGAAGAAATGGATGATTTTGACGCTGAATTAACAATGTGGCAAAGAGCCGTAGCAAAACATGGTATTCCACCAGCCCCTCGAAGTAAAGCAAGAGGACATGGTGCGTTTAAAGACTATCGCGGAAGAAAACAAACAGACGGAATCATGTTTCAACATGGTGATAAAGTCAGTAGTTGGGATAGAGATGAAGGATATTCTACGAAAGGTGTTAATACTGGACGTGGATGGTTCATGGAAAGAGGCTTTGGAAGTGCTAGAAAACCAGTTCCTGATACTCCATTAACAAGAAAACTAGGAATAGCAAATTCTGGTAAAATGGTAAGGGGTATTAAAGGTAAGTTTTCAGGATTAAAAAGAATGTTAGTTCCTTCCGGTGTTGCTGGCTTAAATACAAAACAAGATTGGGAAATGAATTATTTCAATCGTAAAGGTTTGCCCATCTTTGAAGCAGAGACAGGCTCATGCCCTAGTTGTGGGTGGAGTGCCGAATCTGTGGACGAGTGAGTTGATGACGCACAATTTTATACAAATATTAAATAAAATAACCCCCCTACTAGTGAATACCTTAAATAACGAGTTGTTTTAATTTGTCTTTACAAGCAGTTGCCGTTCTTGCACCAAATAATAATGGAGTGAGTGGGGTCGTAAGATTTACTCAAGAGGGAAATGTATTGCACATTGATTATGATATTAAAGGATTATCTAATGGTGAACATGGATTTCATATACACCAATACGGTGATTTAACTGATGGTTGCGATTCGGCTTGTTCACATTTTGACCCTTATGGAAAGGAACATGGTAGTTCTGATTCAAAAATTAGGCACTTAGGAGATTTAGGAAATATAACTTCTGATAATGGTTTAGCACAAGGGAGAATGTCTAATAAAAGCATTTCATTATATACGGGTAAGATTAATTGTATCGTGGGTAGAATGATTATTGTTCATCAAGACCGTGATGATTTGGGGCTAGGTGGTGATACCGAATCTTTGAAAACTGGAAATGCTGGAAAAAGAGTAGGTTGTGGTGTAATCGGATTAGCAAAAAGTTCTGTTGAATGTGAAACCAAAATATTAAATAGTAATAGTTCATATATTGGTTTTGGAGCATTAGTGGGAAGTGTTGTAGGATTAATACTATCAAAAAAATAAGAGGCTTAAAAATGAAATTTCCGGAATCACCTCCTGAATGGGTAAAAAAAATGTTAAAAAATGATAATGGCTTAGGAGATACCGTAGAAAGAATAACTACAAAAACTGGCGTGAAGAAGGCAGTTGAATATGTTTCCGAGAAAACAGGAAAGGATTGTGGCTGTCAAGCAAGAAAGCAATATTTAAATAGTAGGTTTAAATATAATTAATTATGCCAAGAAAATACCCTGATTATTTTTATGAAAATCGACCTGATTGGGTAGAGATTTTAGATACAATTAAAATAAGCACAAAACCTGATAAACAAACAAGAAATACCAAATACTGCGGGAATTGTAAATTTATTAAAAATATTCCTACTCAAGTCGATGCTTATTGTAATAAACATAAGGTGTGTATTAAGGGGCAATGGTATTGTAAGTCATGGAAGCAAGGAGATGCTGACAAAATTAAAAATAAATCATTGAATTAACATAATCTTTAAGTAACAAAACGAGAATCATAATTTATGAGTATTACTATCTTAGAAGTAGCCGGTATAGGAATCGGTGCTATATTAATTAGAAATATTCTAAAAATTAAAGATTCTAAAAAATTAAAAGAGATTTCAGATAAAAAAAATAATTCTCCCCCAAACATCTCACAAGATGGAACTGGTATGACTAAATATGGTTTTAACGATTTTAGAATGGTTGATACTAATATTAATAATGGACAGCCCGGTGTTATGATGGCTGAAAGTTCATTGATTAATCAACGAAATTACGAACAAAATATTACTCAAGAAAAAGGAAATCCATATCCTATCGCTTTCGACCCCGCTAATGATTTTTTACCAAGATACAGATGGCCTGATGGTTCAGTTTGGAGTCCTGCTTACAACCCAGTAGATTCTTACAGACCTCTTGATTATCAACTTACGACTAATCTTAGCGAGGTTGTTTATTAGATGTGCTATTGGAATACAGTAGGGGGTATGAAGAATGAGTAACCAGCAGGTAAGAGAAACCTTAGCGGCAGGTAAGAAGTTCATAGATGGAGATTGGGTAGAGGAGTGGGTAGATGAACATGATTGGGTAGAGGACTTGCCCTTTGGCTATGCGGCAGATGGAGTGAGAGTTAGGACTTGTAGAGAATGTAAACTAACACTTGTATTCAACCTAGATTCCCAAAAGGATGCGTTGATTGACGGCAATATCCCTAAACATATGTGCGGAGATGATGATGCAGAATCCTTTGGAGCAGAAGAATGGGATTTTGGAAATGATAGAGAAGCGTTAAGAAATAGTGATGAAAACTCCGATTTTAATAATGCTTGGAGAATGGTTTTTAGAACAGAAAGAAGAGATTGGCCTTCTTGGGGTCAAAAATTCTATGATAAATACAAATGGACTTTAGAGGATTCAACTTGGAATCCATATGCTAAAGGTGGTATTTGGGAAGATGAAGAGGACCTTATGATTGACTCCTTTGAGGCTGAAAAATTTCCGATGCCTAAATTAGTAGGTTGGGAAGAATCTAAAGAAGTAGGTGGGTATTATGGTGCTTTAGGAAGGCCAATTATTACTGTTCAACACACTTTTATAGGTCCTAGAGGGGGTAAAAAGATTGAAGAAGTAACCTACGAGGCAAATTCAAAATATACAAAGACGATTAAAAGAGCAGAATCCTTTGAGGCCGAGAATAATACTAAATTTGAACTGCTTGGTTCTAAGTATATTGAAGGTGTAGGTATTGTTACTGAAGGCTCTCCATATCTTAAGAATTATTATGGTGAGATGGATGAAT
>Ga0209337_1000307_pt1 | contig 38693 bp, 40 predicted proteins | sample LinPmetageLP53_FD_184044 | JGI IMG/M metagenome (GOLD analysis project Ga0209337, IMG submission 184044) | Marine viral communities from the Pacific Ocean - LP-53 (SPAdes) (version 2) | ecosystem: Environmental > Aquatic > Marine > Oceanic | place: Pacific Ocean | collected 2010-02-08
GATCAAGTCCAATTGCTTCTAAAAACTCTCTACTTATTGCATTTTCAGTATCTATATAAACAGCTAATCCTCCTTCCTTTTGACAATTTGCCAATGCATGAGCTGCTAATAAAGATTTACCTGATGCCTCTAATCCTGTAATCTCTGATATTCTACCGATTGGAAATCCACCTTCCGGCCTATTTGAAATTGCTAGATCGAGCATCGATGAGCCACTTCCGACCCATCCTCTCACTTCACTCGGAGCCTTAGTATCTCCATCTAAGAAAAATGCAGTTTGATATCCTGTATTCTTAAACTTCTTATTAAGACTATCCGCTAACTCAACCGCTAGGCTGTCTTGAAGTTCGCTTTTTGTATTTGTTTTTGCCATTTTGTAACCCTATTTATTTAATCGTTAAACAAATCATCAAATGCTTTACCAACATCGTCTACTTTGTTAACACCTGCAGGAACCTTTTCTTCTTTTTTAGTTTCTATAGTTGCTGTAGTTGTATTTGAACCTCCTTCTTCTGGATTCAACCAATTCTCTAATGCTACTTTAAGATCATCATATGATGGTTCTTTAAATATATCAGCTAGATTAGGTTGGTTATTTGTAGCTTGTTCAGCTACATTTTTATCTTCTGTTATCGCAGTAACATTAGGTTTTACTCTAATTGTTGTTTTAGGAAATTGTCCTGCCCCTTCTGATGGTGTAAATTCTACTAAAATATCTCTACCACCGGATGGATCTGTAATATCACCGTAATCTGGATCTGCTATTACACTTAATAATTCAGTGTAAACTTGTTTTCCAAATCCCCATAATTTAACTCCTTCAGATTCTTTTCCTCTAATTAGAACAGGAGCATAAATTCTCAATTTAGGTTCCATTTTCTTTCCTAGTTTCCATTCATCCGAATTACCGGAATTTTTTAATTTTTCACAAAACTCTACTACTGGGTCTGGTTTTCCATTAGTGATCGGTGATAAGAAGTTTTTCTTACCTAGATCATAATGAAAGTAAAGTTCTTGAAAGGGATTATTTCTATCGTGCTGATAAGGTACTATTCTTACAACTTGTTTACCTGGTTCAGGTTTCCACAGGTTATCTCTACGAGCTCCTGTTGTTTGTAACTGGTTAAGTTTGCGTTTTATTGCTTCTAAATCAATTGCCATTTCTTTTCTCTATTTTTAAATTTATAATTATTATTAATATAACAACTTTATTTCATTTATCCTAATGATTATCGAAAAAAGTTGTAAAAAAGTTTTTATTTTTTATTTTTTAATTTTGAGTTTAATTATGGCTAAACTCTAATCCTTTCTATTTAATATAAATATAATGAATATATTTCAAATAACCTAATTATTAATTGAAATATATTCATTATTTTTGTCTTTATCTGACTTTATATTTGATCTTACCTTCTTCTATATAAACACCTTTTGGTTCACGTATAATTTGGCCATTAAGATTATATAATCTATTATCTTCAATAGATTTCTTTAATATTTCTTCCATGCCACTACTACAAGGTAATCCTGAATCGCAATCTATATATTCTGTTACAATAACATCTACATATTCTATAACATCTACATATTCAATTACGTTAACATATTCAATCACATCAACATATTCTATAACATTGACATACTCAATAACATCGACATATACAGTTTCATAAATAGTTTCATAAATATATTCTATTACAGGTACATCTACATATATAGTTTCATAAATATACTCTATTACAGGTACATCTACATATACTGTATCACATTCTATTACTACTGGTTCTGGACATTCTTCAATTGTTGTTGGAACAACATCAGCTCCTTCATCAGTTGCATCTACACAATCTTCATATCCATCATTTATGTAAAATGAAGGTACACATCCGTTTGGTGAATACATTGTCCAATTGGAGGGATCTTCTCCACAATAAAATCCTTGCGCTATTGCACACTCTAAACAATTGTTAGATAAACCATTTTGTGCATTGAGTCCTAGACTCATGATTGCAAATAAAAATATAATTAATTTCTTCATAACTTCTCTCCTTTTATTAATATTAATTATATATAAATATCAAAAAGTTATTGTAGGATTATAAATCGATTCTTTTAAATAATTCCAAATGAATATGTCTTATCTCATCACCATCCGTTAACATTAAAGAATTTTCATATACTGGCCAATTTAATATAAATTTTTTGTCTAATACTCCATTATTAGATTTTCTTATTATTGCATTTAAAGCATTAACTGTATATAATGTATTTGTTTCTTTCTTCCTATGTATCATTATTGTGTTAGGAGTCTTTTTATAATCATCCGGTTCCACGTTATATGTTATATATAATTCTGATACTTTTTCTGCATTTGAAAATACAAATAATCGTTTTTCAGATACTGTGTATGATTTTGAAATATAATCACTGATTATATCTAAATCTTTCTTATGTGCAAATGTGCATAATAATTGTGTTCTCATTAAACTCCCTCTACATTATCACCTGTTGCTCCAAAAAATTCTTCAAATTCTGGTCTAATATCTGGTGGTGGTCCTTTATGATCTAAATCTCCCTGCCATTGGCCTTTACCAAATCTAAATAATAATTGCAGATTTATTAATACTGTACCTTCTGATTTATCAGTTAATATTATATCTCTTCTGTAATCACCATAATCTGATTTCATAGGATTGATTTGTACATTTAGAAAATTCATTCTATCTTCTATCAATGATCTAGACGGTATAGTAATTATAGTCTCGCCTTCTTTTGCAACATACATATAATTTTTATTATTATCAGATCTAAATATATATGCAATTAAATCACTAAAATCATCTTTCTGTTGCACTTGATTGGTAGTAATATATTTATCAATTGCTTTATTTAAATTTTCTTTTTTGGTATCAATATAAGATTGTTTAGTTGCTTTATTGAATAATTCAAATAGTTTTCTATAAGGACGTATCCATTGACCTCTTTGCCATTCTGAAAATGCCATTGGTTCTGTACGTACTTGTTGAAAATCAATGTATTGTGGTGTATCTTTAAAAGATTCTGCATTGTCATTTATTAATGTAATATACGATGTTAATGTTGTATCAATTGCATTTGCATATTCACCTCCTTCTTGATATAATGTTTTTAACAAACCTTTTTTCATATCAATATCAAATGCATATTTTAAAAGATTAATAATAGATAAACTACCAAATTGACCTTTTCCGTATTTAAGTGATATGATAAGTTCTTCATCACCTGATTCTAATTTAACTTGTATAGTAGCATCGGCAATTTGCTTTGTTCCTGTTGCCCCTGTTTCTGTTACTCGTTTAACTCCAATATACTGAGCTCCTTCATACGCATCTATATTATCTAATTTTAATTTAGTACTTCTTGCAGATTTTACTGCATCAATAAACATTTTTACAATTACATTATTAAATTTACCATCTACCAAATAATTAACAAGTACTGATTGAACATCTTCAATGGTTATATTTTTATCTTCTAATTTACCTAATGAATTAATTAATTGAATTAAACTCTCTTCAGAATTAATACTATTTAATTGTCCACCTTTTCCTTCAATAATTGCTGCAAAAGCTATAGCAAAAAAATTTTCATGTAATATTTCTGTATCTGTTTGTTTTGTTGCCTCTGTTAAATCTTCAACTGGCTTGGCATCATGAAATGCTTGATCTAATTGATCTACTTCTTTTAAATCTGGATTAGTGTCTTTTTCAAATTCAGTATATTTTTCACCATATGGTATACTCCAACGCTTAGGACCTGTATCAATTGTTTCATTTACAAATATAGAGCCATTCATTCCATACTCATTAAGAATTTCATGTAATGTGTCCATTTCTGTTTTTGTATACGGTGGTTCAGCGTAACCTTTTGGAAGTCTATAAAACCACTCTCGTATAATCGAATCCTTATTCATAGATATACTTTTTTAATAAATATCAAGAAACTCTGGAAGTCATATCCTGCATTTTATGATAATTCACGCCAGCTTTTATTTTAACAGGATATTTATTGCTTCTGGACATTGTCTCTCGTAACTTTATTATCAAATCTTTACCATCTCTCATATCAAAATCAAATAATAAAGAATCATAAGTATATAGAACAAGTTCTGTATTATATTCATGTAACACTCCATTCACATCATTTATCACATGTAAATTGTTTTCTGTTTCAGATGCTTGTAACAAATAGTTAAATAATTTGTTAGGATTCATATCATATAAATGTTTTTTATATAATGGGCGTTTAAAATAAGGAGTTTCAATATAACCTTGTTTTTTATATATTTTCCATAATTCATTTATATATTTCTTTACTTTACCAAAAAATGGAACCTTTTCAAAATCACTATCTATACCTCCATACAATAATCGGAATGTAATTTTCTTACTATCATTATATTCTTCATCTGATATTTCTTCTTTACCAAAATATTGTTTAGCAAAATATTCATGAATACTTCCTTCTGGTAATTCATATCCAATTATATCTGCAATCAGTCTTGGATGATATGCATCAAAATCCATTTCTAATAATGAGCCTTGTTCCCATCTTGATACAAATGATTCTCTACAACCATCTTCTTTATTTAAGGCCGCATAATTAACTCCACCAAATTTATTTGATGGCCTGCCTGTTGTTGTCCATATGTTATATTCTGTATAGGCTTTATTATTTACAATTCCATTTGCTTTAAATTTTTCTGTAAATTTATTATAATCAATTTGCAATCCTGTTCTTTCAATTGCATAAAAGTTATCAGTTACCATTCTTTCATATGATTCAAAAGCTTTTGTCTTTTCAAATGTCAAATAAGATTCCATAAACTTTTTTCTCATATCTATACATCTTTCAATATGTTTTGTAATAGGCAACCAGTCATGTGTATTTGTTTCATTATGCCACCATCTATTCCAGGCATCATGTGCTGATGTATTTGTTTCAGTTAATGGTAACATTTTATGGGTTTGCCACCATGCAGTCATATCAGCATCATAGCATTTATTTGAATAGAAATTTGCAAAGCGTTTCTTAGCAAGTACATATATCTCATGAGGACTTGTAAGGTCGTTTAAACGTTCTATATCCATGTTAAAACAATCCTTATGACGGAAGGATATAATATAATCTAAGTCTTCTAATATAGAATAGATATAAATAAAACTTATATGATTATTCATGAAATGTTGGAATGAATCTGAATACATAGGTGCCCAGAATGACGGTCCAGATTGTAATGTATCTTTTAATTTTTGTAACTGATTTTCTTGTTCTATAAATATCATTTATTAAATATAACAATAATATTTCGTATAACCTAATTATTTGCTGGTGGATATGGCGGTGATGGTGCTGGTGGATTAAATACATCTGGTAATTGTTGAGTACCTTCTGGCTCTGGTGGTTGTATAATTGAATTTTCTCCAGACTCATCAGCTCTTCTTAATAATTCTCTTCTTCTTGCAATTTCTTCACTTTCCCTTCTTGCATTTTCCCTTCTTGCCCTTTCTTGATCTATTCGTAACTGTTCAATGTCTTGATTTTGTAATTGATTAGCTCGATCTAATATTGGACCTCCTGACAATCCTTGTCCACTTTTCCATGATTTACACCAATATCCATTTCTAATATTGGCACGCCATTTACTACATGCATTATTATTTCTAAACCAACAATTACCACATTTTGATCCGTACACTCCTAGTTCTTCATTTGGTAGTGCATAACTTTTAGGAAGATATTGATGAATTAATTCTCCACCAGGATATTTCCTATCAGCTAAATTACCATCTGAGTTGACTTTTAGTTGTTCTTCTGCAGGAATGAATTCTCGCTCTTTCTTTTTATGCAATTCGCTATAATCTGTTAAGAAATTAACTATCCCAGGCATATCATTTTCTGCCGATAAAACAACACGTTCATTAACCTTTTCAACTTCTGGTGGTGCACCTTCTATTGTCCATGTTATAACTTTTCTTTTATATAACCCTGCATCAACACCTGGATTATTAGATTTATTAAATTTATCAAATTCTTTAGCTGAAAGTTCAAAAATCTCTGCTGCATCATTTATTCGTTGAACAAAAAATCTTCTTATATTTCCTCTTTTAAAATCTCGTTCTGTTGGTAATGGATAATGTGATTTTGGTTGATAATGTAAATCAAATCGTCGTTTAGTAAGTTGAAAATAAATTGTATTATTTTCAGACCTAATTGGACGCTCTGGTGTATCAGTAGGTAACTGGGCACTACTAAATCTATCCGGAGTTATACTGTCATCCATTCTATGAGCTGGATTCACTTGTGGTGCAAATGGCATTAATTGTACACTTTCATCTGAATACTCAGCACCAGAATAAATTGCACCATTAGGATAAACATGGTAAGGTCCTATATATTCTTGAAATTCAACCTTACCGGTATAATCTGGATTACGTATTATTTTATTAATATCAGGAGCTATAGATTCAACCGGGACTTGCACTGCCTTTGTAGTACCATCTGGTTGATTTTTATGTTTTATAAGAATTTGTGAATTACCTTGTGCATTGCCTCCTCTTTTTTGATCTTTTTGGCTTGGCTTTGTATTTTTTTTCATGAACAATTGCATTAACAATTGTCCTGCAGTGAATAGACCCTTTTTAATTAAATCTTCGGGAGTATACATTGGCTTTTTTGGTATATTAGTAGCTCCACTCATATTATCCTCCTGAGCTCACCATTCTCATGATAGCTTCAATTGTTGTTGTCCAATCGCCTCCTTTAAAGTCATGTGAATAATTTGTTACTGTAAAAACTGTTTTTGTACTTTTATTTGATCTATACCGTTTAGGTAAGTAAGATGATGTTACTACATCGCCAAATTTCCAATCTGGTATGCCATCCATTGTGGCACTAAATTTTAACGGAAAAGGTAAATTTTTAGGATCAAAATGCATTCCATCCTTTATCCTTGTATCAACAGGAACTGCATTTACAATATCTCTAATTAAACCTTTTGCAGCCGATATAGCATCCGATGACATTTTATCAGTCATTAATCGTCCACGTAATTCTTGATGTCGACTTGCTAGTTCAGCTGCCGGATCATTTTTTGGTTCTATTTTTTGATCTGGTGGATCTATATCTAAAAATGTACTTGCTGCCTCTCCTTGAGGTTCTCTTATATCACCCATCATTGCTCTGGATTGTATTTCTTTTGGAATATCACAAGAAATATTTAATTCTCGTATACCATTCTTTCCAGTTGTAGGATTCAATGTTGTTGCAGTTGGTATTGTAGAATGTGGTGCATTTTTATTGACTATATAAATATCTGAATTAGGTCCTGTATCAGGATCTTCTGATTTTTTTTCTTCATCTATAACCACATCTCGTTCTAATGATAAATCCCATGCTCCTCCAGAATATTCTCTTATAACTGCAAATATTTTTTTAAAAAAGGATTGTAATGTAATTCGGCCGTTGGATCGTTGATCGCCAATATCTTCAGTAGTTGCATCTTCTCCTTTTGTTGATGTTTCATATGCTTCCTGTAATTCACGCATTAATCCCATACTTAACAAAATACCTTGAGGAGTACCAAATCCGGTCGATGGCGATACTGCATCAATACCCATTTTAGAAATTTCTTCAAATGAATCACATGTTATATAATCTTCTGATTCTCCTGTTGATCCGTCTTTGTTATATGAATTTTCTTTTGCATCTTTATATGGAAATAATAGATTAAATGGATTAGGAGACCATATTTTTTTACCTTCCATATCATATTTTATAGCTGAGAAATCATCGTTAAATAAAATTTTATATCCTTTTGTATTATCATTAATAATATATGTATTAATTACATCTACTACCGCGGCTAATGATATATATGTAATACGAGGAGCTCCTAATTCGTTTTGTGCTGGCATGCTTCCTGGTGGTGTAAATTCTTCAGGTGCAATCAAAGCTCCAACTGCCGACATGGCTGAATCCATGACACTTGTTTTTGAAGCTCCATTTTTAGGAGAAAATCCTGATGATTCTCCTTTGCTTAAATTACTCATGATTAAATATTGGCAGTAATCAAAAATATTTGCGCATTTTGCCGATTCTTCGCCTCCTTGATGTGATGTCTGAAATTGTTCTGGTGGAATATTTTGCTGACCATTAATATCTATTTGATCATATTCAGCTCCTTGACCTACTGCTTCAAATGAACATTTAAAATAATTTTCTTTTGTTATTTTATATGTAGGCTTAAAAACTATAAATTGTGCTTTTTGTTTATCTGATTTGTTTCGTCGTTGTGACCCTTCTACATATCCCCATACAGCTTCTACCTTTGCTCCTGGTGTTAAAAATATTTTTTCATATTTATTAAATTGAACTAAACTATAAACTGTAAAACTAGCTTTTAATCTTCTTAAAGAGCCAGCCAAACCAGACATTGAAACTGTTACATCTCCTAATGTTGGTTGTGGTCTTTTAGAATCATTTGGTTGATATAAATCCTTAATTTTTTTAGCCCAGGATGCAGGTAATGTTCCTTCTGTCTCACCTCCTTCTCCTATTGCATTAAGACGTATATAACATTTATCTCGAATCTGAAATTCGGGTTTTTTTAGATCATCTGGTTGTATGTCGCCATCTTTAACATCGGATTGTCTCATATAAAAGTTACTTGAAAATGCCATATGTTATCTCTCAGCCTCCGCGTTAATCAACCCTTCTTGTAACCCTTCTATAGGTTTAGGAATTCGTAATTGTAATCCAGTTGGTACAGCAAAACTTCCTTTTCCTAAATTATTTGCTTCTGCAATAATCCACCAGTACCTAGGATCACCATAAAATTCATTTGCAATTAGATCTAAACGATCTCCTTCACGCGAAAACATGTAAAGATCTTGATTAGATCTTGGAATTGCTGGTCCACGAAAAGTTTCATATTTCTGATCTTTATCTTTTCTTGAATGTTCATATCTTTCTAATGCCATATAAATCTCTTTTTATCTTCTGAACCAACCACCTAATCGTTGAAATACATTTGGATTTGCTTCTTGTTGATAAATATCTTGTCCTATATTATAATTTCCTCCCTCAGTATTTCCTCTTGCACGCAATTGTCCATTATCAATTTCATTACTACCATAGTTACCGGCAAAGTTATTAGCAAAATCTTCTCCAAACTCTGTATTAGATGGAACTTTAGTACCATCTGCAAAATACATATCAAATTCACTAATAGGTCCTCCGTCAACACTATAGGGTGTTCCTGGCGATCCATATGGAAGATCATTATTATTTCCTGAAGATTCTGGAGGTGGATTAGGACTTGAATTAATTTGATCTAAATCGCCTCCATTGAATGGATTAAGAGGTGGAGGTGCTACATCTAAAGGTTCATTTTCAATATCAGTATTAGTCATATCAAATGTAACTTGATCACCATTAGGTGCACCTGTCGGTATATCTGTACCTGGAGGTGGTGGTGGTGCTGGATTAACAGGATCTAATCCTGGTGTTGTTTCTGGTCCTCCTCCTCCTCCTGCATCTCCGCCACAACTAGCTGCTGAACTTAAATCTTTACCAAATACCTGGAATGATGTTACACCTCCGGTGCCTTTCTCAATCCTTGCGCCTTCATTACCTGTTTTCTGATTTCCTAGTATTATTAATGTCATGTCTACTGCAGTACGCATTGGCATTTGATATTCATCTACTTCCCATGTTCCTTCGGATGGATCCCAATCAAATGATAAATTAGTCAATATTGCAGGACAATTATAATATAATCCTTTGCCATTTGAGCCTAATGTAAATGTTGTTAATTGGCCTCTAAATCCTGCACCATTTTCATATACAGGCTGAGTCATTCGAGCTAAATTTTCTAATGATGCCCAAACTGTTCCAAAATCATCACATCGATCACCTCCATTCACAATGAAAGATATATTAGCTGTTCGTTCATAACTTTCATATAAGTATCTATTATCTGCTCTACCTTGATCAGGCTCTCCATTCCAGCTAGGTGCATGTTCTTCTGATAATCCTGTTAAATATATTTTAAATTTTTGTTCTTCTGTTACTGCATCTGTTTTAAAAGATAATACCATTTCACTACCTTTTTTACCATAATTTTTAGTTGTATCTGCATCTACATCCCATCTAGCTGCAAAACCTTCATTACCTTTATATCCTGATGGAGAGAAACTAGGTGATGATGGTTTCATATAATCGCCTTGGCTTTTATAACCTCCTGTTTTAACTAATTTTGTATCTTTTTGAGTTTGGCCTGTTATCAATTGTTGATAAGTTAACGCTTTACCTTTATGAACCTTTTTTTCAGTTCCGCCTCCATTAAATGAACCTCCTCTGTTATGAGGCGCATCTGGTGTTCTTGCATATTTACTATCTTTATATGATCTACCTGCTAAATATGCTTCTTGTCCTGAATCTTTTTTGTATGAACCTTTTTGAGTCCAATCATAAATTTTTGGATTACATGATGTAGCTCTATTAGGCATTTCATCCCATGGAGTTGTTTTATAATCTTTACTTGTACAAAATCCTTCTTTACCTTTTGCTCTACCTTTTGTAGTTGCATATTCATTTGGCGGGCTTTTAAAATTTCTACCTACAAGTGTAGCTAATCTTCCTTTTCCTCTATGTGATCCTGGATCATTATTTTTTGATGATGCAAATGGAGTACTATATGAAAATTGTTGTGCACCACCTTGAGGAGTAGTTTTAGTTGATCTTGAAAATATATTTCCTAATGGATTATCAAATCCTCCGCTCAATGTATTTGATAATTGACCTACAAATCCTCCATTAAATCCAATTGGACTACCTAATGTTGTATTTAATAATTCTCTTTTTAATAAAACCAATCTATTTGTATTTACACTTGGACCTCCGTATTTATTACGTACAGCCTCTTCTTGTGCAGTTACAAGTCCTAATGCCATAGCCGATTTTGCTGTATTAGATAATCCTCGAGTAAGCATCGGATTAAATGCATTTAATGCTAATTGTTTAATTGCAAAAGCCTTACCATGAGGTGATTGTCTCCATTTATTTAAACGTTGTAGGTCTGTATCATATCTATCTGCGTATACTACCATACCACCTCGAGGTATTTCAGCTCCTGCTACAGCCATTCTTGCTTCAATAGAACCATCTCCTAATCCCCAATATTGTGGATCTGATTTTCCATTTCTTTGTATACCTCTTAAAATATAAGGCTCGCCATTATTTTTATCGCTACCAAATGGATTAAATGCTTCTTCACGTACTTTAAATTTATTGTACATATCATCAATAGGAGAATTAACTGTATATGTATCTGCTAATCCAACTGTCTTAGTAGGTCCAAATGTATCACTATATTTGTTTTTGGAATGATTTCCTGTACGCGTATCTGTAAATTCATGTATATTTCCTTGAGGGCTAATTGGAAATCTTGAACCTAATCCTAATTGTACTTTCCTTTTAGCTATACCTCTATCTGACAATGAACTATCAAGCTGAAATTCATTTCGTGATGTTCTTGTTACATTGATAGAAAAGAATCCTTCATTATCAAACCCTCCTAATATTGTTGATACTGATAAGTCTTTATTGATTGTAAATTTTGTATCTGCTCTATCCTTGTTAGGCATGTAACCGGTTTGTTCAACATTAGTTCTATTTGATAACGAATGTCGGCCATACCAACTTAAATCAGATTTGAGATCCATTAATGCCATTATGATTTCCTCCTAAACGTGTCACGTACTTTTGTTAAAAATCCTACCTTCTCGCCATCCATTTCTATATTAATATTTTCTATTGCATGTACCACTTGGTCTAGGCCATCTATTATAGATTGAGTACCAACATCTTTTCGACCAAACATGGCCTTTATTCCTGCTGTTGCAACTTCTATTGCCGCGGCTGCGGTTATAATTGGATTAGTTTCAAATGTCGGTAATACTGGATTAAGTATTAATACTGGTCTTGGTATAAGTGATGTCGCTGTATTTCCTGCTATAATTGCTGCTGTCATTGCTCCCGTTAATGCAGGAAGTATTATAGGCAATTGCATACCCAATGGTAATGTTTTTACATTAATTGCTTGTAATGATTCTGCTAATGGCTGTAGATCAAATTGAGGTATTTTTTGAGCCTCTGGAAGTACTACCTCTCCCTTATGTACAACTGCTAATCCTGTACCTTCTACCGTACCACCTTGTTCTAAATATGGAACTTCTGGTAAACTAAAACCAAATGAGTTACCTCCAATAAATGGAACCCAATTAGGTATTGAAAAATTAATTTTATTTAGTCCGCTAATAACATAATTTATTCCTTTTATCAATAAATTGAACGGAGATTTAACTACATCTATTACTGCAGTAAATACAGATGACATTGCTTCTCCAAATGTGCCTGGCCAATTAAATAAATCGGCTAATAAATCGTATACTATTTCAAATGGGCCGATAAAATATTGATATACAAAATCACCTACAGATTTTAATAAATCTTTAAAGCCTTTAGTTCCATCGAATATACCCATTACAGCATCAAAAACACTAATAAATGGTTTTATCAATCTAGTTGACATTTTAATAGAAGCTCCTAGTATTTTTGCTATTGGTGATAATACTGACATAATAGATTGAATTGATGGTGTTAAATCATTCATAATTTGTAAAAAGGCTTCTCCAATTGGTAACAATGCTTCCATTGCTTGTTCTTTTAGAGCTGATAGTTTCTTTTCTTGATCAAGACCTGCTTGAGCACCTGTCAATGCTAATTGTCTTTCATCCGCATTCATCTTATGTAACTCATCAACAGTTATTCCTTGTTTTTCTAACATTGCTAATTCGTTTTCAGCAAATTTACCACCCATTTCTTTTAATTTAGCTGCTCGGTATAAATCTGATACTTCCATACCAGATGCTTCAGCTAATTTTTGTTTGGTATAATAATCCATATTATTAAGATCATGTATATTACCTACTTGACTTAATACTTCTTCTGTTGCTCCTAATATATCACCATCTAATGCTAATGACCTTGCTTTGTCAAAATTAAATTGACGTCCTGATAATACCTGAAGTTCCATTTGAGATGTTAATGAACTTTCTATATCTAACAATCCATCAGCTACCTTTTCCATTTGGGATAAACTAACACCCATTTTTGCAGCTTGTATCGCTGCCTTTTTAAATTCTTTAACATTACCTTTAAAGTATTTTCCTATCTGTCCTGAATTTTTGGCCATATCTTCTATTACAGGGCCTGCAGCAAAACCTGTTCCTAGTAATTCTGCTCCTACTTCTTGTAACATGTTCTTGGCATCTAGGCCATCCACTCCAACAGCCATTAATGATGATGCAAACTTTCCTGCTTCTTCTACGCCAATACTAAATGCCTGGCCTATTTCTGCAATTTCACCAGCTGTTTGTGAAGATAATGCAAACATAGATCCCATTTCCATACCAACTTGTTTTTGTACTGCTAATATGTCTTTTGTTTGTGCTAATTGAATTCCACCAAAAGCTGAAACATGTTTTGCCTCTTTAACCAGTTGTTTCATTGCTATAATATTTGTCCCCGTAGCTTCTGCAGTTTCACGAGCTTTCTTTTCAAATTTTATAGCTAAACCGACTAAAGCTTTTAGTGTTGCAACTAATGCCAATGCGGCTACTGCAATTGCAACAATTGGATTGGCCATTAATACTGCAGTAAATGCTCTCGCAGCTGCTGATAACATTCCGAACACCGTTGTACCAGATGCGCCAGCGGCCATTAAATTTTTAATGAATGCACCTTTAATTTGTGCACCTATCTTATCCAATCCTAATGTAGCTGAAAGAATACCACCTCCAGGAAATGCGTTCATAAAATTATTTATACCTGATTGAAGATTATCTGCGGCATCATTTGCGGCTGTAAATGCCGCGGCTATATCTGATTTACTATTTATTTGCGCAGCAATTTTACCCATTTGTTTTGTATGGTCTAATATCTTTAATGCTTCTTGTCCAGTTGATTGAAATGATTTATTTCTTTTCATTTCAATACCTATCTGTTTTTTTAATAACTTGGATTGGTCATTAATTGCAGCTGCTCCGTCTTCATTATACTCAGCTATAAATTTTGCTGCATCTTGTGTCTTTCCGGCTAGATCTAATATTGATGATTCTAAACTAGACTGTCTTTCTTTTGTTTTAGCAATTCGCTCTTCTAGAGTTAATCTTTCCCGTACTGCCTTTAAAGTTTTAATATTTTTATCAAGAATGTCTTGTTGTACGTTGGCTATCTTATCAGCTCCAACTCCAAGTTTTTTGCCAATTGCTTCAGCTTCTTTTAATCTTTTTTCGATTCTCTTATCAGCCATGACTTATTTTTATTTTTTGCAAGTTGGATGATCAGGATTTCTTTTGCACATATTTTTTATAAGATCACGAACTTGATCTTGATGATACATTAATCCGTTTAAAGCAGCTTGTATTTCTGGGTCATCTTTTGCTATTTTTTGAGCTTTTTTCATTGACCGCTTTGCTGCGCTATTAAAAAATAAGCTTTTTACTAAACTAGCAAAAAATCCTTCATTTAACTGATTAATTTGTTTTAATGAATCTTTTTCAAATTTATTTTCAGACATACGATATTCTCATTTATAATAAATATCGTCATCTTCAGAATTTAGGTGATCGTTTTGGACTTGAAGATTTTGACTTTTTCATTGCCTTTTCATGAGAATTCTTTTCTTCTTGAAATAGCTTTGTTAGTTTTTTGATATAATATATTCTTAAATATACAGGCATATGATACACATCTTGATATGTAAATGCTCCTTTACTATGATAAGTCAAATCAAATATTTGATCTTGTACTATTAATTTATATTTCGGCGTCAGGCCAAAAAAAGTCGAGCCCAATGTTAATTGAACTGCGAAAGGTATCTCCGGATTCTCCATCCGGAATATCTACTTTCATCTCAATATCTGGTGTTATAGATCTATAGAATTGTCTTATTGCTCTGGAATCTATGGCTAATAAATGGACATCGATAAAGTTTCTTATTTTACTTCCATCTGTATCACCATCTACAGATACAATTAAATGTTTTAATAATGTAGTTGCACCAGCTTTCTTTTTTACCTTTTCAAGGCCTTTTTGCTCTGCATCAATTTTATTTTGATCTCTTTGAGTTAATAGTTTAATTATTACTTTTCTTTTGGAATAAGGTAATTCCAACTCAAATGTACTTTTTCCTTTTGAATGTAATGACCAATCTATATCTCTTTCTTTTAATTGAGTTAAATCAGCTGTATATTCTACTTCATCACCTGTATTTGGATTGATAGCTTTAATGTCATAATCTTTACCATATCCTAATACTCTTGCCGCAATCATAATTGCATTTTTATCACATACTAGTAAATCGTTATATTCAATTGGTGATACTATTAATGCCTTAAATAATTTATCTAGAACTACTCCATTTTTAATGAAAGACTGATTTGTAAGAATATCTTCTTCTCTTGCAGTCATATATTTCATTTCTATTTTACCAGATGATAATATATTTGCTGGATCATAAGGTAATCCTCTACTTGGTAATTCTACTATTTCTGTCGGAAAATCAAATACTTGAGGTTTAGTATCTGGCTTTTCTTCATATTGTTCTATAGCTTTTGCTTTCAATTGTTCATCTGTCATGGGTTTTGTTTTTCCTGGGTAATTGTCAGTAACTTGTTCTGGCATATAATAATCTCCTTTTAATAACTGTATTTATAATAAATATGCTATAAATGTAAAAAATCCCACCGTAAGGTAGGATTCTTTATACTTTTGAAATATTTCAATTAGAATTGCAATATTGCATAATCATATTTCAATGTCAATTCAATATTAACAGCATCTTCTGTTGCCCAATCCATATCTCCAAATGTTGCTGATGATATAAATGCACCTTTCAATGTCCATTCTTCAACTTTATCACCTACTGGTCCTAAAGTATTAAATGTAATGTCTTTCTTATAAAAGTCACTATATCCATCTCTACCTGTTACAGACTCGTGATGTAATCTTACCCATTCCATTACCGCTTGTGCTCCTGATGGAACAACTGGGTCATATAATGTTACTGTTACGTCTTGCCATCTAGATTTACCTTTAATTTTCCTTTCAACATTAATATGATCTAATATAATTTCTCCTTGATCAATTGAAGGTCTTGACGCGGCTTTAATAATATAAGAAGGAATTCCTTCAATATACATTATAAATCTGTTAGACGTTTTTGGTTCATACGCCGTATAAAATATCTCGGTTGGGTCAAGTAATTCTGCCATCTTTTTTACTCCTTAATTTATATATAAATATCTACTTTTTTACTTTTTATTCAGGAAAAGCAGCACCTGTTGGTAACACATTGAAATCAATTATAATAAATTCAGCCGTTTTAGCAGGTTGAAGGAATATTTGACCTCTCATTTCATTTCTATCTACTACATCTGGTGTATTATTTGTTTCATCCATTACTACTCGGAATGCATACAATCCTTGTCTTTGTTGTACTGATTCAAAATATGGATTAACAATACTTAAGAATCTATTTCTAGTTGCTGTTGTATTATTTTCAAATACTAAGAATCTAGTAGTTGATGCAATAAATTTCTTAGCTGCTATTAATAGTCTTCTTACGTTTACTCTATCTAATGCAGATGCCTTTTTCTGTAATGTCTTTTGTCCAAATACTACTACTCCACTATTCGGGAAAGTTGCAATTGGATTAACATTTGAATCATATAATGTATCTCTATTACCATGAGTTAATTTTCTTTCTGTTTGAACTGCAATATCAATTCCACCTCTATTAAGACCGGCAGGTGCAAACCATGGAGCAGCTACTCTATCATTAAAGGCATAAACACTTGGTATTAATGTCGATGCCGGAACCCATGTATTTCTTCCTAGATCTGCATCTGGAATTTTTATCCATGGCCAATACATTGCAGCATAATTTGAATCTCTTGATTCAGCTTGAGTAGTTATTGATGATAAAGCAGTTCCATATCCAGCTGGATCAACTATTAAGAAACAATCTCCTCTATCTTCTACCATACTTAATGCTTCTGATAATACAGTTGCATGAGCTGAAAATCCATTTAATAATCCTGGCATTGTTAATATATTAATATCATATTCATCTTGATTCTTTAATAATCTAATTGCATCAATATAAGCATCTTTACCATCTGTAGCATTATTCAAATTAAATCCTTGAGAATTGGTATCTGTAATATTTTCATAATATTGTTTTGGATGAACTTTATTTCCATCTGATCCTCCACTAAATGAACCAGATCCTGCTGCTGGTAATGAAGAAGATAATTCATTTGATCTTATATTTCCATTTTCATCTAAATAATTCAATGTCAATGCTTGCGTCTTAACTCTTACAAAGTTAGATCGATTTGCATATGAACCTGTCAATTGAAGGAATGGATCAGCTAAAGCTGAATCTCTTAATGTATTTTTCTGATCACCAATTACTCTAGATAAGAAGTTTGGTGTATTAGGATCTAATGTTACATTATTATATTGTTCTAATATTGTTTTTCTATTATTAGTATCATCACCTCTTCTTAATAATAATGTAAATGTACCTTTTGCTTGATTAACATTTGATACTTCCCATCTTACATTATTTCTTGAACCTGATCTTAATAAACCATTTGTCGTCATAGGTCCTTGACTATTTTGATCATCACCATCATGTAATGTTTCTAATACAAATGATTGAACTGGAGTTGTACTACTATCAGTTCCTCCAGCAAATGTAGTTGCTCCTTCTTGGAAGGTTACATCAGTAACTATACTTGGCCCTGAACCTGTTTCTGCTGTTATTGCATTACCTGCTGTTCCTGCTGCTGAAGCAGATATATAAATAGCCATACCAACATTTCCAGATGTTCCTGGAAATCTTGAAGCTGCTTGAGGATGAGCTGAACTTGATTGAGCTACAACACCAATGGATGCAGCATTAATGGATGCAGTTAAGAATCCCATTTGTTGTTCTACACTTGAACCTGATGAATAAAAGAATGTTCCACCTACAGCATCAGTTGCTGCTATATTTGCCGGAACACCTCCTACTGGATCTGCTGCAATAAATCTATGTTCTAAACTACCAACTGTAATTTGTATTTCATCATCAGGAGATGCGGCTGTACCAAAATTAAAATCACTTTGATTATTTGTTAATAATATAGTTCCTGATGCATGAGTTGCACCTAACACATCAGTAGATGATGAAACAACTGTAGATGCAGGTGAATATCCTGATGCTAGTATTCTTACTACTGTTAATGTATCAGCAAATTTTAAATATTCTCTAGCTGCATAATCTGTTAAATATTTGTATGAATTTTCATTTGCACCTGAACCAGATGTAAATACTCCTCCAAAAATTCTTTGATATTGAGAATATGTTGATATCGTTGTTGGAATATTTGCAGGTCCTCTTGTCGTTGGACCTATTAATGCAGCGCCTATTGCTGCTACACCCGCTGGTAGGAAAGATTGGTCTATTTCATTGGTAAACACACCAGGTGATACTACTTTTTCAGCCATTATGTTGCTCCTCTTTATTTATTTTCTTATAAATATAATTTTTTCTAGTCAAACAATCAATTTGACGGTATAAATTCACCGCTATCTAAATCAACTGTGCCAGCACCATATTTATCGTTTAATTTTTTTACTAAATCTTTTTCTTCTGTTTGAATTTCTTTATATTCAGCAATTAGTTTTTTCTTTTCTTTTACCAAATTTTCATAGTGTTGTTGCGCTAATAACGACTCCATTTCCAATTGGCCGAATTCTTGTACTTTAATTCGGTTTTTATCTCGTAGTTTTTTTACTTCTTCTAATTCTTCTGTTGTAAATTTTTTTGTTGTTGCCATAACTTTTTCTTTAAATCTATAATTAATACTACTTATATAAATATGCTATTGAATCTTCAAACAGTTAAATTGTATCATCTGCATGAGGCCGATCATTTTGAAGATCTCGTATACCTTCTATCGATCTAATTGTTGATGTTTTAGTAACACTTTGTTCTTTAGTTACATTCCCAGATTCATCAAATTTATTAGGCCTTTCTTTAAATGGCTTATCCTTTTGAATTGGATATCCATATCCGCCTATTGGGCCATCTGTTACATTAGCATCAAATGCAGTTGTTTCTGATTTAAAAGTAACTCGCTTAACAGAGAATCTTTTTTGCATTGTCGATTCACGTAATTCATCTTCCATTAATAATGTTCCTTTAGCAGTAAATGGAATAGTTGCTCTAACTACTCTATCTTCTCCAGATGCATTTGTTACTTCAAATGAATAATCTGAAATATAAACTGGAAATTTTTGAGTTGTGCCCCATGCAAAACCATTTAATGGCATTATCTGTTCTATTACATGATTCATTTGTTCTGTATATTCTGTCCATATTAATAATTCATATGCAACATCAACAAATTCTGGTATTGCTGTAACATAAAATTCTCGTAGTGGTTTTATATTTCTTGTTACTGAAAATCTATCATATCTATTAGCCTGAGTAAATTGGTTTTGATGAGTTAAAATATTATCATCAGGATTCTTATTCACCCCTAGGGTTTTTAAATTATCTCTTTCAGTTATTGTTCCACGTTTAATACTTATAATCGGAGTCATTATTTTACCTTTACGGTCTCTCATAAATCCCTTTGATTGTACTTGTGCCCAAGTCTCTCCATTTGCCCACATTAATGGTACATCAATCTTTTGGCCATTTTCAATAACTGTTGGTTTTATTACATCTCTTATATAAGACATCATTGCCCAATCAATATCTTCTAATGTTACTTTTGGAATTTTAACATTATCATTATCACGCCTAACCTGATTAGCTCTGTTTAATTCAGTGTTATTTGTAAATGCTGAATATGATTTTTTTAATTCATTGTTAGCCATTATAAGTTTCTCGGTATACTATTAGGTTTATTAACGCCTGATCTCACTTCTTGTATATTTAATCTATTTCTTCTTGTTACATGTGCTTGGCATACAACTGATATCGATTCTCCAAATTCTGGTCTTGTATCATCATTTCCTGTTACATGTACTCCTCCTGGTAAATTATTACCTAAATCTGTGGCTGGATTAATTCCTCTGAAATATTGTGATGCGCCTACTCCATCAATTTCATAAAATTCATTATCCCATTCAATAATATCACCTTCTTCTATTATAATATTAGCTATTACTAATTCTGGTCTATGAAATGCAAAAACTGCAGTTCTTGTTGAATCGTATCCCGAATCATCACCTGTATATGATTTATCATCTTTTTGTACTATACAATTAAATCGCATAGGAGAATAATAAATTTTATTATCAGCTTCGTCATACATATTTGCTGCAGTATCAGGTAGTGACAATTTGTAGAATGCTATTTCAGTATCAATAAGATCGTAAATTAATTCTCTATTGATATGTCTTAATAAACTTGCATCTCTTGCTGATCCAAATAATGCCATATTCTACCCTATATATATTTTAAGTGGTACCTTGTTAAATGTCGATAGCATTGCATCTGATTCTGCTTGTTTTCTTTCTAATTGTGCTTGCCTCGAAGTTTGATCAAGTATTTCTTTAATTTCTGCTATAAGTCCTTCTTTTTCTGTTTGTGCGGCTGATATTAACTCACCTCCATTTAATGTTATTTCTGCATTTGGAATTGGCATTGAAGAATATTTACCACGAATATATCCTAACATTTCTTTTGATAATGCCAACGCATATCTACGTATCCATTGTTTTCCAACTGAATTTACTTTTGAATATGTAATATCCTCATATGGTATATTTGAAAAATCTGACATACGCTCGGCTGGTCTTGTAGTCTTTAAAGGATTAAATCTATCTTCTACTTTTATATAAGTAAAATAAACTTTATGAAAATTAGAACCATCTGGAATAGGAAATAATTTTAATCTGTCATTTACTAGTTCAAATGAATAAGCAGATTTTCGTATTTGATCATTAAATTCAATTGCTTGGAATCTAGATACATCATAATATAATGGCATCATCATAAACGATACTCCCGGTGACATTCCTCCAAACCCAAAACCATCTAACATGTTTTGAGACCCCAGGCCTGTTCCTACAAATGGATCAAAATATTTTACAATTGCTGGTGGCGCTTCATGGAATATTCTTTTAATATCAATTGAATCTATTCCTGGCGTGCCTGATTCTAAAGTAACTGTATCTGAATCTGTTAAATCATAAATTTGTTGACTACCTGTTACTGCTAATGAACCTGTATAATATGTTACATTTCCGCCACTTCCTGCTTCTGTACCATACTCTTCTGCAAGTCCAATAAGACCACCATAACCTGGTGAAACATGTTTTTGTGTTAGATTTGTATCGGATCCGGATAGATTAAGCGCTCCATATAAATTAATTAAATTATCTCGTATATTGAAAGTATTTAACTGAGCTCCGTATTCGGAAACAGCTTCTTCAAATGCTGCATAAAATGAACCAGAATCTAATTCTACATCTACTATAGGATATCCTAATCTTTTTGCACACCATTCAGCTACTTTATCTGAATCTGCATCGAATTGTGTATCTGTATCATATAACCCAAAAGGTGTATCCCCGTTTGAAAATGATGATGATCCAGGCCATATAGGAATGTGTTTTGCCATAGTATTATCTTTTTATATAAATATGTTGAAACTATACTTAACTTTAACTATCAACCGATGATATCTTTCCTGATGATAAAATTATCTTTCCTGAAGGTTGTGATATCTTTCCACCTCTATTGATATATGTATATTGTAATAATGGTTTATTACTGTCGCTACCATATCCAAGCTCTCCAAAAGCTTTTATAGCTGCTCCTTCTTGATGTATATCTGTACTGCTCAAGTCATGAGTATTACCTGGAGCTGTAAATCCTCCACGCGTGGGAGTACTTGTTGCTGGTGCTGAACTTGTTAATGCAAGTTCAAATTTAGTATTTACAAGAGCAAGTCCAAATATACCATTTGTAGGAGTATTTTGTATCGCAGAACGTGCACTTGAATTTAATGGAATTGCAACAGTTCCGGCAAGAGGAATAGCAGATCCAGAATTAACATCATCATATAATAGAAAGGTTACACCTTGATTATGTTTGTGATGTATTGATCCCGTTGTCGAGACATTAACTGTACTAAAATTGGCTGGATCAATCAGACTAGTAGGAGTAGCTTCTACTACTGTTACAGAACTTGTCATGTATGAAAAATCAACTGATGTTAAGGTAGGGGCCACAGTACGTGCTGTTAAAGTTAATGTCGCATCTGTTATTTCTGCATTAGGTGGTAAGTTTGGAGGATCAAATCGTATTATATGTCTTGTAATAGTATATGTATGAGTTATAAAAACAGGATCTGCTCCAGTTTTAGTTTTTACAGATCTTATACCAACATTCATTTTACTATTAGCTGGCGAATTAGGACCTACATCACCTGTTCCTTCACCTGAGCCAGATCTGGCTGCGAGATAATTAGTTTCATCAATTACTGAAACTCCTTTTCCTGCTGTGGCTCTTAATGAAACAGTTGTTGACATTATGTTATCTCCTTTTTTGGAACATAATAATTATTGTTATCCCATTTATAAGTATATGTATCAGGAGCCTCTTCTAATTCAATATGCTGATATTCTACATTATCTATACCTAACATATTTCTAGTATCATTGATTTGATTATACCAACTTACTAAAGAACCTATTTTTGTGAATTCAGATATTTGATGTTTTATTCGTTTTTTTGCTGTTTGTTTAAAACAATGTAATAATTTTGTTTTGTTTATAAATACTCCATCATATTCAGGTAAATCCATTTCATAAAAACTACCTGTTATAATTGTTACATTTGATTTACCATTTGACCATTCAATTGCATGTTCATATGCTTTTTGTTGATCTATTATTATAGTATGCGTATTGATTGAATGTGATTGAATAAAATTTGCTATTTGACACATTCCATAACCTATTTGTAATATGTTTCCGCCATTTTGACAAATATATGCTGCACTTGCAGAAAATGCATTTGCTTCCCATATGCCCTCAAGCGTTTCATGACTACCACTTACAATTACATTATTGCCTTGCCATAATGGTACCCAATCTTCATTTAACGGATTATTTATTGCAGATCCTGTCCAATTATCTGATGTTGCTCTTTCGTGATTAGTATTCATATTATACTCCTATAACTTTACTTATATTGGCAGTTGATATTCCTATAACTTGGCCTATATTAGTATTACGAACATCAATTACTTTATTGCCATATCCTTCTGAATATGTTATTGTCACAAACACATCCATTACTTTATGACCGTCAGCACTTGGAGTTATGTTTACATTTAAACCATCTAGATAACTTGCATCTAATGCGGTTGAGCCATCTTGTTGTGTAGTAATATCAGAACTATCATAAGTAGTTGTAGTACCAGTAAATCCACTTCCTCCAAATGTAATATCAGAATAAACTTGTCCGGCGGCATCTATTAAAACAGCTACTACAGTTGCACCTGGTCTTCTATCTTGCGCGCCCCGAAAACTCAATACAAATTTTTCAATTGTTGCACTACCCAATCCTGATGTATCTGCTAATGCAAGTTTATAAATTGCTGAGGTATTATTTTGAAATGCAAATGTGTTATCATCATTATCATTAAGTTTACCATGTATATTGGAAGCAGGATTCATTCCTGATTGTGCATTTGTTCCGTCCGGTCTTATTATTTGTGTTGGCATATGTTAACTCACTAATACCCAAGTGTTGTCTGGATTAAAATATATTGTATCTGTTCCAAAATTCCATCCTACCACTCTTGCAACATGTCCTGATGTTGTAGCAGAAACATGAGATGCAGATCCTGGTGCTTGTAAATATAATGCACAGCCATTTTCTCCTCCTGGATCATATCCTATATTTGCCATACCTCTCATTAACATACCATTAGTTGTTGAATTTGTTCCTACTGCTAATGCTAATGATGATGATGCATTGCCATCTGAACCTGAATGTGCTAATACCCAACCTGAACCTGTATGTGCATAAATTGCTCCAGCTAATGTTGTTATATTTCCAAATCTAAGTATATCTCCTTGTACATTTCCTGTTGCAGAAATTGATCCAGTGTCATATAATAGATGACCAGCTTGTCCTGATAGTTTACCACTTGCACTTATATCAGCTGATGCTGTTATACTACCTCCTGTGTTAATTCCAGCTTTAAAATTAGCTCCAGGGTCAGATGCTCTTGTATCAGAATCAAATCCATCTTTAAGATTTTGAAGTAATGTACGGTTCATTTTTTCACCACCAATTCTAATGGTATCACTATCTACATCAACTATAGATGCTGTTATATAAGAAATTGACATTGATGTGAAACCAGTTATGTTACCTGATCCTTGAATTCCATTAACAATTAAATCTCCGCTTGCACTTATATCTGTAGCCGTTTCTATATATCCAAATGATCCTGTTGCACTTGAACTTATATTACCTAAACTTGCGCTTATAAAACTAGTTGAATTGCCAATATATAATACACTTGAACTCAAATAACCTGCTGTTTCAAATCCTGTTGTTGTCCCTGTTCCTTGTAAAGTAGTAATTACTGCTCCACTTGCACTTATATTACCTGAGGCTGTTATGTTACCCGTTATTAATGTATTACCAGATGCATCTATATTAAATACTGCACTTTCAGGTCCTGCTCCAACATCTGAAGGTGAAATATAGAAACGGTTTTGATCTCTTGCTAATCCAATTGAAAATTCTTGACCATTTTCTGATGCAGACATATGAAAACCTACATCTCTATTAGCACCAGCATGTGTTGAATATAGTTTTATGTTTGCTTCACTTACTCCCCCTACTGTTAGTAGTGAATTATCAGATTCATTGGTTCCGGTTGTACCTACAAAGGTATTTCCGCCAAATGTATGAGAAGTACCACTTGCACTTATATTACCTGAGGCTGATATATTTGTAAATAATTCTAATTGTTTTACATTTGATGCAGAACCTGAACCATAATAAAAAAGACCATTGTCAATATTAATTGCAACTTCTCCTTGCGCTAATGTGCTTGGTACGGCTGATCCTGTTCCTGTTCTTAATTGTATTACACTTGGCATATTATTCCTACTTTTATATAAATATGTTAGTTATCAAAAGGTTCCTCCATAAATAATTCCTGTAATAGTGCCACTTGAACTTATGTTACCTGATGCTGTTACATGTCTAACATTAATATCATTACCAGGAGTTAAAAAATCAGCTGTTTCAGCATGTGATGATGATAATTCAAATGTTATTTCATGAGACGCAGATATTGCATGAGATGCAGTTATATCAAGTGAAATAAGTGCACTGCCAGTTCCATCTTGCAATTGACCATTATCAATTTGTACTACACGTTGATATGTATCTTGTATATTTTGGCCGGTAAAATCTGCCATCACATAACTCTATTTTTTATATAAACCTTTAAGAACTCCTATTATCACTGACTTCTTATTTTCATTAATTGGTTTATATTTTGTATATGTCGCAACTATTTTATTTAATCTATCCTTTTTCAAATGTAAATTTTTCATATTGATATTTTCATGTACTAATAATTTCATTATATTAGCAACATGGTTGACATCTTTTTTAGTTATTTGTTGTTTTACATTTGAAACTTGTATTTTATTTTCTTTAATGACTTTTTTATTAGATTGAGATTTTACTTCAACTGTAACTGTCTTACTGGCATTTATTTCAAAGTCTGACTTCCATGGAGTGAAGTATGTATCTTCTGCAATTACTTCTAGCCTCATATTACCTTTGCTACTTTCATCTATAAGTCCCTTTAATTTCCTTATCGGTATTGTACACTTACCAGAACTTGTTATTTTTCCATTAAACATTAAACTATAATCTGAAGTTTCTACAACTAATCGTGCTTTTGATTTAGAAAGACTAGTACCTTCTATTTTAATGTCGCATTCAAATAATTCTGCCTTGTCTGTGAATAATTTATACATTTATTTTCTCCATCATTTTAAATGATATTTTTCTATATTTATTAAACTATTTAAATCATTTTGTTGTTTATTAGTTAAATTTTCATATGAAAACATATCATTTAATACATGTTTACGTTTTTCACACATACAATCTTTACCCATAAAAATAGATATTTTTTGAACTAAATTTTTTATACCAGTTATAGATGTAAATCTTTCAATAGTATCACCTAATCCTTTATCACCTTTTAATATTCTTTCTTGTATCCAACTCATATTTTTATATTTTCTACTGTTAGATCAACGTTTAATACTTCTTTAATAATTAGTTCAATATCATCTACTGTTATTTTGATATCATCTTTAATAGTTTTTTGCCCAGAATATGTTTCTATACCCTTTATCTTACATACTAATTTAATGAACCGTTTTTTCTTATCTGGTTCTAATTGATTAGCATGATATGCTATTTCTGGTGCACTAGCACCTTGTGATAAAAGTTCATCTACAAATCTTACGTCATCCCATGTAAATGGAATAACATCTCCTCCTATGCCTTGCTCTGTTGGTGATAGTTCCCATTTAAAATCTGCCTTTTCCCATCTTATCTTTTTACGAGCCATTTTATATAAATATACTCATTAATGATAACCATTTAATAATTCTAACAAATCATCTATAGCAGCATGTCTATGTGAGTCTTCTAATACGGCTTTAAAAACGTATCTAGAATTTGTTAGTTTAGCCATATCATGATATGCTGAATAATTTTTATCTTTTAAATCTATTTGATATGAATCGCCACAAAACAACATTTTTGAATCTTTTCCTAATCTACCAATTGCCATGGCAAGTTGAGATCTTGTTAAATTTTGAAATTCATCTACTATAACAATTGAATTATCAAATGTCCTTCCTCTAAAGTGAGCTAATGATACTAACTCAATTTGATCAGACTTTTCCATTCTTTCTAATATAGGTGGTTTATTATATACCTTTCTCATATTAGAACGAATAGGAACTAGCCATGGTTCCATCTTTTCACTTTCTGAACCTGGTAGAAATCCATTATCCTCTGTAGAGATAGTTGGTCTTGTTATAATAATTTTATTATATTGTTTTTTGAAAAATTGATCTAATGCAACTTGTACTGCTAATAGTGTTTTACCACTTCCTGCTTTACCTACTATAAAATTATATGGATGTTTTAATATTTGGGTCTTTGCTGCTTTTTGTTCGTCTGATAAACTTAATGAAAACCTTATGGCCCCTTTTGGCGGACTCTTTACCATATTGTCTTTTACTGCCATACACGTGACTCCTTTATTTAATATAAATATCGAGCCATAAAAAAAGGGAGACCTAAGTCTCCCCTTAATTATTTATTTAACAATTACTTATTAAATACGGTCTAAACCTTCTACAAATACTTTACCATAGAATTCTGGTCTTACCATTTTCTTAGCATAACGAGTCATCACACCTTTACGCGGAGTAAAGTTAGATGGATCATATACTAATGGAGTCATGATAAGCGGAATATACGGAGCATAAACAGCACCTGTTTCAAGGAACTGAGCACCTCTGTATCCCATTAATATAGTATTCTCAGTCATATAAGGATTCTTATAAACTTGGAATCTACTATTAATAGAACCTACTTTTTGTACTCCCATTGCAAATTGCATTTGATCGCCATCTGTATCAGCAGCATATCCTGGAATTGATTCCAAAATAGTTGCTACAGTTGGTGAACATACCAAGAAGTTAGCACCACCACGTAATGTTAATTGGTGAATTTTATTACTAACCTTTTGTATTTTAGTTCCTAAAGTTTGGAACCAAGTACCTTGATTATATGCTTGCGCTGTTGCATTACCTTGCGTAAATGCATTTGTTGAACCATCAAATTCAAATCCAACTCTTGCAGACCATCTTTCAACTGTTTGAGCATTTGAAATTAACATGTCTAATATTTCTAAATCAATTTCTTGCGAAACATATTCAGATAACATAGAAGTCAATTCAGCCTCAGCATCAATTGAATGATAAGCATTCAAGTCTTGAGCAAATTCAGGTGACCAAACAGCTTTTAACTTTCTTGTCTTTGCAACAATAGCTTCACTTCTTAATTCAAGATTGATTTCTGGGATATCCAAAATTGATGAATCAGTTAAGTCACCACCTTCAGTATCTTCAAAGTCACCTCTATCATTACTTGGTGGAGCTTTGTGATATACAGCTTCAATACTATCTACTGTGTCGGTAACAAATAATACCGGAGTAGCATCTGTTTCAACTAGGAATAATACTGACTTATGAGCAAAATCACCAGTTGGTGTTGCAAGTCTAGTAAATTCTGGAACAATATTAGTAATACCAGAACCTGATATATTAAATGCTCTAACACCATTTAGGTCTGCATTTGATGTACCTGCAGTACCACCTGTATCTAATTCAGCAGTCTTAACAGCAAGTATCTGATAAGTTTTTGAATTATTAACAGCTGATGCTGAAAATTCTGTATTAAAGTTTGTAAATTTATCAAACTGTAATCCTGTCAATTTTGTCATTTGGTTTGTAAATGCATTTGTAAATGGATCATATGAACCTGAAGCTGCATCAGCCGCAGATAAATCTAATACTTTATTTGCATCGTTAATAGAATATCCAAATCTACCTGGACCATAAAGACCTTCAGTAGCAGCAGTACCTGAATCATAATCAGTACCGTTATCACCAGTATTTGTAACACCAAATACCGAATCATTTTGTTTATTAATACCCTGACCTGTTAGGAAATCATTTCCTGTTGCACCATTCGCGAAACCGTTAGTTCCTTGCGCCGTACCATATTTAAAGTCTAAGTAAAATACTAGACCAGATGGTAGGTTCATTGGTTGTACAGAAACAAAATCTTTAGCAGCTATTTCAGCAAATATTCTTCGAACTAATGGTAAGGCTACACCTGACCATTCTTCATTTCCTGTTCCGCCTACTGCAGAATTTTCTGTTACCAATTGCTTGGCTTGGTTCTCTAAAAGAACCGCCATGCTTTTTCTATCTACCTCATTATTCATACCTTCCAAAAGACCTGTTCTTTCCCACTTCTTCTCTAGTTGAAGTGAAACAGCATTTTGGTTAGCATTGGAATCTTGAGGTAATAATGAATTAATATTCATGAGTTTTCTCCTCTTTTTTTTTAAATTTTAAAGATTAGCTAATTTTTTCCATCTAGCGCTCAAAGCAGATCCTTCAGAAATTACTTTCTTTTTAGGTGCTGTTGATTTACTAGATTTTGAAGCATAGCTTTCTTTGATTGTTCTTTTTGTTTTTTGTCCACTCATTACAAATGATTCAGATAATGTAGCAAATACTAATTTAACTTCCCTCAATGATTGAGCTCTGTCAAAGTTTTCAATTACTTTCATTTTCTGACCTTCATTTAATGAATGATTTCTAAACAACTTGTTTGAGAATAATAATTTTGCATTTAGAAGATTGACTTCGTTAATTTTGGATTTCAAAAATTTGATAACATTATAAGCTTCTTCAAGGTCTTTTTCCTTGTCTTCACCTTCGTCCATATTATCATCTTCATGTTCACCTTCGTCCATTTTGTCATCATCTTCGCCTTCTTTTAAAGCTGCAATGATTTCATCTAATGAAACATCTTCGTCATCTTTATCTTCTGTTTCAGCAACTAGCTTACCCTTTCCAGGATCTTCTTCGTCACCACCATCAGCAACATCAACTTTGTTGTCGCCTTTTCCGATATCGGATGAATCAGACACTTCTTCAACAGGTGCTTCTTCATCTTCTCCTTCAAGCTCTCGTAAAATAGCTTCAAGTTCAAGATCTTCATCCATTCCGTCTTCTTCTGGTGCCATGTCTTCTTCCATACCATCATCTTCCATATCCTCGTCAACAGGCGCACCTGCTGCAGTATCCATTCCTTCGCCATTAGTTTCCTCAGCCTCTTCATGTTCTCCTTCGTCTGTTGGAGCTACATCAGCTACTGGTTCTTCTGGCATGTCATCTTCCATTTCGTCTTCTTGAAGTTTAGCAGATAACATTGATTGAATTCTTGGAGTGAAAGCTTCTTCTAATGCAATTTTTGCATTGGCTAATGCTGTTTCTCGTACCGCTTTCGCGTCAGCAATGGCCTCTTTAAGCAAATCATTTTTTGCCATAATTTTTCTCCTCTTATTTAATTTGGAAATAAGGTTATTAGGAACCTTAATAGAATGAGTAAATAATTACTCGTTAATAGTTTGATAGAGTGACAGTATATTAGAATACTGTATCGTTACATTAATATATATAATTAAATTATATCAAACAACCAAAAAATTTAAGAAAAGATATTTTATGAACTGAGAATTTCTTTTGACTCTAGCTGTTGGAAGTAACGAGCTCTATCTTTTTGTTTTCGTTTTATATCTGCTTTAGATTCGAATTGTTGTAATTCTTTTAATTTTATCAATTTGCCAGAAGATTTAACTTCTTTTTTTAATTTTCTTAAAGCAAATTCAATATCACCTTTTGGATGTCTTTTAGTACTTACTACTCGTACTCCTACTCCTGGTAATATACTTTCGTGATGTCTTTGATTTTTATTCATTTATGATTATTTTACGTTATAACTATTATTAATATAAAGAATATTTTTCATGATTCCTAATATTAACTAAAAGATTTTGCTGCCACCTTATTAATTCGTTTTTTGACCCATTTTTTACCTTGACAAAATAATCCGCATATTTCTGTTAATTCTTTTGCATCGTAATTATCTACTATATATTCTAATAATGATTCTGGTATTACGATCTTGTTCTTCATAACTTTATTTTAAAGATGTTCCAGCTGGTTTTGGAAATGTATCATCTAATGCAGGACCACGTTCTTCATGCCCTGATTGTGTATATGCCTCATCTTGTAATGCTTCATTTACTTTATAATAACGATTCAATACCATACCCATATCTTCATATGCAGATTCCAATCTTTGTTGTAACCCGTTCATCTCACCAGATGTTTTTTCAAATACCTTATAAGCTTCATTCATTTGTTTCATATGTCTAGATACTGTAACATTATCAAACCAATGTTCTGATTCATCTATCGTCATTTTTTCGGCCTGTTCTATAACACTTTTCAATGTTGTAGTGACCTCTTGTAGTCCACCTTTAGCATATACCATCTCACCTAACTTATGAAAGTTACCAACTGCTTCTAAAAAGGATTTTTTTTCGTCGCGAGTCATTTTTTGATCCAATTCTTCACCAATATATTTTTCATTTAATACATGTTTTGATAATTGTTTTTCAAATTTGTTCATTAAAATTCTCCCTTACGTTCTAATCTATCTAACATTTTTCTTAATCCTTCTAATTGTTTATCTGCTCCTTGTATATATCTTGAAGCTTGATTTCTTGCTTGTCCTGCGGAGATAGATCCCATTGCAGCTGAATCATCGGCTATTGTTTCTAGAGATGTTGCAATTTCTTGTTCAAATTCCTGTAATGTAGTTTCTAAAGATTCTACTTGCCCTTTAAAATACTTATAATCAAAATCAGATGTATCGCTATCTTGTCCACCAAATCTATCTCCTGGTGTAAAGTCACGTTCATTTACTTTATGATTCCTTGCAACATCTTTCATTGTAGGTAAAGGTTGTCCAGCTTTTCTTTCCCAAGCAAAACCTTCTAATAGTTTTTTAAGTTTCATCATTATTTAATCTCCAATGCCCTTTCGCCCGGTTTCTTTTTTATATTTCTATCACCTTCACCTCCGAATCTATCTGATGGCTTTCCTAATGGTGGATTAGGTCCTAATGTACTTGGTACAAATCCTACACCTTCATTACTCTTACCTTCATAACCAAATAAATCTTCTGCTTGTTTACCAGTTCCTTTTTGATTTCTATTATTTATAGGACCAAAATTTGATTGTTTATCTTCTAATGCCATAATTAAAACTCCGTTATTATATCAGTTATTATCTTTTCTATATTTGCAAATTTATCTGTCGTACTATTTACTTTTGATTCATTTACTGGAGATAGAAATGCTCCATGAGTTGATGGATTTGAGACAAAATCAAAAGCAATCAATTCAAAATCAGGTTGAACTTCTAATGCAACTTCATTCTCACTCATTACTTCTTTTACAGATCCCATACCTCTTGATGATATACCTAATTTAATACCTGACTTAAAAAGTTCTTTTAATATATTACCTGATGGAGTACTTAGTACTTCAACTGTTCCTACTAAATCGAGACCTTGCCAACCCATATCTGTTACATTATGAGAAACATTATTTAAATTAACAACAGAAGAGTCTGGATGATCTAGTTCACCCAAAGCTCTTCGTTCTTTAATAAATGATGATGCATATTTTTGTGCTTCACGCATTAATGTTTCTTTTGGATAAACTCTACCATTATGATTTTTTGCTTCTGCTCTCTGTAGTACTCCCTTTACAACAAGTTTACCATTGTTTTGTGCCAATGATTCATTTATTTGTTGAGGCGATACTTCAAATACCGCATAATCTACTAATAATTGCTTATCCATTTTTTATTCTCCTTATTATGATTGATATGGTATATTTGAATATGGTAATATTGGATCACCTGTATTACTTATTGCTGTAAATACTTGACCTGGTGCACTATTTGCAAATGTATCATCACCTTGAGTTGTTGTTGAAAGCGATCCTGTTGATCCTCCTCCAGCTCCACTAGTCAAAGGAAGTTCAGATGATACTGAAAAGTCTACTACCGCACCTGCTACTGCATTTGTTATAGTAAATGTATTTCCACCATATGATTGTGTTGCAACAGATAATAATGTTGATGGAGCAATTGTATTTGTAAATCCAGCTATTTCAGCTGTTGCTGATTGAGCTGCAATATTATCTGCCATTATCTGAGACCATGAACCTGATAAACCAACTGCTACTGCTGCTAAACCTGCTTTTATTACAACACTATCACAAGATGCAGTAACTACACAATCAAATCCAGTTGTTGATAATCCTGCATTTGTAAAATCTTGCGCTACTAAATCAGATGCTGTTACAAATGCTAATAATACTTTTTTTCGAATATCAGGATGTCCTGCTGAAAAATCAGTTGCATTAGGTACTAAACAATTTGCGGTTATACCAATAGCTAGTCCTGATGTATTAGAACCTGTAATACTATTATCAGTTGCTGATGCAGCTGCATACTCCCATGTAAATGTTGCAACCTCTGCAGTATTACCAGTTATGAATCCAGCAGATCCTCCTCCGCCGCCTCCTGCTGCTGCAGGAACACTTTCGCCTGCATCACCATTTTCTTGTAAGACAATTGGATCATACCATTGCATTTTATTTTGTTCTTGAATATATTTTTGTTTACAAGCGTGTATACCTTTTGATTCTTTTAACGCTTTATTTGCTGGCATCCTCATAAAGTCTTGCCATGTTTTCATAAATCTCATCTTAGTTCTCCTCTCTTGTTTTTAGTAGCACCTTCTTGGCGGATGACCTACTTTATTATTATTGTGATAATTCTTTTAATCGATGTGCAACTCTTAACATTCTTTCATTAATTTTTGCAAACCTCTTACCTGTTGTTTTCCAGAAGTGGCCAGATTGAACTCCTGTTTCTGTTTTTAATCTTAAATTGTTGTTAACAATTTTTTCCATTTCACCTAACATTCTATTAACTTCCATTATACCTCGATTAACCTTTTGTTGAGGTGTTGATGTCGGATCTTGTTTATATTCTCTATATGATACTTCAGTTAAATCATCTAATTCTTTCATCATCTTTTTATATATAGAATCATTTACTACTTCATATCCTGTACTGTTTTCTGCATTATCCTTTTTCTTTTTCTTTGATTTTGTAGATTTATCTCCAAATGCATATGGAGTTTGGTAACCTGGAACACTAGCCGATGTTGACATTTCTTCTAAATCCTCCTCTTCGTCCATATCACCTAACGAGTCCATATCAGAATCAGAAACTTGTCTTATTTCGCCTTTAACTGCTTTTGTTACGACCTTTCTTCTTTTTGCTAAATAAGCATCTGACTTATCTACATCGCCATCGTTGTCTATATCATCATCTTCTTTTCCTACTGGGTCAAGTTTTGCTTCTGATATATATTGTTTAAATCTTTCTAAATAATCCATATCATATCTCCTATTGTTGTCTTCTTAAGAATGTTATTGGCTGAGCTCCAAACCTGAGAGCAGATCCTGATATCATTGAAATTGATACTTCATGTACAACTCCTGGAGAAAAAGTAGTTATGTTAACGGATGCTCCTCCTGCAATATGCATAGTTCCAGGATTACTAGGATGAGCACTTCCACTATATATAAAAGCACCATAACCAAAATTTGATCCTGTCAAATCTAATTGGCCTCCGATGAAATTTATAGCTCCATAATATTTTCCTGGATATCCTAATCTATCAAATTGATTATTTTCTGTTACATCATTGTAAGCAATATCTGTACGAGCCATTATTTATCTCCTGCCTTTTTTAATTCATTAACGAGTTCATAATATCTAAGCATTGTAAGAACATCTTTATCTTCTACATTATGCTTTTTACTTAACTCTGTTAATAAATTAGCTACTTCATTTAATTTAATTCGAACCACTTTACTAGGCACATTTGATTTAAGTGATGATATTGAATTTTGAAGTTTTTTTGTTTCAGATATTATATATTTTTTCAATTTAACTGAATTAGTTACATTATTGATATATTCTCGTAATGTACGTTTTTGTTCAGCATTTAATCCAGAATATTTACTATTAAATTTATCTACAACTATTTTAGATGCTAAAATTCTAACATCTTTATTTTGTTCTTCTATAAGTGTCCCCATTTTTTTAATTTGAGGTTGATCTTGAACATGTTCAACTAATGTAAATTTACTATCTACATATTCTTTTGGATCATCTGCAGATGAATATTCAAATAATTTATATGTAGATGCTTGAACTTTATAATTATTAACACGTGATTTGAAAAAATCATCTATATTAAAATTACTCTTAAGATCTTTTATTAAATTATATTTATCTCGTCTTAGTTGAGATTCATTTATATCCTTTCTTGCTTTTACAACAGCATCTACAAATTGTTCAGCTTTGTTTTCTGTTTTGAATTTTTCAGCTGAAATTGTACGATATAAATTTAATTCTTTTGATAATTCTGTACCAGGCTTGAAGTGCCTTTTTATAACTTTTAACGATTGAGAAGGTTTGTTATTCATTGTATCTGAAGCAACTTGCCTTACTAATAGTTCAAATATCAAACCGGTATTTTTGACTTTAGAATGTTTAATTCGTTTCATGTAGTGGCGCCCTGTATTTTCCTATTTTTAAATAAATATGCTAAGTTATAAGAAACCAATACTTAATTTTCATCAATCAATTGTGATTCATCTAACATTGTCCCATTATCACTATTTTTTTCAGTATCAGATAACGTTTCTTGAATTATTTTTGGTGTCTTATTATTATTTTTTAAAAAAGTTATCATTTGGTTTACTTCCTTATTTTCCATGCTTAACGGTGACCCACCTTTATATTTGTGCTGTAATGGGTTTTTATCAGTACTAAATGTATTACTAATCTGTTTTGCTGCTAAAGGATCTCTACCAAATGTCGAATCATGTGATTTTCCATTAATAGGTCCTTGCGGTCGGCCTGGGCCTGCAACATGTTCTTGTTCTTGACCTGGTAACAAGTCTCCATTTGTTGCAACATGCATTGATGCTATATCATGAGGTGTTCCAAATGATTGATTTGTTTTTCTAGGATCATTTCCTTCGCCTTTGATTTGTTCTTTTCTAAAGTCAGCTTTAAGATCTTCTATCACCTGCTCTTGTTCTGCAGTCCATTCATCTTGACTTAGTCCAAATATATTTTCATATATCCATCTTTCTGAGAACATGGTTGTTTCTTTTAAATTTCCAGCTAAACTTACCTTTTCATTTAATGTTTCAACTTTTTGTTTCTCATATATCAATGATGGATTAGTTAAATTCAGTTCAAAATTAACCAAATCTTCATCTTTATATCCTTGAGTATATAAATGAACTACTGCTATTTTTGTAAGTTCAGATACAAATATTTTTTGTATTCTTTCTATGGTTCTTGCAAATCTTACATCTTCAGCTGCCAATGTCGCTTTACCATCAATACCTTCATCATATCCTAAAAAGGCCTTTGGTATTTTTAATGCCGCAAATAATTTATTTTTTAAATAATCAATATCTTCAATTTGCCCATCGTTACCTAATCCTGGTAATGATTCAATTGATGTACCTGATTCTCCTCCTCTTACTGGTAAGAAATAATCTTCAATCATATTTTGCATATTAAATTTAAGATTGTAATCTCCAGTCTTCTCATCTATATAAGGAACCTTTTTCATTTTATTGACAATACTTTGTACATGTGAATCAACTTCTGCTGGTGGTATATTTCCAATATCTATTTTAAATATTCTCCTTTCAGGTGCTCTCATTATTCTATGAATTAGCATTGCATCTTCCATCAACATTAATTGTTTGAATATTTTTCTTGCTGGTTCAATCATTGATTTACCATATGGTAAGAAGTTTGTATCTGATAGCAATCTAAAGTGTGCTATTTCAAAAGGCTCAAATTCTTGTGTACCTTTACCTCTATCACCTAATGCAAAATTATATGAACCACCTCCATGAGTATTTTCTAATGTAAATTTATATGCATATGGATTATTTGGATCAAACATTTCTTCACGTCTTAATTCATATGCCGATATTGGTGTTACATTTACAATTCCAATTTCTTCTTCAATATCTAAATGTAAATAAAAATCTCCGTATTTACATGCATTCCTAATCCATGGCCATAAATTGTAATCTATATTTAATATATCATAAAATAAATTTCTTAATACTTTTCTTATTTCATCATTTGGAGAAGTAATTGTTAAAGTATCTCCATCCGCATCCTTTACTGTACTTTCATCTGAATAAATATCTAATGCTGATGATAATATTGGATCCATGTCCATTGCTTCATAATCTGTAAATAATTCTATTTTTGATGTATGAAATGTTTGATTTTGATTATATGTACCATATCCAGGCGTGCCTCGATGTACACCAGAAAATCTATCTACATAACGCTTATTAGTCATATTACCTGTAGATTGTAATCTATTTGTATCTACTGCCTTTAAACGATTTTTTGCAATTCTTCTTACAACTACGTTAGTTGCAAATAATCTGCCTAATCGCGCTCTTAATGATGTATTCGCCATAATTTTTCAATTTTATATAAATATGTATTTTATCCAATTAACCAAGTTAAATCCTCATTATCCTTGTCTCCACTCTTCCATTGCCATTCTTTTGGTGTTTCTTTTCCTGATGTATAAACACCTTTTGATTTTCCAATATGGCCTAAAGATTTTTTTGATAATTCTATACCTTGTTGATGTAATCGTAATGCTGTATCTCTTATCCACAATGCAATTCCAAATGCCATTACCAAATCATCATTATATCCTCGTTGTGCTTCTGCTCTTGATCCGTTCCATATAAAGACATATAATTCATCTATCAATCGTTTTGACTTTACAATTGGAGATTTTTCTCGGAAATATGTTTCTATTTTAGATATTATTAATGGTCTTGTTTTTGATGTAGTCGAAAACCCAGGAACCATTTTTGATTTATCTTTCAAATCATATCCCTTTCTCAAATGTACATCCTCGTCTACATAACCATCTTGCTTGTAACTATAATATAAATTTTTGTAATTCTGATCAATTGCGACTTGTAATACTGCCCAGCCTATATTTGCATTTTCAATAACTAGTAATGCATTATTCCACTCTGTCGCGACTGCTACTAACATGTTACCATATTCTGTAGTTCCTATCTTTCCTTTATATTCTGCAACTTGTTGCATATTTTTTACATCTAATACATGAAATGCGGAATAATCTCCTCCATCTCCACGCGCGACATCTGCTACTACCACATAACTTTTAGTATAATTTGGATATTCCCAGATCCAATAGTTTGAATCAAATCCTCTTCGCTCTTTTGGATCTTCTACATATGTTTGTTCATACCACTGTAATATTGGGCCATCTACTATTGTATGCCCAGAACTTATAAAGTCACAGTCACATTCTTGTGCTGCCATTTTTTCACCTAACAATTCTGTTTGTAATTGTCTCCAAGGTTCATCTCGTTCTGGATGTAATGTCCAATGTAATCGAATTGCATGAAATTGTCCTCCTGCTTCTGCATCTACCCATGTTTTATGAAATAGGTTACCAGTACCATTCGGTGTTGATAACATAATAGCTCCACCACCAGTTGCTAATGTTTGTTGTGCCGCAGTCCATATTTCATCTATTCTATCAATAAAGGCGGCTTCATCTAATACTAATAATGATAAGGCTTCCGATCTACCTGCATCACCTTTTGATG
>Ga0209337_1000308_pt1 | contig 38636 bp, 45 predicted proteins | sample LinPmetageLP53_FD_184044 | JGI IMG/M metagenome (GOLD analysis project Ga0209337, IMG submission 184044) | Marine viral communities from the Pacific Ocean - LP-53 (SPAdes) (version 2) | ecosystem: Environmental > Aquatic > Marine > Oceanic | place: Pacific Ocean | collected 2010-02-08
ATGCTTCTGTAGCTGCCACGACATTGATCATCTTCTACCAGATCGTAGAAGTGAGCGGAGGCTTTGGCAAGTGGCAATCGTTGTTCGAGCACGAAGCAGTCATTGGCGTATTGCAAGTGCTGATAGGTACGGTCATAGCGGCTGCAATGCGACCACTACACTAAGGGGACTAATATGTTAAACTTATTAAAAAGTAATATCAAATTAGGATTCGGTAAAAAAGAAGCATCTAAGACAGGTAAGAGTTTAGCCGTAGGTGGGGTTGGTGCTATTGCATTTGACCTCATATCAAAGATAGGGTATATGCCTGAGATAGCCTCAGACCCCGACCTTATGCCCTATGCCATTGCAGGGCTGACGGTAGCTATTAATGCTGTACGTCAGTTTGTTGCTAATTTAGGAGATTGACATGAGTGATAAAATCACGAAGATGCCTGATACGAAAAAGCCGGCACTTGAAGTTGAAGATGTGACATCGGATATGATAGCTCAGAACGAGGCTGCTCTTAACGAACGCCTAGCTCAACTGATTGCTAATGATCCAACGGCATCTAGAATCCAAGGCCGGCTTGAAGTACTACGTGGACTAAACGCCCAGCTTAACTCATAACCTGAGCTTTCCAATTCGCCCATGTAAGGGGGTAGTAGGTTCCATCTTGGATCCGAAACCACCTTGCACGGGTGTTTGGATGCGTCTTAGCTCTAAGGTCTGTATGGAATCCTGGCCTATGCCAATGTGGGTACAGTCCTATACCTGACCAGGCATTCATACGTTCGAGCTTTAGGTATACATCGAAGAGTTCTTCAGGTGTTTCTACACCACAATCCCAGTCTTGCGCTAGACCTCTTGTTCCGATTAATCTTACAGTGGTATTCGACTCTGCAGAAGCGTCATGATTGCAGTCGAACTTATGTAGCGACCCTTTAGCGTGTGACGTACTCCATAGTTCTACGGCATCGCCATGTGGATGGTAAACTACGCCACTGCTGGATTTCGTAAATGTCATAGGACGCGAGATCCAGTCTCGTGTGTCTTGTAATGCATACACGAGCTCAGCATCCATCTTGTTTGGATTATTAAATTCCTCGCGTGCGATATTCGGGTGTCCCCACAACTTGCTCATATGTATCCCCTTGATTAATTCACCTTGTGAATCATTGAGTTGAGGTGTATGTGACCTTAGCGCGGCCCCCACCTTTACGTGTCTTAACGTCTTCGTTTATTACACCTGCTGCTTTAAGTATACTCAAGCACTCGTCTAGTTTATCCTTGTTCATCTTACGGTAGACATTGCGTAGTAGTGTAGATCTATCTATGGTTTTCGCGTCTTTGATTATACCTTCTACGATCTTAGTTTCAAATATCTCATTAGCATACCTGACCTCCTTGAAGATAGAAGTTAAGCCATCAAATGTATGTGCGATCTTATCAATCGCATCTTGTATATCCACTACATGGATCTTGAGTGTCCTACGTCTGGCGATCGAAAACGTCATAGCTAACTTCAACACATGTGTATGCTCCCGTCCAAAGAACCCACTTTGTACATTGTCTAACCCTGGGAGTTCCTCGCGTTTGTTATACCATGCCTCGAAGTAATCCCACGCATCTTTGGTAAGTTCCATCTCACCCTCCATACCCATACGATGCTCTATATGAGTGACTAACCTATCTCGGAGTTTTTCTAAGACGCTATCCACCACAGGATGAGCAATACGAATACCAGACCGCTCACTGTGCACAAATATGACCCTACCCACGAACCCTTGGTTGAACACAGACGACGTGACGTTTTGAGCGATCCAGTCTGGAGTCGTTGCACTGAGTAACGATATAAAGACCTCATAGACATAATCCGATCCTGATGTTTTAGTTATGTATTCAAATACGTCTGGGCAATCATACCAGTCTATGAGTAAATCCACAAGACCGTTAGATTGCGCGGCTTTGGATAAAAACACACCTAGTTCGGAACTAAACAAATAACATGGTCTAGAGGTTTGGTCTGCTATTATAGGCTTAGCGTCTGTCTCTAGCATACCTTCTAGACCACGACTTGATATAGCCCTGCACAATGCCTCTGGAGTCATCTTACCTGATAGTATTGTGCTTATGCCGTGCGTTAATCCTGAGTCTATTTTGTTTTGTGTCGCTCGTCTAAGTAATCCTACCCCTATGTTTATAGCACTACTCTTACGGCTCATCGCTGAACCTGCCACGAGTATCACATAGTGGTTTGGGTATAGCATGTCATGTCCGCGTGGAAGCCATATCTTTCTCCCTACAGCTCCACTTATCAGACTTACAGCTGTCCAGAAATGAAAGTCCCTTGGCGATTCTTGACCTTTAGTGTAGTCAAGATATAAGTCAATAAAATCATCTTGGTATTCCTTTTCTGACCCTAGTGAGGATTCTTCTAGCATAGTAAATCCTTCCTAGGTTGTGGGTTATTCCGATATTACTTCTATTTCAGGAGGCTGGTAGCCTTGTAAAAGCTTGCTTAGTTCAGAGTGTAACTTAACTGCTGACTCATGGGCTAGGTCTAACACAATCGCAGTTACGATACTATCGTCTAGTATTGCTATTACTACGCTGTCGTCATTGTCTGAGTCATACACGCTTACGTTATCTTCTACACTGTTCTTGATATGGATATGCATAGCTTTCTCCTTTTAAGCCAAAGGAGGAGTCTGTAGGTACTCCCTATGGTTCCTACAGTTGTACATATGACCTGGACTATCCAGGCCCAACATCTGATATGTACAATAAGAGACTCCCCAGCTCCCAACCCCTCCAATGGCATGTGTTATTTACAAGACTTCCAGTTAGATCCAGAGGCAAAGTCTGCAGGAATTACTAGCTCATCTTCCCAGTAATACCCGAACCCCTTTGGTATAGGCTTCTCCATTTCTTCACATACGATACTACGGACATGTTCCAGATCCTCTGGTTTGCATTGGCCTGCTACGGAATCATGGACCTGAAGCAAAACAGATGCTTCAGGTAGGGATTCTAGCCTAAGTTCTATACGAGCTAATGCAGCATTGATATGATCTGCCGCGGTGGACTGTGGTACAAATGCTACAGCAGCCCTATGGAGTTGATCACCCCAACGATCTAAAAACACTCTTTGTCGGCCATAGGGTGTACGCATCACACGATTAGTCTTGAGGTGTTGTATGGTGCTGATCCACCACTTATGTATGCCAGGTCTTAGAGTCTTAAAGCTGTCTATGAACCTACGGGCATCGTTAAGCGAGAACTTCATATTAGGCACGTACTCGTTCATAAGATCCTTGAGCTTACCTGGACCTACCATGTAGTTGATCGCATGTGAAGCCCTCTTGCCTATGTCACGGTATGTGTAGTGTGTGCCTACTACGGGATTACGCACATCACTCGCTGGGATTTTAAACAAAGCTATAGCGTTCTCGCTGTGAATATCCCTGCCTTCTATGAAGCCCTGTTTGTAGTTCACATCCCCTGCTACGTAGGCTGTTATGCGAGCCTCGATCTGTGATCCATCAGCTTCCCAGAACACTAGACCTGGGTCTGGCACAAACCAATCACGCTGATCTCCTGGGATATTTTGAAGATTCATACCTTTATTAAACACATCCTTGGAGCTGGATATACGACCTGTGTCTGTAGCTGATGTACGATACGATGTGCGCATTCTACCGTCTTTGTGTACCTTGGCTTCAAGATACGTTCCTATGATCTTACGTCTGTCACGTACTGCTAAACACTTGTCTATGAACGCATGGTGCTTAGGCTGTCTAGGACGTAGGAGCTTAAGTGTATGCACGTCCGTGGATGCTGTTTTACGGCCTCTACTTATGGGCAGTCGAACTCCTTTGGACTTGAAGTAGTCCAGCACCTGTTTAGGACTGTTAGGATTAACCCCACACAAAGCATCATCGGCAAGCAGATCAGCCATTTCGTTGCTAAGGCTTTCTTTGCGTTTCGACCTAAGATTTTCATCTATGTGTACTCCTTTATGTTCCATGCGAATCAATGTCTTAGTCACTGGCATGGCTACATTGTGAAAGAACTCCCATGCATGTGTAGATATTAACTCATGTGAGAGTTTTACTGCTACCTCATACGTAACGCAACAATCTATACCATTGTATTCCCATAAGGTATTGTTATAATTACCACTGGTTGCTTCTTTACGCATTTCCTTATAGAAGTTCTTATTGGTGTATATGGATGCTAGGAGGTCTAGGCTATGACCCATCTCGGGATGCATTACCGAATGTGCAACCATAGTGTCCATCCATACGTTACGTACACATATACCAAAGTTCTTAGCTAGGTACTGGGCATCGTAATCCAAGTTCTGCCCTACCTTTAAGGCATTATTACTAAGGAGTATGTTAAGCTCTCGTATGAGTGCTATCCTGTCCTCGTGGCTTAGGTGTGTAGTAAACGGTATCACTACGGCTTCAGTAGCAGACCTAGCGACTCCTATGCATGTTATGCATTCTGCATATGTCTCAATGTCAAACGCCAGACATGGGGCATCGTGATATGACTTAAGGGTTTCTATGAGGATTTTTGTTATGAGACCTGACTCCTCGGTGGCGTGATCTTTCTTGATCTGGCCGTAGTGTACTATGGTACGCTTGTGGTCTACGATGGAATCAAAATCCGTCAGCACACGCTTGGCTTTTAGTGCATCCTTACGGCAAAGTACCAACCAAGAATACTGGCGTATGATACTTACAGGAGCGATCATAGGTATAACAGGGATTTTTCCTCTGTTAGAATACAACAACGACCCACGCCATTTAGTAATACCCGACTCGTTACACAAGAATCTAAGTGCGTACTCACCTACTGCTATGATTAACTTACGAGGGTGTTTTTGTATAAGCTTCCAGTGTTCCGCACTACGCTCGAAGGGATCACTTACTATGTCTAGCTTATTCCCAGGAGCTTGCTTGGTATAGGTATGTAGCACCAAGCAATCCTTGCGGAAGATACCTGCACGGGCTAATATATCATCGAATAATAATTCTCCTTGAGATCCTGAGAATGGCACTCCAGAGATAATATCATCTTTGGATGGTGACTCTCCTATGATTACAATCTGCGCGTCTTCTGCACCATCTGGTTGTATATTCATGTATGCGTCTCGCTTTCTAAGGCACTTGGTTTTTGACTGGACCATTAGGTCCAACTTGAGATCCCCTCCCATCCACCACTCTCCTATACCCCTTAAATCCTTAGTACTACTTACTACCTAGGTTCCTTGTGGTCCTCACAGCCTTATAAACTCTCTTCGGCATAAATAACACCGTGTTGTATGCAGCTTTCATCCATCCCCTAGGGTCCATTAAGGTCTTGGATTTATGTGGGCGTAGATGAACCTGGATGTTATTGTTCTGTATTGTTATCTGGACCCTACCAGAAGATGTATACACTGTTACCTTTTGTTGGTTTGCACTAAAACGTGCGCTATGTATCTTGGCTTGTTTCATAGGAAGTCTCCAATACAAGTCTAGACTTGGTTACTTTAATTGCTTCAGGGTTTATGTCTGAGCCTAAAGCTCTACGGTTGGTTTGTATGGCAGCTACTAAGTGACCACCTGAGCCACAACACGGGTCTATTACTAACTCGCCTTCAAGGGTACAGTTTTCTATGAAGAACTTTAGTATGTCTAGTGGCCGCTCTGTCGGGTACTTAGTAGCACTAGGTCTAGCATATGATACAAGATTAGGGCCAAGACGTTCGGGCATAGATACAGTACCCTTACGTAGATGGCAGATATACTCATAGGTTTGATCACCTGTGGCAGCTCCATTGATTGCAGGAGTGGATTTTACCTTGTTCCATATCCAAGGTGGGTATTCGAACTCTAGGTCTGGAATCAAGGTACATGCACGTTCGATCCAGAATGTCTCTATCCAGGAGCTAAATATCCACATGTGGGCGTTAGGCTTCAGGGCTAGGTACAACTTAGGGATTAGCTGTTGTACGAATGCCTTGATGGATTCCTCGTCGTCCTGCCATTGGGTGCCGTGTGAGGATTTGGCTAGTGTGTTCGAGTCGAAGACCTCTATGCCAAAGGGTAGATCGGTTAGCACTAGATCTACACTTTCTTCTTCTAGTGTATCGAGGAAGTCTAAGGCATCACTTAGGACTACTACTCCCTCTAGGTCTTGCCTATGGGATTCCATTGCTCTACGGGCTATCTCGGCACGTATTTCCTTGACCTTGTATGCCTTGAACTTGCCTAGGATGCCGCTCTTTGATGTCTCGTTCTCGAGGTCTGCTAGGTCTGGGATGTGTTGAGCTATGTCTAGTACACGCGCTACCTTACGGTGATCACTTACGCTGGCTTGGGACATGTTGAGATCCTTAGCCGTGTCTTTTTGTGAGTGACCACCTTCGACTGCTCCCATGCCTCGCTTAGACTTACCTTTGAGTTTCTCCATCAAACGCTCGTAATCATCGACAGCACGAGATTCTTCTGCAGGAGTCAATGGTTCACGCTTAATGTTCTCTTGGAGTTCTATGGTATGTCGGTGCCAGTCATCTGTGGGGTCTATGATCGAGATCTTTACGTGTTCGAAATCTTTCCAGTTCTCGTAGGCTTCACGGTTTTGGAGTATGGACTTGATAGCCATAAGTCTACGCTCACCTGCGATTAGTACGAAATTCGAGTCTACTACAATAGGCTGTATCTGACCTACTTCGTAGATGCTATTCGCTAGTTCTTTGAGTTTCGCTGGTGCGAACTCCTTGCGTTGCCGCATGGCTGGAGTCTTTATCTCAAAAGGATCTATGGATCTGATGTCGTCATGTGTAGCCATTTCTGCTAACACATGAGCATCATCTTCTTGAGGCATGAATTCAGGCATCTAAATATCCTTAACTAAGACAGGCAAGGCACGAGTAGCATTACGACACTACTCAATGCCCTGCCTGTCCCGTGGGGTTAAAGGTACGTGAGTACTACCCTATACTACGAAACGCTCGATCTTAATGGAGGTACCAGATGTTCCAGTAGTCTCATTGGACCAGTCTTCAGACTTGATCTTGGCAACACACTCGTTACCAATAGCTTCGTCTAGGTCCTCTGAGATGTTCTCCTGGATATCCATGAAGCTTAGGTTCAACTTCTTCTGTTCGTACTCGTCACTGTCAGGATCAAGGCTGTTCAGTTCAGAGAGACGGTCAGAGAAAATAGCCAGCACTGCTTGGTTAAAGAACCAAGTACCCCACGAACACCAGTGAAAAACCGTGAATCCATTAGCGTCTGCGTCTTCTGAATTAATAACCTTGAACTCGAAATTAATACCAGGCTTAGAAGACGCACGGGACTCGCGGTATGTCCACTTGCTGAATGCGAGTTCGTACTGTCCAGGATCTAGAGTACGATCGAGTTGCTTCTTTTCAGTCTCGAGGCTACCGAACTGTAGGTCTTGATAAACTTCAGACATGATGTTTTTGTTCCTTATGTTGAGTTTAGTAAAATGTATGCGTGTGCATACGTGAGTGCTACGTTGCTACTTTGCTACATTAGCTCTTATTCTCCTTTGTCTTGAGCTGCCGCTAGGCTGTGTTGTAAAGCGATGTTGATACGAGTCAAGACATCCTTGGTTTCTTTAAACCCCATGAACCTTGCACGATCAATCTCGCCTATGATAATTTTCTGTAGTACATATCCGTCATCTTCTGTGAGGGGTATATATACTGTATCGTCTTCTGGCATTTTCGTATACCCTTTGTTTATGTTACCTAGAAGGTTGAAGTCTGATTTAGGATTCATGGAAGTAATAGGTCAAAGTTTTGTGGCATCTCAGGATCAAGATTAGGATTACGTACACGTGCTGTGTATACGCCACTTGGACGGGTTTGCCATAGATACGATGCTTTGTCTCCTTTACCTTTAACTACTGCATGAAGTACATAGTCGAAGTACGATGGGATGATACCTGCGAGTTTACCTGTGAGTGACGGGACTATCTTTACTATGCCTGTAGTCTCGTTTTCTTTGGTGTCCTCGTGACATATCACTACTATGTTCTTCTGCATCATGATTAAGGCTTCAATGAACTTTATGGTTAAGCGCATTGCGATGCCGTAGTCTGGTTGTGTGGGCGCAGCATCCAATGGTTTGTTATTAGACGCCATAGTGTGATCCATGATTGCACCGTAGAGTCTTGTCATGGAGTCTATGATTATTGTGTTAGGCTGAGACTCAGGTTCCGCCTTATGCATACGTTGTAAAGCCTGCTTGATTTGATCATACGCCGCTGGTTTCTCTTTGCCTTTGTCCGTGACTAGCCTGTCAGGTATGAGACCTTTGAATGTACCTTCGGCAAAGTCACCCTCAAGGGCTTCACTGCCTTCGTCTATGTCTATGATGAACGCAGGTAAAGCTCTCTCAGGTAACGTGCGAAGACAGAAGGTTTTCCCGCTACCGACATCGCCGTATATGAGAGTCTTCTTAGGTGCGTCATCTCGTTTTGTACCCATGTCTATGTGCTGTGGCATGTTATTGCTGCCTTTCTAGCGGGCTGAGGTATCCCAGACCAGTTTGGAGTATTGTGTGTTTTGTACCGTGTCTCGGAATCCGTGTGATGCTCCACATATATCGAAATATGGACAAAGCCGATTCCATGATGTACATGCGTCTTTGCCATACATAGGAAAGAACTCATCTTTATGCATGGATAGTATCTGCTTACATGTTACGATTATGCCGCGTTTCCATTCATCTATTATGTCCTGTGACATGTTAAGTTCGCTACGAAAGAAACTATCGTTTTTGGGTGAGATTAGTAGTACATCCACTATGAAATCATTACACTGTTCGTACTCTGGTATTTGTTGTGTGGCCCATACGTAACCGATAAACTGGTTGCTGAGTTGGAAGCTTGGCACTAGGTACTGCGACTCCCATGTGGAGGTTTTGTGGTCCATACATAGGAGTTTATTATCTACCGCAAGGATCTTATCTACTAGGCCACCGTATACTACCTTCCAGGTTTCTCCATACACGGGCATTGAGCCTAGTTCGAACTCGAAATACAACTCACTTGTTACTGTGTCGTATCTGCTATCGTCTTCATGCCAGCGTTTCCAGTATGCTTCTAGTAATCTAAGGCCGCGTCCTGGTGTACGTCTGATGTCTTCTGGTACAGGCTGGTATGCTTCTAGGAACTCCTCTTGTGCTATTTCTAAGGACTCCTGCATAAACATAGCGTCTAAAGCTTTATGGATTGCGATACCAAAGAGTAACGGTGCGTCTGGTATCTTGATGCTATGGGGGTCAGCCATAAAGCCGCCTGGTACTAGGCTCTGTCCTATGCGATGCTGGAACTTACGCGGGCATGTGCGGAACTCACCTAAAGCATAATTGTCTACTTTTATTACACGCTCGTCTGGATATATACCTGCTCTCATCGTTACTACCTCCTTGTCTATATGCTGTTTAGTAAGTCTAAGGTTGCTTTGGATCCTAGTTTTATGTCTTCTTTTATCTTAACTGCGCGTTTCTTGGTAGCTTGTGGTCTGTCACTTTGATTTAACTTAGCGTTTTCTAAGAAATCTAAAGCATTACTAAGCTCGGTGTCGCTGAGTTCCCGCACGTCCCGTAATAGTAACTCGTAGTCCATAGGTACAGGCTCGAGATCTGCTATGGGAGCCATTGCACGATTGGGGTTAATATTACTTCCACGGAGCCATACGTGGGTGTCTGATGCTTCGGCGTCTACTACCTTAATGTCACCGTTCCAGTATACGTAACCGCCTGGTAGTACTTTTGTCAATAGGTACCGCAGCCTTTCCTTTATGTAAGAACTCTCTTAAAGCCCTGCGTAATACTTCGGCTCGTTTGCCGTGGTGATTGCCTTCCCGCTCTAGATATCGAGCTAGGTCACGCTCTAGCTCGATATCTAGGTTCACGTACATACGTTTCATTTAATCTCTCTTACGCCCCCAATATAGGAGCAGTAGAAATGCTAATAATAATGCTAGGTCTAAGCCGTTCATATGTATACGTTCCATTGTTTCGTGTTGTGAATTAATGATGTTACTATGTGTGAGTTTATTACTACCTACTTCTTACACGTTAGGTTTGCGTGGCGCTGTATATACAGATGCCACTTGGATTTATCGAAGTTTGTGTATGCTCGGTTTAACGCTTCGCCTAATGCCATCTCTACATCGATACTACGCTTGACGTGGTTGTCTTCTTCGAGCCCCTGTTTGTATAAATCCACTACTACGTCTGCGAGTAAGCGATAGTCTTTACGTGTCATCACGTTCTCCGTGTTTTGCTTCTGCGTCTTCTATGATTAGTGTTATTCTGAGGTCATTTAGAAGTTGCAATGCCTCACGATGTTTTTGCGTCATGGTATCTATGAGAGCTATTTTCTCTGATATGGTTGCGGCTGTCTCTATCTTAGATATCATCTGAATCCTCGCCCTCCTGTTCTTCGGGCGTATCTCTCAAAACACTAAACGTATCGAAATTACGCCGCGCGTTAATCTGCTTAATGAGTTGATAGCAATTAGAGGGGAACACACTAGGGACTGTACTCTCTTCCATGCTGTCGAGTATCAAGTCCATCACCACATTATAATCCGCGACTCGGAACACTTGATCCATCAGATCTCTTACATCCACTTCTGCTTCTACGCTAACATTCATATTATTATTCCTCCTCCTCCTCCTCTTCGCATTCACATTCGTCTTCGTCCTGTTCACACTCCTCACATTCCCCACACTTCCCCTCCCACCACGGATCAGTAGCTAGCCATATGTCATATGCATCTGCCATCACGCCACCTCTGGATTGTTAAGCTCGGTGTCTACATCTTCGTCTGGTGCGAACATCTCCGCCCACTCGCTAGGGGTTATACCACTCTGTATGAACTCCCTAGTGTCTGCGTCTAGTGTGGGGAATATGTCTTGTATGAGCCCTTCGCGTCTGAGCCACTTCTGAAGTCCCAGGGTAAATTGCATCATAGGAAGATCCACCATCATGCTGTTGCTTTTACCGCTACTCATACTTACCCTACGGAACTCTACGCCACCGTTCTTGTATGCTAGATCGAACGCTCCTATGTTTCTATTAGCCATCCTAATCCATCTCCGCGTTTTGTAGTAGTATTTCTAAGCTACTACTTATGTCGTTTAGCTTCGTGTCTACGTCTTCGCTCGATTGTTCGAGGCTTTCTACGGTTTCCTTGATGCTGTCTAGCTCTATTGCTATAGATTCTAACAGCTCCTTTATTACTCGTACGTCTAGTCTGTCTAAGCTATCATTACTCATAATATCCCCTATATAGGCCAATGGTAATTTAACTCTGGACTCTCTGTCCATTCATACTCTCCGTAGAACGCTGGATCTTTATGTAGCAATGCCGCGCGGTGTGTGGTGTGTATCTCACCGCCTAGCCACCAAGGATATATTATACATGCGGTGTCTAAGCATACCATAGTGTTGTTGTAACCTCTGCTGATCCACTCCTTGATACATACATTACTATAGTGTTTTAATGCATTCGTGTATCCTGCCCACATCTTGGTCGCTGGGTGATTACTCCATCCTCCGCCTGTCTCTAGGGCCTTGAGTATCTGTCTCGCCTCCACTCGCTGCTTCCCTAGTCTTCGATAATCTAATGCCTCTACGCTGGCTTCAAAGTCCTCGTATGGTAAGAATGTCTGCATGTGTGTGGGCTCCTGTATGTTTTGTGTGGTGTATGTTTACACCTAAAAGGTGCAATTGTATAGTATAATATAATACATTTAGGGGTGAAGTCAAGGGAATATTTTTCCCATGCCATAACCCCTTGTTTTTACTGTACTTAGGCCAAACTTATGCATACTTCTACCAAACTTCTACAAACTTCTACGACCTAAGTGCTTGTTTTTATTACACTTAGCAAACTTCTGCATACTTCTACATACCCCCTATGATCTCGCTGGCGAAGGGGTTTTGTTATATATATATATATTATATATATATATTATTATACCTCTCTCTGGGCAATGGCAAGGGGGGTGTAGAAGTTTGTAGAAGTTTCTAAAGTGTTGTTTTTAAAGGGTTTAGAGTGTAGAAGTTTGTGTAAGTTTCGTTTAAGTTTGTCATAAACCCTTGTTTTTACTTGACTTACGTTGTGTAAGTTTGTCATTACATACCCTATATACTATTTAATAGGTCCATCTGTGCGCTTAGATCTATCGTAGGTTTAGGCTCTCGTGCGGTCTTGACTTTCTTTTCTTTCTTCTGTCCTCGCTCTGCCCATGTCTTAAGCTTAGGCTTACGGTTGACCTTAGCGTGATACTTTTCCTCCACACCTCGAGGCTTGACTAAATCTTCTTGGTGTGCTAACACGCTGGGGGTAATCTCTGCTCCATTGCTTAACTCATACTTTACTTTATAAACCCACTCGCGCGGATTTGGTATGCGTTCAACTATCTTAACTACCTTGGATTCTTTTCTATCCAAAGCTTTCCAAAGCAAAATATTTCCGATACCCCATAAAGGACTCGTGGTCCTGCGGGTATATTCGCACCTTAACTCCGTGCGCTCGTTTCTGAGGGTTTTTTCCTCATACTCGAGAGCGACTATACGGTCCCAAAGTTCGTTATTTGTCATTTGTATCGTCCTATGTATAAGACAAGGGACATAGAGTATATTTTACCCTATGCCCCTTATCTTAGATTTACCAAGGCAATACTTTTGCTTCTGAATCTATAGGCTCGTTTGCTCCGCACTCGTGCTCGTGTTTTGCGTTTGCTTGGAACATCTTATCAGTTATTACGCGAGCTTTTGCGTATGTTCCTTCTTTTACTTCGCGTCTTTCTTCGTAATTCTTGAGGAACATAAGAGCTTCTTTTAATCCGTATAGTTGGAAATCTTTGAAAAATTGTAACACTAAGGATTGCTCTGTGGACCCTATGTCTAAGGTCATTTCTAATTCTCGCATATAGCATGTATCATTATCAAGGTCTAGCTTGTGTGCTTTGTTTGGTCTTAGTTTCATGATGTTACCCTATGTTTATAAGGGAGTGCATAGACTCTATGTCTACACACCCCCCTATGTTTGTGACTAGCCCAACAAGTCAGCCTTTGCGGCCAGCTTCGCAATATGATCTTCTTTCAATGCCTCGAACATACCGGTATCTTCGGCTTTCAATGCTGCGAGTGTCTCGCCATCTCCAGCACCTAAGGCCTTGCGGAAAGATGCTTTAAATTCCTTAATGCGAGGGTCTGCGCTGACGCGATTAGGATCTTTTGCCACTGAAATTGCATGGTTAAGACCGTTTTGGAGTAAATCCGTCAGGCTTCCATTGGCCTCACCACCTACAGCATGATACCACTCTGCGAGCATGTCTGCTATGTCTACGCTATTGCTTGTGATCTTGAGCTTAGGCCAGTCATAGGAGGACTTACTATCGTCCTGACGATTGACGCTATGCACCCTAATCTCGAATGTATCCGTAACTAATACCTCGTCTAACTCTGCATATGCTGGCATGATTCTTGTATCTCCTACTATGGGGCTATGGAGAAAATTCTCCGATTGTGACCCAATGGCCACACCTATATATAAGCAAATCCTATGCCATTGCTTTCCATATGTAGAGATTATTTTTATTCTCCTAAGCCTTTGTTAATATTACACTTATGAACCTATTACTATGTGACCTAACTACTTACTACTACCTACTACTTTGTATGTGCTTGCGCCATATCGGCATGAAATTGTGACATAGTTACATACTTGGTATTACTTGGTATTGTCATACTGTCGTATTGGCATTAAATGTCATGGATTGGCACACGGTTGGTATCACTTGGTATTACTACTGCACACTTGTGCCTCTTGACAAGCACATGGTCATACCTTATATTAAGTAGTATCAAAGAAAAGCTACGTTTTATACCGCACAATACCTTATAATGTTAAATAATACCATATGTATGAAGCAAAGTACTACATAGTACCAAGTTAACGGCTTCAAAGTACTACTTAGTACCAAGTAAAGCTACTTAGTACGACATAAAGTACTATATAGTACCACATAAATACGATACTAAGTGATACCGCATTTATGTGTTATCATAAAGTACTACTTAGTACCGCATAAAGGGTAAAGCGTAAAGGGTTAAACGAGTATGTAAGGGGGTCATTGATTCAGGTTGTGAATTAATGGGCAGACATAGAGAGACCCCAGATGCCGTAGGGTGGCACCCAGGGTCTCAGAGCCCAAGGGAGGGCTAGTTAGTGTGGTATCGCCTGAATATCGCGTTGATTGGGAATCCTTGAATACCTGCGATGTTCATTAGAAGCTCGATGTATTCAACTTTTTCTGTGCGTGCAGCCCTTGCTAAGACTTTGTAACGCTGGGGTCCTAGCCACGCTAGCACTTCTAGGAGCGCGTCACGGTCATTGTTGAATTTGATTTCGTAGTGCATGATATGGTTGGGGTGGCCTATGGTAGCACCACCCCTATCCTTTCTAGTCTTGTGTGGGGTTCATGGTGCTTTGCAGCCTATTGATTATGCCTTGCTCGAGTATAGCTCTAACACCGCTGCATTCGCTGGCGTTGTTTGCCTCGGCTTTAGACAGTATGGTCAAGAGGCTGACCGCTTCGCGGGCATTAGCGATCAGACCCTCGGCGGTGATCGCAGTCTCGAATCTATCGACTAGCTCGGGACGATCTTCATACTTGCGATATGGTGCGTTGTGCAATGTGGCCATGGTTGGCCTCCCTTGGTAGTCAGAAGGTTCATTCCCTCCAACCTTATAAATATAGCCATATATTTGCGTTATGTCAAGAGTTTTCTCGATCAAATACCGTGCCAACGTTACAAGTACTGCTTAGTACCATATGTACCGTAAGCAAGAACCGTGCCACTACTAACACGTACTACTTAGTACTACATAGTGGGGGGCCCTACCACTTAGTACTACTTGGTACTACATAGCACCTGAGCGGTACAATACACAAATTTAAAAAAGGTTGTATGTATGAATCAGCCAATACATGATTATACAGGTAGGAGCGAAGGGGGTGTAGCCTCAGGAGCATCAAGAGCATCAGGAGCATCCTTAGCATCCGCATACCCTCCCATAGACCCGTATAATAATGACTTCACACGCATGCAAGAGGAGTCTAATACGCAGGCGTTGTATGACCTCATGGGTAAGGTGTTTCCGGTACACCCAGCGTTAGGCGGGCAGGTTCAAGAATTAGCACGTATGATTATGGATAGTGCGTCGGGACAGGGCACACAAACATCGAAAGAACGTGAGTGGTTTACAGGTAAGTCAGATCCGACAAAGCTCGACCGTGTAGGTGGCTTAATAGGTAAGTGGACTGGTAATGCGGTGGATGATATAGGTCAGGCGTTGGGTATGACTGCCGAGGATCTTATGTCAACCGCACGGACAGTGAAGGATCTAGGTAATGATCCACAGGCGCAGTTAGAGCTATTACAAGGTATAGGACAAAGCCTTAAAGCTAAGTATGGTGGTGATGACGGACCGTTAGCAGCGTTAGAAGATTTCGGAGCCCCAGGAGGAGCATTCTTAGCTACGGGCCCAAGGGTGCTAGGGAACCTGTTGCAGTCTGGGGGTGGCAAGCAGCTGGGTATGCCAGATCGTGATGTCGCTCCAGAGTTTTCGGATGCTATGGCTGATGCGCCTCCTCGTAAAGACATGCCGTTGCCGGATTGGGAAGGTGGGTCAGACACAGAGTTTGCTAAGTTTCTAGATCACGATGAAAGCATAAACCCAGGTGGTTATCAGACATACGTAGATCCTGACTTCACACAAAAGTTAGATGGTCTAGCAGATGAGAAGCTAGAGGATCTTATAGATGCGCTTTCGTTGAAGAAGTGGGACAAGAAGGGTCAGACCGTATCAGACCATGATACAAACCTGAAGCATCTAGCTATGGCTGAAGATGAGTTACGTAAGCGTCAAGCGCCTTTGCACGATGCCGTAATGAAAGATATGGCTGACTTAGAACCAGGAGAGGACGCAAAGCCTCCAAACTATAGCCTACAAACCATGACTGACGATGCTTTAGACGCTGAGATCATGGAATTTAATAAGATCCTGAATAGCGGGGATGTGGAGGGGATGGGGGAATCGTCATACAAGGAGCATCTACAGAATCTCGTTAAGGAGCGTAGGCGTAGACGTAAGGCCAAGGGTGACAGTGGTGTGGCTTATGGATATTCTCTGGAGAAGAGTGGGGGAGAAGGGGGAGAAGTATTGGAGCCTAAGTTTAAGGCTTTGTCAGACGATGAAATTTTGGCTTTGTCAGATGATGCTTTAGACATAGAAATATATAAAACAAATACTACGGCACAGCAGCTAGACAATCCTAGTTTTGGTTCAGGCCCGGTAGATAAGGCAGAACTTGCTAGGCAACAGAAACTAGCGGATTTTGCGGATGAACTCCGAAAACTTGTAAAAGAACGTAACAGACGTAAAAAAGGCGGTGGTGGAGGTTCTGCAGGAGCGCAGAAAGCTCAAGGTTCTATAGAGCAGATGATACAGCAGTCTGGGAAAGTTCCCGCAGATTTACCTGACATGAAAGGCGGAGCAATAGGTAAGTTAGCGTATAACATAGAAAACTTCCATGCAGGTGCAGACATAGGTAATGTTCCGCGTATCTTAGAAAATGCTAAGTTTGTATCTAATCGTAATATGTGGCATTTTCCTGTAGATCCAGATGTAGGCGTATTTGATCTTAATGGGTTTTTTGCACGTATGGCACACCCCAAGCATAATTTAAATACTGACGAGATAACAGTGCTAGCTAGGGTCTTAGACCAAGCGAAAGCATACCCCAGTAGGCGTAACTTAAGTTCTATGGCTGAAGATTTATATAAAACAATGGTATCTGGACCAGCTAAAAGTGGCTTAGAAGGTATAGGATTTAACATTCAATGACAACTCTAGTAAATGACAGGGCGTTAGATTCTGCTCGCGTAGTGTCGATGCTGATCTACGAAGGTAAAACCGCCGGAGAAATAGCGAAAGCTCTTAGCACTACACGTCCTAAGATTATAGAGCATCTTGAGAGTACTAAGGTGCAGTCTATGATTGATGAAGCTCAGGAGAAACGTCACGCGCTAGTAGCTCACATACCTATAGCGAACTTTGCCACTAGGCTCAGCAGACTAGAGCAGATATATAAAGTCAACGAGAGCATGGAAGATTATGCTATGTGTTTGAAGACCCTTACGGCAGCTCGTGAAGAAACTAAGCTCGTGCGCGTAGAAACATCAGAAAACTCTAAGCCGCAGTTTGTAGTAAACATAACTAGCTTCAAAGGTGATGAGTCCCCTGTAGAGGCTGTGGAAGTAGCGGAAGCCGTTGAGCGAACTACAAGACATCTACCTAGCGCTGCAACAAGCTGACAATAAGGAGAGTACGAAGTATGTACGCAGGTCAGGCAAGCATAGGAAACAGATCCCTGTACCACCTAAGCAAGATCCCGACGCGGTATCTGTGGATTTGCATTTTAGTACTATCAATGGTACTGTAGATGCTACGAGAGCATGGGAGTTCTCATCGTATCGCAGACTAGCGTTTGTGGTATTTATGCAAGCTTTAAATGATGTTATTAGATTACAGTATAAATGGAAAGACCATGAGTGGCTGCATGGGGCATACGAGAAAGTAAAATCGAAGAAACTTAGTTTTAAGGACTTGTCAAAATCACAAGACATGACTATACTAGAGGTGAGAGATTTATATTATGACTACGCTAAGGACTGGAAGTATGATCCCATAGCGTGGTTGATGTCTGAAGATGCTAGGCCGTACTTAGACATGCTCGATATAGAACCAGAACAGGCTATAGAAGTAGCAAAGTCTATTGCGAACGATGAACGTAGCATAGGTATATCAGAGCCCGACATAGAACTACTAGTCCTACCCCAGTATGACGAGAGTGCTCGGAAGAAACAAGCTATGGGTAGGTTTTTACAGACATCCTTTGCATCGGTAACTAAAAAACATGCCAACACGCGGTAGGGTTCATACAGAAAGTCTAGAAGATCTAGAGTTTAATGTTGCCCTGCAGCCTAAGCAATTTAAACTTCTGGAGGCTGTTAGGAGTGGGGTGCGGTATCCGTTCTACGGGGGTGCTAGGGGTGGGGGGAAGAGTTACGCATCTAGAATCATAATGCTCATCATGTTAATGGAGAATCCTGGGTCTACGGGGCTTTTGATTCGTAGGACATTTAAGCAACTAGATGGTAATCATATCCGTCCATTGTTCCGGCAATTTCCGAAGATTAGGTCTTGGTACAACAAGAGTGAAGGCGTGATGTATTTGCCTAATGGTAGTGAGTTGATGTTTGGTCATGCAGAACACGAGGATGATGTATTTAACTACCAGGGTCAGGAGTTTGATTTCGTAGCAGTCGAAGAGGTAACACAATTCACAGAGTTCCAGTGGCAGTATATATGCAGCTCATGCCGTACAGCAAACAAAGCCATTAAGCCTGTGATGTGGGCTACAGGAAACCCTGGTGGTGTAGGACATGCATGGGCAAAGAGGTTATGGGTGGACCGTAGATTCGAGGGTGCTGAAGAAGCGGATGATTATTCCTTTATATCTGCTAAGGTATTTGATAACCCAGCGCTGATGGAAGCTGACCCTAGGTATGTGATGTCACTCAAGAACATTAAAGATGAGTCGTTGCGTAAGGCGTATCTAAATGGCGATTGGGATATATACCAAGGACAGTTCTTTACTCAGTGGGATAAAGCTAAGATTGAAACGAAGAGCTTCGAGATACCAGCATCATGGCCTTTGTATGGAGCATTAGATTACGGTGAAATGGCTCCTACTAGTTTTGGCTTATACACGGTAGACTTTGATGGTAATGTATACAGGCTCATGGAGTATTATCAAGGTGATAGATCCGCGTCACAACACGCAGAGGAAATTGTAAATAGAATAAAAGGATTTCCGTATACTGCTGGTCGTATGCCTATTATGATTTATGCTGATCCTAGTATGTGGGTTAAGCGTAGGCTCACCGAGCAAATGACTAAAAGTGCTGCTGATGTATTTACGGATTATGAATTACCTATCACACGCGCGAACAATGATCGTATAAATGGATGGCGTATTTGTCGTGACTCGTTGTTACACGAGCAGTTTTACACTTTCGAAGGATGGAATGATAACTTCATGCGTTCGGTGCCTGCGCTGCCTCGCGCGGATAAGAACCCCGAAGATCTAGACACGCACGCTGAAGACCATGCCGCAGATGAATGGCGTTATGGTATGGTACATTTGTATCGTCATGCAGAACATAAGGACGACCCAATCGTGGGAAGTGGGCAGAATATCTTAGATGCCTTACCTGGACGGCCAGCCCATTCCGGTCGCTATCATGTATTGAATTGAAATGGCTGATATAAAATTAAATAATAAAGAACGTGAGTATTGGCGCAAGACAATTGATAGGGTCCAGAGAGTTATGGAACCTAAGCATAAGTCTTGGGAAAAGCTCTTGGCATCGTATGAGCTGAAGATGGATATTCCAGGTCTCGATAAGGATGAGATTATCCATGTGTCTCGTATGTACCCTCTTGTTAGGCAGATCTTATCGTCTGTGGCATTTCATTACCCTGAGGTGTTTGTTAATGCTAAGCCTAACGCAGAACGTATGGCAGGTGAGTTAGACGCTATATCGTTGATTATGGAACGGGCTGGTAATGTTGGCTTGGATCTCATGGGAGCTAAAGCTGAGATACACCAAGCTATGTTTGATGCGTTGTTCTGTGGTGTAGGATGGGTCAAGATGGGGTATAATCCATCTGGTGACGACTCTATGCCTCCCTATGTTACAAACGATGCATTCAAAGATGACTTTCCGTGTGTAATGCGTGTCAGACCCTTTAATGTGTTTGTAGATCCTAAGTGTCCGCCTCAGAACTTAGGCTACGCTGAGTATATAATTGAACGTATCGAAGTCCCGTTTGATATACTAAAAGATGACTCTAGGTATAAGATTCCCAAGGATTTTATGGGGTCTTCAGATACTCCGAACTCCTCGGACTCTGTGTTGCTCAACTATGGCGATGAGTATGATGCCGATGATGGTGATGAGAATGTTCAGGGAGCCAAAGCCGAACGTGACATAGTAGTATTATACGAGGTCCACGATAGGCTGAATCGTAGACTTATCACGTTCTTAGATGGTCACGAAAAAGAGATACATTCGGAGACTCATCCTTTTGTTAAGACTAAGGCTATGTACCAGGGTGAGGATCTCATAGGACTTGAGGAGGCTCCTGGGTTTATTATGTCTAAGGGCTTTCAGTATATTCCTATTAAGTTTGATACTGTGGAGAGTTCGTATTTTCCAGAACCTCCTATGAAGTATGTTGAGGATCTACAGAATGTTATTGTAGAGTCGATGAGTCGGCGTGTAGATATTCTACGCAGGTTTCCTCGTGTTGTATGGGCTAATGAAACTGAACTTCAGCGTAATGCTAATCTTGTAGATAACGTACGAGATGCTAAAGATGGTGATGTCATTGGGTTGCATGACATCAGTAGTATCCGAGAAGCTAATTGGGGTCAGGTGCCTAATGATCAGCTAGGTATCGAAGGTGATGCACGTAACTACGAGGAACAAAGTCTACATGTAAGTGATCTCGCAGGTGGTTCGGAAGGTCGCAAGACTGCTACAGAGAGTGCATTAATAGCATCTCAAGGGTCACTGAACCGTCAGTGGATGCAGTCTAAGATCGCAGATGTATATACTACTATTGTCGGTAACATGTTCAGGATGTTTCAGGATGTAAGGTATATACCGAATAGCTTTATGCTTAATGTAGCTAAGGATGCTGCGGGCATGGAGTATCGTGTACTTACAAGTCAAGACTTTAACTTTGATTTTATCTTAGATCTAGACGCTGGCTCTATGCATCCGTTGGTTGAGGAACTAGAGCAAGAAAACTCGATTATGTTGTATGATCGTCTTATGGGTAATCCTATGATTGATCAAGCTCAGGTTACTAGGGATTTGATTAAGTCTTTTAGGAAACGCTCTGTAGATAAGCTATTCAAAGGTTCTGACGGTGATCTTAACGCGTTGATCCAGATAGAGCTAAGTCTAATGCTACAAGGTCAGATGCCTCCAGTAGAAGAAGGCATGGATCATATGGCACACATGGAACAACAGAATCCTAATGTTGTCATGGGATTGCCACAGTTACAACAGATGTTACCACAGCAGCAACAGCAGATATTAGAGATTGTACAGCAACATGCTGCACAGCATGAGCAGATGTTACAAGCTGTTATGTCTAGCGGGGGAGGTGGGGGAGGGAGTCAACCTTCAGTAGATGGCAGGCTTCTAAATAGTGAGGAAGGTATCGTAGGTCAGGTTAGGTCTAACGCGCAGAAAACTCAACAAGCGGCTACGGCCGATGTAGCATCCTTAACAGGTCAAGGAGGTATGACGGGCTAATGGCTGTTAATCATGATTATTATTGCGACTGCGGTCACGAGTTACTAGACATTGTATCGGATGTTAAACCTAAGTGCGTGCATTGTAATGCCGAAATGCAGATTCATTTTGGGCGTGTAAGAGGTATGGTTGACTTCAATCCTCATAATCCTGGTATGTACGGTAAATACCACCCTGGGTTTGGTGAGGTTGTAGAAAGCTACTCGCACAAGCAGCGGTTACTTAGGAAGTATAATTGTATAGAAGCCGCGGATAGTGTGGGTGGTTCTAAGACTCATGAATATCCAGAAGAGTATCAGGGTCCAGATCATGGCGGTAAAGGTTACACTCCTCGGAAGAAACGAGGCTCAGGTGACACAGAGTTCATTAGTAGTATGGAAGACTTAAAACAACTGGAGAAAAAGCATGGATTCGAATAAGTACGAGATTCGTACTGTCGCAGGTCAGCATCGTCCTTATAAGGTGTATGATGCCTCAGGAGCTCTAGTTGCTTCTACACGTGTTAAGGAACAAGCTGATTTAATTATCGCTATTCAGACTAGAATAGCTTCGTAAAGAGGTAACGTATGACCGAAATGGCAGAAGCCCCAGAACAAGAAGAACTAGGAATTGTCGGTGCCGATCTTACAGAGGACACTTCGGGTCTTTTGGAAGATGCAGGTATGGGCGATCCTAACCAGTCTGAGGCTCCCCAAGAAGGTTTTGATCCGTATAATGTAAATTGGGCTACTGTTCGCGAGGAAGAAGTTCCCGAAGAGTGGAAACCGCAATTACGCACTATGCGTAACATATACGGTATGGTCAATAAGACCAATATGGATTTACGTGATACGCAAAAGCAGATGGAAGATGTTACGTCACAATACAGTAACGCACTAGGCGCAACGCAACAGATAAATCAGGCACAAAATCCTACACCACAAAACCAAGATCCTAACGCGCAGGCCCAGGCGTCACCGTCCGTACTAGAGAATTTTGGATTCACTCCCGGCAACAACGGGTATGATGAAGCAGTAGTAGTCGAGGGTATTGCAAATGCCGTCATAAACCCGCTACTAGGTCAGGTTCAAGCCTTACAGCAAGAACTTGGTAATCTTCAGCAAAATGTTCAGTATCTCAGCGGTGGAGAACAGAACCGAGTCGAGGACAAAGTTTCTGGAGAGATTCAGGAAGCTGTCCAATCGGGTCATAGCCAGGAAGCGTTAAGGGATTACCATGAGGAAATTTCTAGACTTAGAGGATTACCTAACCGTGAGACCGGTCAACCTCACACAGTACGTACGGCATACGAGATGGCGTCTGGTCGCCGATCGGAAGGTAATGTTAATTCTAGGGACATAATTCGTAATGCACAGCAAAGTGTTGCTCCGCGAGGAGGTGGTATGGGACAGTCTAATGGAAATCTGTCTGATACTGAAGTTCTCACAGGGCTTAAAAAATTAGGATTTACTTAGAAGGTAATTTATTATGGCTGCTACTAGCACTACTGAAACATGGGATGCGGCGTGGACTCTCACGATGCGTTCCAAGCGCAAACGTCTTACGGATAATATTTTTGACGAATATCCGTTGTTGAAAATGCTGTCGGCTAATGCTGAGGTCGAAGCCGGAGGCAAGGAAATTCAAGAGGACTTGCTGTATGGTAAGAACTCTGCTACCTGGTTTGATGGATATGACACGGTTAATACCGATGCTGTTGATGGTATCACGATGGGGTATGCACCCTGGCGTTATACTGCTACTCCTATCACTATTTCGATGACGGAGCGTGATGAAGGTCGGTTGAGTGATGCCGCTAAGAAGATCCTCGAAGCTAAGACTCAGCAGTCTATGTTGACGGCTCGTGATAGTGTCAACGCGGCTTTTTTTAGCGCACAGACTGGTAAGTCTACTCTAGGCTTGCAGGATTTGATTGCTGATGCGCCAACGACCGGTACGGTTATGGGTATTAATCGTGCTACTGAGTCTTGGTGGAGGAACCAGGCTGATACTACGTCTTCGGATGTAGATAGTATTTCGAGTAATATCAATGTCGGTACTCAGCGTTTGGGTGCTGTCTGGAATAGCTGCTCTGAGGGTAACGATACGCCTTCGCATATCTTTACTACTTTGACGGTGTTCGGTGACATGCAGAACCTTTTCGAAGGTACTGGATATGCTCGTTTGGCCGCTGGTGAGACTGGCAAAGCTGACGCAGGTTCGCCTATCTTCCGTGGTGCCACGATCCAGTATGATCGTGATTGTCCGTCGCAGCACGCATATCTTATCAACAGCAAGTATCTCAAGTTGAAGATACAGCAGGGTAAGAACTTTGCGAAGACTGCGTTCAAGGAACCTGTTAATCAGTTCGCGATGGTTGCGTATATCGTGTTTGGTTGCCAGCTTGTTATCAACAACGCACGGCGTCATGGTGTCGCCACTGCGCTAACCTAATATCCTGCCTCCAAGCCAATGGAGGTTTACCCCTGCCCATAGGGAAAGGAATTTAAAATGTCAACGTATCTTAATAATAACTTCGCTAATAATCGTGTTGGTGGCGGAGGTATTGGAAGTAAAGCTGGGCAAGGTATTTATACCGAGTCCTCTACGCCTAAGTTTGCTATTGGCGAGAAACTAGAGCTGGCTGATGGTCGTGTGTTTCGCTATGCAAGTTTTGCCGCTGCCACTGGTGCTGGCATTCTTGTATCGCAAGATATATCAGCAACTGCTGTTGTAGAGACTGATGGTGCTGTACTTGGCGCTGCAGGTGATTATAGTCCTGTTGCGGGTTCTTCGCAGTTTCAGATTACGTTAGCTAGTGCGACCCTTAATCAGTATCAAGGTGGGTATTTTCACAGTACCGATGATGCGGGTGAAGGGCATAATTATCGCATTAAGTCTAATAGTGCTACTGGTGCTACTACTAGCGGTAAAGTAGATATTGTTCTCTATGATCCTATCGTAGTTACGATGACTACTGATACTGATTTTGCTATCACAGGGAATCTTTATAATCAAGTGCGTCCTGCTATTGGTACCACTGATTATATTGTTTCTGGTGTTACTCCTATCGCGTTTACGTCTGCTTATTATGGGTGGATTCAGACGCGAGGTGTTGCGGTAATTCTTACCGATGACTCAGCTATTGGTATTGGTGTACCTGTTATGTGTGGTGACGCGCAGGCAGGCGCAGTTGAAGTAGCTGACAATACGCATCCGTTAGTAGGTTTTTGCTTGCACGAAGCAGATGATACTGGCTACATGGGTATCGCGTTACAACTGCCGTAGTATTACTAAGGTGGGGGTATCGAGGCGGTACCCTCACCTTATTTACAAGGAGCTTACATATGCCTAAAGTCGGTGGTAAGAAGTTCTCATATTCCAAGGCAGGTCAGAAAGCTGCCAAGTCCTACGCTAAGTCCACAGGAAAAACTGTTACTAAGCGTAAGACTAAACCTAAAGCTAAATCCAAATGAATAAATTAACTGAAACTACCAAAGCCGTTACGGACAGTGCAGTCCCGAAAGACGCGCTTACCGCGGATGCACTAGTACAGCTTATCCAGGGATCGTCTGCTGAGACTAAGAGTCTTATGGCTAAAGCTCTTGGTGTATCGACAGTTACGAAGAAACGGCGTAAGGGTAATATTGATGCGCTCCAGAATATGCGTACTTTCGGAGAAGCGTATCACGGTGAGAATTTTGTGCCTGTAGCTCCAGAGGCGATTGCACTTAAAGGCGAGCGTGCTGTAGAGCTATGGCAGAAGAAATGGCTCGAAGGAGATCAGGTAAGTAGCACGGGTGTTGAGTACGATGAAGATTTTGAGGCTTTGGCTCTAACCGCGAGTGAGTAATTATGCCTACTAGAGATAGACGAAATAAACATGAAGATGCTGATCTTTATATGACTAAAGAAGAGCAGAGATCGCCTGCAAGAGGCACTCAGTATGGACGTGAGATGTCTCAAAGACCTGCGGCAAGTACTAGTCGTAATGTTAGTAATCCATCTAGAACTACTAATTACCCATGGAGCGAGGCCATTACACGATTAAATCTTAGCGGTGGGCAAGAGATGGAATTGATGCAGAATGGATATACTGATGTAGGTAATCATCGTTATCAAATTGATCGTAGTTCAGGCGAAGTTAGTATGGCTCCTAAGCCAGGTGTGACTATTCCTTTAGATTTCCAATTTGGATTCGGTAGCGAAATAGCACGACAGGATCGAGAGCGCCAGTATGGACCTGCCAAATCTATGGATGAAGAAGTTTATACTAGTGAGGCTCAACGACGCGCACGTAGACGTCGTTGGGGCGGTGAGTAACTATGACTCCACAGACTATATTAGACATAGCATTACGACGCGCAGGTTTGACGATTACTAATCAAACCTATCGTGATAATGCTATAGATTATGCAAATATGACAATGGCAGAGTTATTGTCTATGCCTTGGGTATTTAGGCATAAGCAAGGTACGTTTACTACGTCTTCTGGTACGTCTGAGTATGATCTAGCATCTGATGTAGCCCATACTAGGCATTTTAAAGACACAACTAATGATAACCCGATTAAAATCATAACTGAGAGTTATATAGACGAGCTAGACATAGACAGGTCAGAAACTGGCGATCCTAGGTTTTTGTTCTACAGTGGTGTGAACGAGGCATCTGAGGGCGAAACTCAGGTTACTTTGTATCCTCAGCCAGATTCCACGGCTACAATTACTTACGAATACGTAGCTAACGTGCCTGATATAACGACTACTAATCTTACTACTGACTATGATATATACGCTCCTGTATGGTTCCAAGCGGCTATAATGCATGGTATATCAGAACTGTATCATTCTGAGAAGGGTGATGCTGATGGGGCGCTTAAGGAAAACCAGTATAAACAAAGCTACGTACAAACAGGATTAATGTACAATCGTAATTTTAGTTCAGATCGCAAATTCCGTATGGGGCGTAGAGATTCTAGGCCCGGTCAATTTAGTTTCGTGGTTCAAGAAGGCTCATTACAGGTAGCTTCCTAATGGCGATACAAGCGGAAGGTATTCAATTTGGCCCGTGGCAGACAGTAAATTATTCTGTCCCTGCCATTGATCTAGCACCTAACGTGTTGTCTAGGATTGAGAATATGTACCTAGATAACGCAGGATCATTGAATACTCGGCGGGGAACAGCGAAGTACATATCTAGTGCTTTGTCTGGTTCCCCGTCTGTTGTAGCTACGGGCAAACAGAGATTTACGGCATCTTCAAGTGCGGTGTTTGTTATTGCAGGCACTAAGCTCTATGAGGATGTAGATGGCACATGGACAGATCGCACAGCTTCGATTACTATTACATCACATATAGATAAGTATTGGGTTACGACTAATGCAGGTGGGACGTTAATAGGCGTCAATGGTATAGGTAACGATGCACCTATTAAGTGGACTGCTGCAGGGGGTAATATAGCAGCCGCAGGTATGGGATCTAGTGGGGTTACTTCTGCGGATTCGACTATATTCTGGGATAATAGACTTTGGTATGTCAGCACCAACCAAGGTGAGCGGTTAGCTCATTACTCTTCAACCACAGATATAACATCATTTGGGGCTAATGATTATTATATCACAGATGGTCAAATCACAGGTGTAGCACCCATTAAGAGCTTCCTAGGACTCCATAATGAGGATGGCATCTGGGGTTTGTTTCCCACGGGTAATGCTGACATACCATATAGTATTCAAAGACGTGCAGATCGAGGGACGATCTCGAGACGTAGCTTAGTCACTGATGAATACGGTAATCAGTTATTTATGCGGCGTGATGGCATATACGAATGGGGAGGATCTGAACCGCCTCAGAAGGTATCGGGTAATTTTGATGGCTCAGAGTTTTGGGAGAATATTAACAAAGACAGATTAAGCTATAGTTTCGCGCATTTAGTGACTTCAGACGATCAAGTATGGTTTTGGATACCGTATGGTACTAATCAACAGTATATGAATGTCGCTATAGTATGGAATTACAAACTACGTCAATGGGTAGGTGTGTACACAGGGAACACTCGTATTTGTGGTGCGTATTTTGAAGATCTGCCACATCTAGGAGGGAACGCAGATGGGTTGTTGTTTAAGCATAATACAGGAACTAATGACGCTGCGGTGGCATTTACAGTTAAAGCTACTACTGCTGCTACGCCTCCTGTGTCCGTGGCTACAAGAGTTAGATGGTTATACGCTAGGCATGAGTTCAATGCTGCTGACGTAGCATACGATACATCGGTGTATCAAACAGGTCCAGGGATTGTTACAAAGGGTGATACGTTTCAAGTAGGTGATCCTACAGATGCTTTGGAAACTGCATTTACTATAGGATCTTCGAGTATTAGATCGGCAACTACAGCGTTTGTGAATGATACTGATTTGCATGGGTATAGTCCTGTGAGTCAGGTAAGATATGAGAATAGTACCTTAGATCAACCTATTACAGTGCGCCGCTCGATGTTGATGTATAAACCTATCGGGAATGAAACTGTACGTAAGCTAGGAGTACACTAATGGCTACAGGAAGTTTTGGAGGACAGTTAGAAAGTGCTATCTCTGGCAGGTTGGCGGGAGATCCATATGAGAAACGCCGTCAAGCTGCTATGGGAAGTTATCAAGATCAAGCCTCGAAATCGCGTAAGGATCTATCTGAGCGTTTGAATAGGCTCGGAGTGTTGCGTGGTGGTGGAGCTACGGCTTCGCAATTTGGTGAATTTGAGTCTGGTGTACTTAGAGGTCAGCAATCCATAGATGCTCAGTTTGAGGCTCAACGAGATGCTGGTGTGGGGCAAGCTATACAGCAAGGGATTGGGCTGTATGGGACTAATCAACAGGCTGGATTAGCAGGTAGGCAGCAGAGCGAAGCTGAACGTATGGGGCAGTTCTCTAGGGATTTAGGTACTAGGGAGTTTCAGTCTCAGGATGCTCTAAGGCGTGATCAGCAACGTGAGTCTGAGAGGTCTGCGTTAGCTCAAGAAGGTATGCAACGTGGAGCGTTAACTGGTATTTATGATGGTAGTAGGACTCTAGATCAGCAGCGTCAAGATTTAGCATATCGTACTGGATTAGCGCAGACATTTGGCACTGATCTTGGAGGTGATGATACATCACGACAAACTGAAGCTCGTAGAGCCCAAGGTGTGCAAGAAGATTTTCAACGCGCCGGAATTACGGGTACTTTTGATGAAAAGGACACTCTTCAAAGGAGTCTAGCCGAAGCTGAACTTACAGGTAGGTATGGAGCTGAGGATACTCTAGCCGCTCAAACATTAGACTTACAGGAAGGTCAAGCTCTAGGTACGATAGATGGTCAAGATACCTTAGCACGAGAAGCTCAGCGAGAAGATCGTGATTTACAAGCTATATTGGGCCAAGCTCAGATTAACCAGCAAACTGCGGAACGTGGTACAAGGGTTAGTGAAGCGGCTTTAGATCGTGAAGCTCGCCTAGGTGAAACTCAGTCCGACAGAGAGCTACGAGCTATACAATCACAACAACAATTTAACTTAGCTACTGCAGATCGTACTTCACGTGAAGGTATGCAACAAGCTCAGTTTGGCGAAGATGCTAGAGGTCGTGAGTTTCAGCAGACTGAATCTACAAGGGACCGTGAGTTTCAAATGCAAATGAGAGCTTCTGAACTTGAGGCTCAGGGAGTACAAGCAGATGAAGCTCGGAAGTTAGCTCGTGAAGAGTTGTATGGTGGGGTTACTACAGATTATGAACGCGCTATGGGAGCCAAGACTTTAGCATCTTCAGGCCAAGCGGCTGATATAGCTGCTGAGAATCGCAGGCTTGCGGAGATGGAGACTGCTGGTGTATCTCAAAGAGATCTAGCAGATCGTGAGCTTACTCAAAGGGGTAAATTAGCAGAAGCTCAGAGATTGTTAGATCGTGAACAGTTATACGGTCGTGCTATGACTGAGGGCGAAGCTCAGGCTGGTAGATATGGTGGAGGTACTCTAGGCGCGCAGGAACTCACCCAACGTGAGTCTGAAGCCGCATTAGATAGGCAATCTCAGGCAGATCTATTAGCTCAGTCTGGTAGGCAGGATATTAGTCGTGATACGGGTATGAATAGATTCAATATAGAAATGGAAGGCGCACGTCAAGGATTTGAGAGGGGTGAACGGGCGTTAGACAGAGGCTTGACGCGTGATGAATCAGCAGAAGCACGTGAAATGCAGGGTTATCTAGCTAACGTAGATCGTGTACAACAAGAACAAGATAGAGCTTTAAGAGGTGAGCTAGGCCGAGGGCAGTTAGGCATGGAAGGACGTAGGCTTAGTGAGATGGAACGTGCTGGTGCTGATACGTCTAGGTTACAAGAAGCCGAGGTATTTGGCCGTCAGTTGAACGACTACGAACGCCAGATGGGTGGAATGAGTACATTGGCTGCTTCGGAAGCTGCTGCAGGTCGTACGTTCGAGCGAGGTGAACGCGCATTAGATCGTGGTGTTACAACTGCAGAAGGTCAGAGGAATCGTGGCTTGGCGCGTGAAGAGCTTTATGGATCTGCACAACGCACTCAAGGTGAACAAACACTCCAGAGTCGTCTAGCTGCCGAGGAGCAAGAGCGTTTTGGCGCCGCTACTACCTTAGAGGCTGAGAGGTATCAGACTGAACGTGGTGATTATGCGTCTGAGATATCTAGGCGTAATCAACAAGATGCTCTCCAGAGGCAATTTGAAGGTTTGGCCGCTAACAGGGCTATAGATGCTTTGAAACAATCTGATCCTAGCTATGAAACTGATGACAGAGAAGCCGCTCTTATCAGTTATTTGCTACGTGGAGGTCCAGTTCAGCCTGCAACACCTGTAGGTGTAGGTGATGGCCGTTTCGATCAGTCAGACCAGAATGTAGGTGGTGGCCGTACAAACCAAAAAATTTAATACATACCAAGCTCATTAATTCACATTGTGAAGGAATAGACTTATGGCGATCCCAGTTTGGCTACCGTTTGCTTTAAAAGGCGGTAGCATGGTTGCTTCAGGTATTGGTAACTACCTAGAAGGTAAGAACCAAGAATCATACTCTAAAAGAGTTATGCGTATGCAGCAGGAGGCTTCTTCTAGACGCCAAAAAGCTGAAGGTGCCGCGGGTGCTGCCAATATATGGTTTGGGCTAGCCGGACGTCAGCAGATGAAGCCTTTGTACCAAGAAGAGCCCGATATAGATCCGTACGAAAGCTCAGGAGCTGGTACTTTGTGGAGGGGCTTAGGTACAGGTCTAGGGTATGCATCTACCGCTCTAGGTGCGTATGACTCAGCGAGCCAAGTATTGACGGCTCGCGCTGAAGCCGCAGGAGCTAAAGCAGGTGCAGCTAGATTTATGGAAGCTGTAGGTGACTCCTCATCTGCGGTTATAGATCAAGTTCCTGGAACAGAGGTGGCGTCAAGATTTGGTGATGCTGTAATCAACCCTGGTATTAGTACGGTGGATAACTCTGTACAACATCACCGAGAAGTACTTAGGCATTTATTAGATGATACTAAGGCTACGAATATAGCTAATTATGGGGGTATATTTGGAAATACTCAAAATGAAGCCTATGATACTGCATATAGAGCAGCTCTAGGAGCTACGGTAGAGAAAGAGAATACAAAACTAGCTCAAGCTATAGAGCGAGTTACTAATAGAGCTCGTCAGACTAAAATGGATAATGCTAATCTAGATCATATGGCAGATACAAAAGCGTATCGAAATATGGTGTTTGATGCAGGCCAAGAAGAACAAAGACTTCTGAAAGAGTTTAACAAGAAAAAAGATACTCAGGAAAAGCTGAAGCAAGTATTTGATTTTCGTGAGGGTATTCGTACAAATATTAACACGGCTATTGTTGAGTCGGAATTGCCCGAAAAGGTGCAGAAGCAAAATGAATTAATAGCTATGTTCAAAGACTTGCCTGGACTATCCTTTGTACCGAATGAACAAACAGGGCTTATGGAGGCTAAGATAGATATTTCATCTGATGCTAACGCACCTCTAACTAGTGGTAAGATGTTTCGGTTTTTACAACTGTGGTTTAGGGCAGGTAGTGATGAAGCTATACATGAAGGTGATTTCATTAATTTAAATAAGATTTCTACAGGGATGGTAGGCGAGGGGAGAATTGCTTGGCATAACCTTTTCAGTAGTAATAATATAACTCTGGACGGTGTGGACGTGCCGCTAGATGAGGTACTTACAAATCGGAAAATGTTTGAAAACGGCACTGTACAAAATATGTTCAATACAGTGCTACAGAATAACCAGCATACGACCAAAGAATTACAAGCATTAATTGGACGACATGTAGCGTACGAAGCCAGTAATTATAAATGGGCTGGCGGGATGAAGATGTTAGGTTTTACAGACCAAGAACAGTTTACAAATTACTATACTGAGAAATTCGACAACCTGTATAATGTGACTGATATATTTAAACCGACCCAAGGTACTAAAGGTGAGGCCCTGAATAAAATCAATGCCACGCTAAACACTAGTACGTGGCCTTCGGCTGCGAGGGCTATGGGGAGCTTTGCTGATAGGCCGTACACCTCAACTATGCCTGATGCATATTTGTATGCATATGGAGAACCTGTACTAAGAAATCCTCAAATAAGTGATACTGTAACATTAGCTATAGCGGAAGACTTTTTGATAACTGGGCAATCTCGCAGTGGCCGAGAGGCTTTCACAAGTTCTTCTGGCCGAGAGGCTACAAACTGGTTAGCCCAGAATAAGAAGACTTTGTTAAATTACAAAGATGGCGTAGATAGAATGCAACAATCTGTATTAGATTCTAATTACGCTTGGGGTAATAATAGGTTGCCTTCTGATATCGGATTAGCCGCGGAAAGCTCTGCAGGTGATTATCTCCCATCGTCAAGAACTAATCCAAATACAGCTGCGGGCAAAGCAGGGGTATTGAATTTCTTTGGTCTTGGAGGTTTGTATACCGACACAGCTCCAGCATTAACTAGTGTTGGAAGTGGGTTCACACCTAACACATATGACCAGAAACGGCCTTGGCTTGGTAATCCTACTTTGGATGCTGCTAAACAATTTCAGCGTGGCCGTCCATCGTTAAGGTCTGTATATACTACAGGCCGTAGATAAGGAGGAATTAAATTATGCCAGTAAATCCTGATGATTTTTCGTTGTCTACGGCCCAGCTTAGGCAACGATACACGAACAAAGAACTAGAAGACACAGCAACGTTACTAAAGCTCTATGGGGAGTCTAGATACAAAAATAACTTTAGAGAGCTTAAAATGCCTGCCGAAACTGATCCTGGGAAGATGGATTTCTTTTCGGCTGATTACGCAGGTGCTGTAGCTAGTAACATTATACCTTCGACAGTCTCTATGATTACAGGTCTTGGGCAAGTATTTTGGAATCCTATAGATACAGCCGAAGATGTATATGAAGCTGGCATTGACGGTCTGGTCGATACCTTAAAGTCTCAATACGATGGTTGGGAGAATATAAAACGCACCATAGCAACAGATCCAGTTGGGCAGTTAGGGATGCTTGCTCCAGGTGCTCAAGGTGTTGGAGCGTTAGGTAAAGCTGCTGGATTAGGCAAAGCGGCGGGAAAGTTGGCTCAAGGAGCATCTAAGGCATACCAAAATGTACCTGGCGCTGTACGTGCCGTAACATCTCCTATGGGCGGCCTAGCCGCAAGAGCTGCTACAACAATAGGTAAGCCTGTACTTGATATGGCTATAGACCCTGTAGGTGCTGTAACTAACGCAGCTTTTAAATTTGCTAAGTCTTCTATGACTGGTGGCGGAGCCGCAGGTCGTATAGCATTAGAATTTATTACAGGTGAGTCTGTTCAATCTCTTGAAGCTATGCAGAAGTCTGGCAGGCTTACACAGAAGCAAATGGATATGATTGGGTTAAATCCGTTTCATTGGATGGGTGAATTTGCCGATGAAGCTAAAAAAGCTGAGTTTGGGCCTACTCCCTATGAGCATTTTAAAACTGCACGATCAGGAGGCAAACAGTCCAAGGACATGGTAGGGGGTTTTAGAGACGAGGCTGCTATTATAATGCATCTTGATTCTGTAGTATTAAAGTCTCAAAATGTGATTTTAAAGCAGAATCAAAATATGCTAACTGAGATATTTGAAGGGTTGGACAATGTAGAGGAATTAGCGAAAAGTGGTAATCAGAGTGCTATGGCAATTCAATTCGACCTTAGAACTCTCAAAAATCCAGAAATTGTTAGTAAATCCTTGGTAGGTAAATTAAATAAAAAAATAGAAGATTTAGGCTTTAAATTTACTAGTGAGAATAGGCTTGCGGGCTCATCTGGCAATAAAGTCGAAATGTCTCATGGTCATACTATACCAGATGCAGGGACATTATTAACAGGTACCGATACTATAGGACTTGTGAACTGGATTAAAGCAACACTCGATACTGATTTATCTAACTTAGGTAATCTTAAGAACGCTCTGATAGGTAATGAGCTAGCAGAACAGGCAGGGATTCTGCAGAAATTAAACCAGTATAAAGGTCAAGCTGGTAATGCAGAGATTGTAGATGCATTTTATGATGTGTTACGCGATCACATAGATGAAATGACACCTGATGTGTATAAAACTAGCTTAGATAAAATACTTCCTAAGTCTGGGGAGCTTACTAAAATCATGAAAGACCCCACTAGCGATAACATGTGGGGACATGCTATGCGGATGCAGAAGTTTAGGGAGGACATAGACAAAGATTATATTAGCATGAAGAACGGCAAAGGTGACGATGCGGCTATGTTACATAATTATATACGCACGTTACGCGATGGGGATTCAGGTATTAAAAAACAGCTTATAGATGAACTAGAGGAAATCACAGGCGAGTCTGTACATGCAGGAATAGCAGGTCTTATAGCACGTAAGATTACTCCTTCGTCTTTAGTAGCTCGTGGGAGTGCTATAGGAGCCGCGAAAGGAGCTTTGGCTCTTGGAGCGGTACATTTTAATCCTGCATTAATCTTTTTTATACCCTTTGCCAGTCCTAGAGTTGTAGGCTCAATACTAAGTACTATAGGCTTATCTCAAAGATCTGTAGATTATGCCAAAGCATTAACTAGGCATATGGGAAAACATCCTGTAGGTCAGATATTAAACACATCTAAAAGAAGTATATGGTCTATGGGAACCGCATTAGATAAAATTCAATCTTACAATGCCGCACATCCGCAACTGGAGGAGCGTTATTAAATGGGATCAATAACTAGATCGCATTCGTTTGTATCTGGCGAGAAACCTACGGAAAGTGAGTGGAATGTTGATATAGATCAATTATTCACGCTCATCTCAGGTCAGATAGACACAAACAATGTAGATACCACATCGTCTGATGGTGTGAGTGTTCTTAATGCTAATCAGACTGTTTCGGGCACTAGGTCACACTCTGGTGCGTTGACAATGACTAACGATGTCGATCTTATATTTGGCACAGATAGTGACATTAAGATAAGATACGATGAAACCACTGACGATGCACTACGCATTGACACAGGTGTAGAAGGTGCGCCTTTAGCTATAGTGCTTAAGGCAGACCAGGGAGATGACGCGGGTGACGCGTGGAAAGTTAATCTAGCGGCATCTGCGGGTGTGCTAACCTTTGGTAATGATCTGGCTTCTAAGGGTACGTATGTTACCCAACTTACGCTTACGCCACACGCTACTGTAGCGAGCTCAACTACTGCAATTGCTGGGCACGCGACCGTGGGTGGGAATCTTACGGTAACTGGAGGTGTGACGGTAGATGGAGCTAGTGCGTTTGATATAGGTGATAGTGATAAGTTACTACTGGGTACTGGTGACGATCTTACTCTTTACCATGATGGTACTAATAGTTATATTACTAATGCTACGGGAGCGTTAAAAGTCGCAACTGAGACTAGTGGTATTGCGGTTACGATTGGACATACTACGTCTGAGACTACTATCGCGGATAATGCTACTGTTACTGGTACGTTAGCCGCAGGAGCCTCTACGTTAGCAAGTTTGATTTGTACTGCTGCCGCTACGTTTGGAGGAGGTACTGGGTCAGCCGGAGCTACTATTACTACTGATGGTGCAGGTACATTTGATGGTATCTTGAAGACTGAATCTACCACTGACGCTACGAGTACCACTGATGGATCGTTGCAGACGGATGGTGGGCTTAGTGTAGCTTTAGATGTTATTGCAGGTAATGACGTTAAGCTACTTACCGACGCTTCTGTGTTGTCACTGGGTGTAGGGTCTGATGCTACATTGACGCACGATGGCACTACTGGAGTTACGATTGCGGCTAATCCTATTATAGTGGATTCGGGTGATGCACTAACGCTCGATGCACACACTGGTATCTTTGTGTTTAAGGATGCTGGAACGGAAGTGCTAAGGTTCACCGAGGGCAATAGTGGTGATGTTACTATTAAGTTAGCAACTAACGCTAAGGATCTAGTATTCACCGACAATGGTGATGCTACGAATATGAAGATCCTTGATGCCGCGGCAGGTATCAATGTTCCAGGTGAAGTCCAGACCACAAAGATAGCGTATACAGACGGTGATGATGCTATTACTATCGCTGATGGTGGAGGTGTTACTACTGCGAGTACGTTGACCATTGGCACTGTCGCGGCAGCGGGTTCAGACACCGATAAATTCTTGGTACTCGATGGGAGCGGCAATGTAGACTATCGCACAGGAGCCCAAGTACTCAGTGATATTGGAGGTGCAGGTTCGGGTAGTTCAACTGCTGCGGATGATATATCTGCTGGTGATGGTGCAGTTAGTATAGAGACAACGAGTGGCAACATTACCATAGATGCTCAGGCGAATGACGCTGATGTAATTATTAAAGTTGACGATAATGGGTCAGCAGTCACAGCAGTAACATTCGACGGTTCCGATGAAGGCAATGCGATATTTGTTAATGATGTTCAGTTAAAATCTGATGGTGCATTGCTTGAGTTTGGCACGGATCTGGATACTACACTAACGCATACAGATGGTACTGGGCTAACGCTTAATAGCACGAATAAGCTGACCTTCGGTGATGCTGCGAGTTTTATACAGCAATCAGCAGATGGCACCTTGCGTATAGATGGTGAGGCCATCATTGACCTTAATGCTTCAACGCGAGTCGATGTATCGGGTGATCTAAAAGTTGGTGGTGAAGTGCAAACTGCCAATATCGGCTACACCGATGGCGATAATGCGATGACTATTGCTGATGGTGGTGGCGTTACGTTTCCGCAAGCTGCTACGTTTACCAGCGGGTTTAGCAATAACGACCAAAACATTACCAATGTCGGTAACATCGCGCTTGACTCTGTATCGTCCGATGCAGGTACCTCTATTGCAATAACACTTGGCACGGATGCTGGTGATGATCTGCTGGTTGGAACCGACAAGTTGGTGGTCGAGGGCGATACGGGCAATGTCGGCATTGGCACTACGGCACCCGATGGCCCGTTGCACATTATGAGTGCGTCTGCAGGTACAGTAACTGCCGATTCAAATGCTGATGAGTTTGTGATAGAGGGTGAGGCTAATACTGGAATGACAATCTTATCCGGTTCAGGTCAAGCGGGTGTTATTGTCTTTGGTGATGCAGGTAATAATAATCTGGGTCAGTTTGGGTATCATCAAGGCAACGAGGAGATGTTTTGGGGCCGCGATGACGCCCAACAAATGGTTTTGAACTCAGATGGCGATTTTGGCATAAACACGACTTCGCCAGATCATCAATTTGAGGTCGAAACCGCTGGAAATGTCACGAACACGTTTGCGGGTAGTTTCAAAACTACAGTCGGGACCTACAATATTCAAGCCGAGGGGACGCATGGCGGCGTAACGGGAACTGTAATGCTGTCGTATCAAAACTCGTCTTCTCCGGCGGATGGCGATTTTGCAGGAGCATATGCCGCAGAATATAAAGACTCTGGAGCTAATAGAGTACAAGTAGGGATGATGGGTTGGTTCGTTAATGATGTTACTGCTGGAACTATTGATAGTAATTTCTATTGCCGAGTGTATGCTAACAGTTCAGCAGTGGCTGGCACATTGTCGGGATCTGGCGTCTGGACTGATTCATCTGCGGCGGCAAACAAAGAGTATTACGGCACACGCCAACAGGTTTGGCCCGATGGTATTTTGGGTTCTCTTAAAACACTAAACGTATCGAAATACAAACAGGCTAATATACCCGATAATAAACCTGTCACTGAAACGCATGTCTCGCCAACAGCCGAAGACTTTTGGGACGCTTTTCAGATCGGCCAAGACCCAAGGCGCGAGGTGCTGAATGCTGAAGGCGAGCAAATTCTTAATCCAAGTATCGCACCAAAAGACTTAAGCGGCGTGGCACTGGTTGCCGTTCAAGAATTACTTGAGCGCGTTGAGGCGACAGAGGCTAAAATTGCAGTGCTGGAATCTGCGTAATATTAAAAATTGGAGAATTGAAAATGGCTATTAGCGGAGACATTGTAACACAGGGCAACCTCGTTGCAGCGGGTGCGTATTTGCGGATCAGCGATGTGATAATTACGAAAATCACAGAAGGCCTCAACAAAAACAAATGGCGTTTACAGTACGGCGTGGATTGTTACGTCAGTGCTGATGAGCGAGCAAAAGACAATCCACAAACTCTTGCCGCAAAACAAGTGGGCCGTTACTGGTTAATCAGTGATACTGAACCGAGCGATCCGTATGCGGTGGCGTATGCAGACCTCAAGACGCAATCTGCTGTTGCAAGTCCGAGCGACTTGGTGTAATGCCACCTCGTCCTCCAAAAGATCCTGCAACAGTGGGTTCCTTTGCTGAGTTGAGGTCACACTACAAAGTCCTCTACAGTATGCTTGAGGAATGCCACAAGATGAAAGGTATGACGAACGAGGCATTGCGTTATCGTACGGGCGAGGTGCGCGGTGCCAAGGAGGAAGCTAAGAAAGCAAAGCGTCAAGTCATTACACTGACTAAAAGCGAACACGCAAAAAGCAAGGAAAAGTCGAGTGCGGCGTATGCTTCTGTAGCTGCCACGACATTGATCATCTTCTACCAGATCGTAGAAGTGAGCGGAGGCTTTGGCAAGTGGCAATCGTTGTTCGAGCACGAAGCAGTCATTGGCGTATTGCAAGTG
>Ga0209337_1000310_pt1 | contig 38518 bp, 62 predicted proteins | sample LinPmetageLP53_FD_184044 | JGI IMG/M metagenome (GOLD analysis project Ga0209337, IMG submission 184044) | Marine viral communities from the Pacific Ocean - LP-53 (SPAdes) (version 2) | ecosystem: Environmental > Aquatic > Marine > Oceanic | place: Pacific Ocean | collected 2010-02-08
AGACACGAGAAGAATTATCACAAGAAATGTTTGAGCTAGACAGCTTAATGAGAAAGGCTATCTGGAAAGCAGATAGCTTGGGCATATATAATGATTTGTATATAGATGCTTATAGGATTAACAATGGCAGTAACTGATGATTGAATTTATAGTAGGACTAGCAGTAGGTATGATGGTTAGTGGCTCTGATTTAGGTGAGCCTGTACCTTATCAAACCATTACTTATACAGATAGTGGTAGGGTAGTAAAAGTTTATAACACTTCAGCGTTTAAATATCGCTATATGCCTAATGCGTATGCAATAGGTTGGAATACAAATGACTATCGTTACTGGGATACAAGACACATGCATACACCTGTTTATACTAAAAGTATTGTAATTAACAAAAAACCTAAACCAAGACCAAAACCAAAAACTGAAGATGAATAAACCAATTAACGCAAATAGCGAAGTACATATAAGCGTAGCTCTATTAATTAAAGCTGGTATACTAATAGCTATCGTTACTGGCTCTTGGTATCAAGCACAGATGAAGTTTGCAGAACAAGGAAGAAGAATAGAAGATTTGGAAGATAAAGTTACTGTGTTAACTGCTAGTGTTGAAGGAATGGAATCGCAGCATATACAGAAACTTGAGGAAGAAAACAAAACCCTAATGCAAAAGTTAGGACTAAAAAGAAAATAAGGAAATATAATGGCTAAAAAAGAAAATAAAAAAGAAAATGCCCCAATGTTAAACCTTGATGGGAAAGAGTACGATATCAATTCAATGAACGATGACCAAAAAACAATGGTTAATCACATTGCTGATTTAAACAGAAAGATTGATACAACAACATTTAATCTTCAGCAGTTACAATTTGGCAGACAAGCGTTTGTAGATGGACTTAAAGCTGCACTGTCTGAGGAAAATAAATATCCTTACAATAAAGAACAAGAGTCTGATAAAGGTTAGTATGTTTTTTATACTTTGGATTAGAAAGAAGAGTTGGTAGTATGGCTAAGGACTTAAAGAATGTAAACCTTAATGGATTATCTGTTATGCAAAAGAAGCAAATGCAGAAACATAAGGTTCATCATACTAAAAAGCACTTGTCAATGATGGCATCAGAAATGAGAAAGGGTAAAACCTTTAAACAGTCACATAATAAAGCCCAAAAGATTGTTGGGAAATAGTGATTGATAAAGCAATTCTTGCAGGAAAATTTATTATGTCTGTTATGCTAGCGTTTAGTATTAGACAAGAGATGCTCCTGCAAGTAATGCTTGGATTTTTATTTTTAATTGGTTTAAAAGCGACGAAGAAAGTATTAAATGATTGAAACATACGCTGAGTACGGTGCTGTAGGTGTTATCGTATCTTTGTTTGTACTGATGATAGTTAATCTAATGAAGAGCCAAAGAGCTCAAAATGAAGATTTAGATAACATAAGACAAGCGATAGCTAAGATAGAATCTACAATAAAGAATGTAGAAGGGATAACTATAAAGTTAATAGAGAGATGGAACAAGTCAGACGATATAGGACAGAGACATAGAGAAGATATAGTTAAAGAGTTAAACGATGTAACCGATGATTTAGCGTACCTTAAAGGTCGCATTAATGGAAAGGCTGGTTGATAGAATGATAGATTCAACTAAGGCAGTAATTAATGGAATGGTTGGAGTAGGTGTTTGGTGGGTTAACTTACCAATGTTACTGCAAATGGCTGTTTCTGTTGCAACTTTAGTATATTTAATAGTTAAAACAAATAATGAGATTAGGAGAAAATAATGGGCTTAAAAGAAATGTTAGTAGCTGCGGCTGAAAGTCAAGCAGATACAATTAAAAAACAAATGGTTGATCAACTCACTTCAGATGAAATGGCTAAGACAATCGCTACAAAAATTAATGAGAAGATTGATATTCCATTTGTAAGTGAAGACAAAGAGCAAGTCTTTTTTGAGAAGTGTGTCGATGTTGTTACTGATTTAATAGAAGGTTTAATTAAGGGTAAGTAATGCCAAGATTTAGCACAAAAAGTAAAGGTAAATTATATACTTGCGATGAACGATTGATTGAGTTATTTGAAGAGGTAGTAGAAGGTTTTGATTGCACAGTATTAGAAGGTCATAGAGGACAGAAAGCTCAAGATGCGGCATATAATAGAGGAAATAGTAAACTTAAGTTCCCGAATGGTAAGCATAATAAAAGTCCCAGTATTGCTGTTGACGTTGCTCCTTATCCTATTGATTGGGATGATAGGGATAGGTTTCATTACTTTGGCGGTTACGTTCTTGGAGTTGCTAAAGAGATGGGATTAAAAATAAGATGGGGCGGAGACTGGGATATGGACACCAAGACCAAAGATAATAAGTTTGATGACTTAGTACATTTTGAGATAAAGGAATAATGCCTAAACAGTTTAAAACATACACACGTTTTGATGGTGGTCTTAACACTAAGACTAACTCACGCTCTATTGCAGATAACGAACTAGCTCAAGCTAATAATGTTATTGTAGATGAGTTTGGTACAGTAAAGTCATCTGGCAGAGTAACTGATAATACAAGCGATTATGGAACAATTAATTTAGACGCATCTCAGCCTGGATATGGATTGTTTCAAGCAAGAGTGGATTATACTGGAGTAAGTGGATCTGGAACAAATACTTCTACCATTAAAACATTCTTAGCGGATACAGATGCTACTTCAGATACTAGAATAGATGTTGGGGATAGTAATGGAACATTTGCTGAAGCAATAGATTTAGGTAGCACTGCAAATGGTAAAGTAATATATGATTTAGCTGATGGTGTGGTAAGAGTTTGTGATACTAATTTTGGTGCTGGTAATAGTGTAAAATGGTATGGATATGTAAATAAAAAACTATGGCTAGATGACAGCTTTAGCCAGTTAAATGTTGGAGGAGGTAGTGCTCAGACAGTAAATCAATGGGTAGTATCTGATGCTCCGCCAAAGCAACCATTTGCTGGAACTGCTGCTTCGGCTACTAATAGTAAAGCTGCAACTGGATTAAATCTTGCCGTTCTTGGTTTTGAAGATACTCTTGAGGGTATTGCTAGTGGAACTGGTATTGAACTAGCTAACAATATAACTGATACTGGAAATACTTCTGGTTCTGATACTCAGCTAGACACTGGTTTGTATACTATTGTTAATTCATCTGGAACTGATACAGTGGGAATAGCTTCTAGAACTGATAACGATACTTTGATTATAGATTCTTCTAAAACTTGGAATGCTGCTGGTAGCGATGTCAAGCTTTACATATTCCCTGACGCTGGTTTAGGCTTCAATGTTCAGGCTTTGGCTTCTGGAAGCGATGGAACAATACCAGCTGGTACATATGAGTTTGCACAAACATTTATTTATGATGGTGCTCAAGAGTCGTTACCTACAGTAATGACTGGCTTAACAGATGTCTCTGCTAATAACAGGCTCAGTATATCTATTGCAGCATCACATGGATATGATGAAAGAATTACTGGTGGTAGAGTATACTTTAGAGATTCTACTTCAAAGGGAGAGTTTCAATTATTAGTTGATATAGATTTAACGTATGGTTGTAGAACAAATTTAGAAGCAAAGCACGTTGGTTGGTCAACTATATATAATAATGCTTCTTTTCTGTTTTGTACAGTAGCAATACAAGACCCAAATGTTGATACATATAGCTCGTTAAATGGATATAACGCTGATTTATCTAGCATATCAATAGGAAATACTGGAGAAGGGTATAAGACTAGCGTAGTGTCAAACAGAAGAAGGTTTATAGCTAATGTAAAGTCTATTAATGACAAAGGACAAACAGTTGTTCAGTCAGATAGATTAATGTATAGTGAGGTAAATAAATTTGATACATTCCCACCTTTTAACTTTATTGATATAGGTGTTAACGATGGAGAAGACTTTGTAAAGATAGAGTCTTATGCTGATAGACTGTTAGCATATAAGAATAGAACATTGTATGTTATTAACGTGGGTGGTGGTTCTGATACTCAATGGTTCTTAGAATCAGAGCATAAAAATATGGGAGTAGACTTCCATGCAGCAGTCGTAAAAACAGATTTCGGTGTAGCTTGGGTAAATAAAAATGGTTTATTCTTTTATGATGGTTCACAAATAAGAAACTTGCAAAACAAAGTACTGGAGTCAGAGTGGACAAGTTTTGTAAACGATGATACTATTATTGGATATGAACCAACTCATAAACATTTAGTTATAGTTAGAGATGCTGCTGCTTCTGGTAGTACAAGTGGTGATTCTTATGTTTATAGTTTTATTACAAACAGCTTTACTTTTGTAATAAATATGGTTGATAACGCTGTAAAAACTAATATTATTACAGACCTACATAATAATATGACTTTAGGTGTAGGAACAGATGAGTTAGAATCTTATGACGGAGAGCCAGATTCTGCAGTTAGATTTGATATAAAGTTAAAAGACGATGATTTTGGTTTACCTAATACAGTTAAGAAGATTTATGGTGTAACTGTAGAGTATTCTAGTGATGCTGACCATAGCAGTGGGTTAAAATATAGCAATACATCTGATTTGGGTGTAAAGCAAGGAACTGGGACTATTGGAACCTTAGGCAACACTAATGGAGACTTGGATGTAAATAGAATTACATTTACAAATCCATTATTAGCTTCTTCTTTTCAAATTCAATTAGATTTAAATGGAAGTACTATAACAAAAGTAAGTAGTGTTGCAGTAGAGTATAGACCATTATATAAGAGAATTACATAATGCCTATTGATAGAGAAAAAAGATTTTTATATAACTCTAAGGGAGTTAAAACAAAATTACAACAAGGATATCCATCAAACGATTCTGGCAACGATGGAGAAGAAAGACTGGTAAAAACACCAGATGGTAAGCTTAGGCTTTACAGAAAAGAAATTGGTGCATGGCACTATTTAGAATTTACAAGGAGTTAAAATGACTTTAGCAGAATTAATGGCAAATTTACAATCTAGCCAATCAACTGGATTTGGATCGGCTGGATTAGATTTATCTATGGATGCATCCTCTGAAAGAAGAGCCTTACAAGACGCTCGAAGACAGCTACAAGAACAAGAAAAAGCAAGAGGTAGGTCAGCTAAAAAAAGAGAACAAAATAGAGGATTTGGAAGAATTCTTGGTGCTGGACTAGGTGCTGGAATAGGAGCTTTACTTGCTCTACCAACTGGTGGATTAAGTTTAGGTGCTGGTGTTGCATTAGGTAGTGCTTTCGGTCAAACTGCTGCTACTCGTGGTCAAAGAGTAAGAGGAGTAGAGTCTGGTCTTGGTAGTGGTATGTTTTTTAAAGGAGCTAGAAAAGATTTAAGCTCAGCAGAAATGGATATTAATAGATATATTAGCGATGCCAACAAGGGTTTTACTAATCAAATAATTGCTAGTAGTGTTGGTGATTATTTTACTGGTCAATCCTTAGGGCAGTTAGGTGGTACAGCTAAATACGCTACAGCAGCAGCAGGATTTGGAAGAAATAAAGCTCTTAAGGATATGTTACTAGATTTTAGCTCGTTACTATACAAAGCACCAGGTACAGGAACAGGTTCTATGAATTACGATTTAGACCCCAACATAAGTACATTTGAGACAGGAACTTAATTATGAATGAAAATTTAAGAGATTTAATAGAAAGAACTTTTGGTGAAGATTACTTAAAGTATTTTGACCCTGATTCTTCAAAAATAGCTTCAGCCTTTGGATTTGAAGGAGATCAAGCAGATGCATTTTCTAAATATTTTAGACCATTCAAGCAGGATGCTTTCAATTTAGCTTCTCAAGAAATAAAAGATAGGCAAGGAACTAGGACTGGATTTTTAGAAAGAGACTATCAGTCTGGATTGACAAATCTTCAATCGCAATACGATACTGGCTTTCAAGGTTTAAATACTCAGTTAGGGCAAGCTACTAGGCAAATAGCTAATCAGCAAGCTCAGACTGGTGCATCTTTTGGGGCTACTCAAAGACAAATGTCTGAGTCTAGAGAAATGGTTGGAGATACTCTAGCTGACTTAATGCAAAGAAGACAAACAGGTATGGATTCAATGTCATTAGGAAGGGAAAGAAGTTTATACGGAATAGAACAACAAGCTGGACAAGAAAGAGCTGGACTAACTAGGACTTTAGAAGATTATATAAATAGATTGCAGTCACAAGCGCAAAGAGTTGATTCTTTAGATATCACTGATAACGAGGATTCTAATACTGGCAACAAAAATGCAAGAGGTAGAACTGTTAGAATACCTGACACTAGAACATTTTACAGATAAGATACAAAGGGAAAAAAATGGCAAACGGATTTGATTATGAAGCACCTATAAATAAACTTTTGAGCGTTACTGTTCCTCAGTTTCTTGATAAACAACTAGACAGGCAAGAAAGCTCTAGAAGGTTTGATAAACAATTACTAGCTCAAGTTGAAACTCAAAACTTGGCTCAGGATAGATTTGATAAAGAATTTGAATTCAAAGAAAATCAAACTAAAGAACTTAATTCAATAGAAAACAGAAAAATAAATCTATCTGAAGACCAAATACTTTTTACTAGTATTAAAGAAGCGGATACAATTAGTGGAAGAAGTAGTTCTCTTAAAAACGAAGGGTTAGGTTTTAAAACCGATCTTTTTAAAAATAAAATAAAAATAGAAGAATCTAATTTACAAAAATTATCTGAATCTAATAAAAAAGAAGTAGAAATTTATTCTAGCATAAACCCAAGATTAGGTGATATAGCAAGCGCTAGGGCTGATAATATTGACATGAACATGGAAGGTGAGGTGTTAAAGTTTTTACAGGTAGAAGGTGCTGCGAATGCTCAAAGGGGTAGCGCAATAATAGCTAACTTTAATAACGCTTCTAAATTGTATACTGAAAATTTAAATAAATTTTCTGCAGGATTAATAAACGAAGAACAGTTTAAAGGTACTAATTCTAAAGCTAATCTTGATTCTGCGCAAAAGATGTTAAATGATTACATAAAAGGTGAACCGTCTTTAAATTCTCTCTCTACGGGAACAGGAAGCGCAGTTGAAGCTAGCGAAGGCGGAGGAAGTTCTATTGTACCTGGAGTTCCTCCAGGTAGTATTAGCAATCCATACACTGAAGATAATATTCCTAATAGTGACGAGTTAAATAGTGGTGATGTTGTTCAGATAAACAACCAGCTATTTATATCTGACGACGAAGGAATGTTTGAGAAGCTGTCTACAGAAACTCCTGACAATCCAGAGTATATAGTGTCTCCGTCTGAACGACAGGAACTTGAAGAAAGTTTTGCTGGTATGGATAATCCTTTAGGATTTTTAGAAAAAGCTGCTAAGGACTTTGCTCCCATATTAAGATATTCTCCAAAACAATCATTTAAAGCTGTAAAGAATTTTGAAAATCAAGTCGATAAAGCCTATGGAGAGCTAGTCGATACAAGGGAAAGGGCTTCGGGTAATAGGTTGACCTTTACAAAAGAAGAAGGCTCTCCAGAGTATCAAGCTTCTGCCACTAAAATGCAAAACTTAATACAAGATGGCTATAACTTGTACCTTAGGACAGACCCAGATACTAAGGGAGGTAAAATTCTTAGAAAAAGATTAAAAAATAGAATTCAAAGGTATAAAAAAATTGCAGAATCAGCATTGAAAAAAGGAAGAAGCATTGAAACAGGTACGCCTAGAGGTGGGTATTCAGTATTTTCACAAAGTCCAGATTTAATACAACTACTAGACTCAATAGAGTTTTAATCTATGCCACAAAAATATACATTTGACCAGCTCATGGCTATAGGTCAGTCAAACCCAGATGTAAAAAAATATTCTTATGAAGAATTATATAAGCAATCTACTGGTAAAGACTATACGCCAAAAGTAGATGATGGTTTTTTAGATGAATGGTTGCCAGATTGGATTAAAAAAGGTTACAATGAATCTATAACTGGTATGGCCAGACAAGTCGTTACTGGAGAAAAAAGATTTGATTTAGATAAATATGACCCAGGAGTTCTTGGAGATATAGGTTCTGCGATAGCAGGATTTTTAATGCCAGCTGACCTTGCAGCAACAGTTGCTGGCGGTGGCATTGGTAGCGTAGCTACAAGAACCGCTGCTAAAGTTGGTTTAAAGAGAGCTATAAATATGGGTTCAAAAAGATTAATTAATCTTGGAACTAAAAAAGAAATTGCAGATAAAGTAATGGAGCAAGGAGCAAAAAATCTTATATCTGGTGCTAGTGTTCAAGCTGGTGCTTTGTCAACTTACACTGGTTTAAATACAGCCTTAAAACAACAAATAGAAGACAATGAAGTTAACTGGAAAACAGTTTTAACCGATTCCGCTAAATCTGGTTTAGCTGGAGCAGTGGGCGGAGCTATGTTTGGTAGAGCTATGGGTAGGGGTAGTACAACAACCGCAGCATTAGCTCAAGAAGCAATAGGCTTTGGAACAGTTGAGCCCTTGTTAGCTGGAGAAATTCCAGAGCCTCAAGATTATGTAGGCGCATTGGGAGTTGTTTTAGGAATTGGAGCTGCTAAGTCTTTACCTAAAGCAATAAGAGGTTATGTAAAATCAGTATCAGACGAATACAGTTCAAAAAAAATAGACCCTACAGGTAGATTATCTGTATCAGAGAAAAACAATATTAGGTCAGTTGCAGAAAGCTTTGCTACTCAAGAATGGCTTTCAAAACAAGGTAGCGAAATTTGGAATTTAAGACAAGATATTAAGGGTAGTTTCTTACCAGAAGTAAGAATATTGAGAGAAGTAAAAATTAAAAAAGGAAACAAGCAATTACCTGGTTATAAAATATTAGAAGAAGGTGGAACAAAAACTAGAACTCTTACCACAAAAGAATTTAATTCCGTATATCAAAGAAATCAATTAGTTAGGCAAAATTCAGAGCAATTAACTTTAAAGTTAAAAGAGTCTTTAAAATTAACAGATGATGAATTCAAAGAACAGTTAATAAACATACCGATAGAAAAACAAACTGATGCTCAACTTAGAGAAGTAAACAAGAGATTGTTCACTAGGTATAAAGTTGAAACTCATTATAAAACATTTACAGAACACGCTTCTGAATTACCAGTTAAAGATATGTTTGATCACATTCTAGGAGATATGTCTATTGCTTTTAAAACAGCATCAAAATCATTTAAAGATGAGGGTGCTCGCTCTGTTATAAAAATGATGGATGATGTTAATAGAAATAAAATTGCCAGAGTTTCTACTAAAATATCAGAGTTACAATCATCTCCTTTACAAAAAATAGCAAAAGATAAAAAACGAATGGAAGATGTTTACAGGGAAACCACTGGTCTTAGAGTTAGAAGTGCAGAAAATAAAGAATACGTTGATTGGTTAGAAAATTGGGCTTCGGAAAGCTTTGACTATGCTGGTAGTTCTGGAGTAAAAAGAGCTGCTAAGAGAAAAAATTACCTTCCCGTTGTATGGAAACCAGAAGTTAGGGATGCCTTGTTTAACGACCTTCTTACATTAGATGAAAAGTTTAAATTAATTGGAGATGATTTTATACCAGATGGAGAAGCTCGAGTAGCATTTAATAACATGTTATCTTCTATGGCTGCAAGAAAAGAATTTTCTTCTAGCAGTATAAAGATATTAAACAATATTCGAAAAACATATAATGTAGATTATGCTGAAGCATATAAAATGATGAAGTCTGATATCATTCCAGATAAAATAGCACCCTTTAATAATATAGAAAATTTAAGAAAATACGATATAACAGATGAATTGGTTCCGTTATTAGAAACTGATTTAAGAGCTTTAGTTACTGTTTACGACGAGCGACTAGCTAGAAGAGCTGAAACAGTTAAAATGTTTGGCAGAAAAAACGAAGCGTTAAGAGAAATAGTTCCAGAAATATTTAGAAGAAATCCTAAAGAAGCAAACTTAATTCAAGAAGCTATGGATAGACTCACTGGAGCTGTTGAGAGAGACCCTACTAAAAATTTTAGCCCAAGAGTTAGAAAATATTTTGAAAACATAATGGCTTTTGAAGCTATGAGTAAGATATCTCTTGGTACTGCAACAATAGCAAACTTAACTCAAACTTTTATATCTATACTACCTCAACTTGGATTATATAGAACCACTAAAGGTTTTTTAAAACTTGCTAATCCAGAATTTAGAAAAAAACTACAAGCTCCTCAAGCAGATTTTATTAGAGAGATGTTGGGAGAAGTTGGAAGCTCATCTGTAATGAGAAAGTGGTCTGATAGATTTGCAAAGTATAGTTTATTTACTGGTATAAATAGATTCAATAATTTAGCTTCTGCTTCCACTGCAAAAATTGGTATAGATGATTATATAAACACATTTAGAAAAAATCCAAGCTCTATTAAGGGTCAGTATGCAAAGAAAAAACTTAAAAAATTATTTAACATAGACATTAGGCAAGGAGTAGATGTTGCTGAAAAAGATATAATAGCTGGAATGTCTAACTTCGCAAGAACATCTCAGCTTCAAAGGGATTTTTTAAAAGAACCATTATGGGCTAGTAATCCAAAAGCTAGACCTTTTATAATGTTTAAAAGCTTTGGTTACAAGCAAGCTACTATGATAAAAGATGCAATTAAAATGGAAATGAAACTAGGAAATCCATTGATATTTTTAAGGCTAGGGGTAGGAGGATTTGCTGGAGGTAAATTTGTACAGTGGTCAAAAGAAAATATATATTCTTGGTTGTCTGGTAGAGAAGTTTATAATCCACAAGATACTAAATGGCAAGAATTTATAGAAACCATGTCTTCTGTGGGTGCTTTTGGTATGCTTACAGATTTTATAGATGCAGAAGATTTTTTGGGTAATGTAAAGTTTGTGGTTACTCCTCCCTTTTTAAGTGATTTGCAAACTGGATTTAAAGCTTTAGAAGAATTTAGTAGGAGCGTAGATAGTTTTGGATTTACTCAAACATCTTTTAGAAGAGCTGCTTATAAAGGTGCTCCTATATTTGGATCGCTTCCAGCTAGAGCTGCGGAAAGATTTGTAGCAACAGAAGGTCAAAAGAGAGCCTCTCAAAAAAGCAGAAAAGCTAGAGAAAAAACCAAAATATTAGACTATATGATGGGAGGGAAAACTGATATAGCTAAAACTAGATTGCTTCAATGGAATAAAAACAATCCTAGGAATCCGTTTACGTATAACGACATAGGGCACAAGGCAATTTACAGAAAAGCTCTTCAAAAAAGAATGAAAAAAATAAAAGAAAACATGCCTTCAGTAAGAGTATAAAAAAGTAAAAGAATTTAATAGAGGAAAAAATAATGCCTAAAAAGAAAAAACGAAAAGGTTTATACGCTAATATCCACGCTAAGCGTAAAAGAATAAAGGCTGGTTCAGGGGAAAAGATGAGAAAGCCAGGAACTAAGGGAGCTCCTACAAAAAAAGCTTTTAGAAAATCTGCTAAGACAGCTAAAAAAACAAGAAGAAAAAGAAAAAGATAATGGCGGCTAAAAAAACAAAATCAAAAAAAGACTCACGACTAAAGAGAGCTGGTGTATCTGGTTTTAATAAGCCAAAGAGAACGCCAAGTCATCCTAAGAAAAGCCATGTGGTAGTAGCTAAAGTCGGAGATAAAATTAAAACTATTAGATTTGGAGAGCAAGGAGCTAGCACTGCTGGTAAAGCTAAAGCTGGAGAGTCTAAAAAAATGAAAATGAAACGTAAGTCTTTTAAGGCTAGACATCGTAAGAATATAGCTAAAGGAAAAATGAGCGCAGCTTATTGGGCTAATAGGGTCAAGTGGTAGATGCCAAATAAAAAAGCCAAAGAAAGAAAGCGTAGAAAAAGAAAGCTTACGATTGAAAATAAATCTATTAAGAGATTAATGAAAAAGAAAAAGAAAGAACAAGCAGATGAATGAAGAAAAAACAATAAACGACATAATAAATGCAAGTGATATTGCAGAGTTTTTATCAAATAGCTTGAAAATCAGAAGACCAGAAGGTTTTCTGCCGCCTGAAGAAAAATTTGGGTACAATACAGGTGCTTTCACAACCCCAAGTAGACCAAAAGACTATTACGACTATCTTGAAAATCTTGAGGATATGGCAGCAGAAGGAGAAGAGGTTAGAGCTACAGATGAAAATTTAGTAAAGTATTACCTATCTAAATTTCAAGGAAGTTCTCCAACTGGCATGAGTAGAAATCCTGTTACAGAAGAGATGGAAAGCAACTATGTAAACAAAATGAGAATGTTTGGAGATAGAAGCAAAAAAGAGGGAAGATATGTAATGGGTGACCCTCGCAATGAAGAGTTGCGAGATGCGTTTGCAGTTAAAGAACACTTAGAACAAGGAAAAAGCTTTGATAAGTTAGGCTCTGGTTTAAAAAATCAAGTTGTAAAAAGGGCAAAAGCTTTCAACCGAAAAGAAAGTGATAGTCTCAATAATTTCTTTGACAGATACTATGAAGATATAAAAACAAACCCAATGAGTCCTAACTACAGAATGCAAGAAGCTCCTATGCCTAATATAGAAACTGAAAGCGCTCAATCTCCAAGTATTCTTGATTTGCTTAAAACAGCAATGTCTGGTGGATTTAGATAAAAGAACAGAGAGATGAATGATTTAATGAAAATGTTATCTGAGCTTATGAGTTCAGAGCCAGCTGTTTCTACAAGAACTCAACCTTCTGGTCAATCAATTTTAGACTTGATGACTCCAGATTCTGTTAAGTACGGTAGTCCAACTACGATAATAAAAGGTAAGACTGAATCTACTGGTATACCGATGAATGTCGTTGCTATTAGAAAAGCCCTAGAAAAAATTGCTGAATCAGACAATTTATCTACTGCAATAGGCTCAGAAATACTAAACAAAAGAGATGAATTTAATCAAAAAAGAGAAGGTAGGTTTGTTGTTAAGACAATGCTGGACAAACTAGCTACTGGAAACGCTCCAGGAGGTTTAGTTGCTTATAGAACAGAGCAAGGTTTTCCACGTAAGAGTCGTGGAACAATAACCGCAGCAGATTTTAGAGAGGCTTTAAATCAAAGTAGTCCAGACACAATAGCAGTGTTTGGCAATAAGAGTTCTGATCCTCGTTATAAAGAAATGCATGTCAACAGTATTTTGCATGAACTAATTCATGCTGGGTCTAAAAAAGATACTAAATTATATAGGCATGGAAAACGCAGGGAACATCAAGAGACATTTGATAAGGCTGTAAATAAATCACTAAAAAATAGAACTTTTAAAGATTTGCTTTATAACGCTATGAATGAAAAAAGTGTTGATGGAAACTTTTTAGATATGATAACTAGGTAAAGAAACGGGGTGCAGAAAATAGATAAAACCACACCCCTAGGAGCACCATGAATTTTATTTCTTTCTATCTCTTTTAATTTTTTTCTCTCTCTCCCTCCTAAGCTGGGAGGGCTTAGTGTAAAACCTTCGCTCTTCCAGCTCTAGTAACAAGCTAGTCTCTCTAATCTTTTTCTTAAATTCAGAAAGCATCTTAGATAAAGGTTTATTTTTTGTCTTCTTCACTAATATCATTATTTCTCCAGTTATTATAAAACTCTTGTTTAGCCCACTTCTCTGCACTTATCTCCCACTTATTGTCATCGTAAGGGTCTCTGCCACAATGTACAGCCATAGTACCAGCTTGGCAGTATTTTCTAACAAACTTCTTAACACCTATTCTTTTAGCATCTAAAGCGTGTTTACATTCATGTAGAATGGTAAGCATAAAGTCCTCTGCGTCTCCTTCTTTCATCTCTATATCTTTGATAATCATTTTATCTTCTTCTGGTATATACATAGCCTTGACATCTAAGTCTTTGTCCATAACTATGGTGGGATATATATCGTAAGAATGTACTATTGACCTTACAACTAAATTACGCAAATGTTAAGTCCTCTTTCTTTCTCTTCTCGTGATCACTAGCTTCTACTATAGTGTTAAATAATTTGCAACTATCTCCAGAGTAACCCATCTCTACAGAGCCAGGAGTGCCATATCTATTCTTAGATACTATCAACATCATCTCATTTGGCATCCATATTCTACCATTAGAATCCTCTTCTCCATATCTAGAAACATAAGGATAGTGCGTGAACACTACCATTTCCGCATCCTGTTCTAACGAACCAGACTCCGCTAAATCCGATAACCTTGGGGTCGCATCTATCCTATGTTCTATGTTTCTATTAAGCTGCGAAACTAATATTACGCACATATCATCGCCTTTGGCGAGCCACTTATATCTCATAGTAGTTTCACGTATCTTGTGTCTTAAGTCTCTGTTATCTCTAGATGGGTATTCAATAAGACCTATGTGGTCATCTATCACTACATCTGGATTAATCTTTTTTATCTCATTAAAAGTCTCTTGCATATCTCTAACATTGTCATACATAAATAGTTTGTCTTTGTAGTTTTTCTTTATGTATTCCATAGCTCTATGTATCTCTGGCATAGATTCTTTTGTTCCATGTCTTAATCCTTTATAGGATAAGCTATCAGATTCCATAGCAATAAACTTCTTCATCATCTCTGTATTAGGCATCTCTCTATTGAACATAGCCACCCTTTTACCAGAGAGAACAAGCTCTCTAGCTATGTTAGCAGCTACAGTTGTCTTACCATTAGCTGGTCTGCCAGCTATAATAGTTATCTCTCCTCTTGTCATTCCGTGTATAACAGAATCTAGCTTATCTAAACCAGTCTTTATTATACCTCTACTATTAAATATAGAATCATTGGTGTCGTGTAAAAGCTGATCAATATCAAATTCATTATTAGAAGGTCTAAGGTTTATAAGATTTGAAGAGTCATTGTTTAGTTTGTTTATGAGAGAATCTAAGTCTACAGAATTATCTTCTGCAGTCTTTATTATATTGTGAGAGTGGTCAATCATTTTTCTTCTCAACCAATGCTCGTGTATTAACTTAGCATATAACTCTGACTGTGCAGAGCTAGGTTCTTTTGAAGATATACCACTTATATCGTATGCTACGCTTTTCCCACTATGTTTTTTAGCTGGAAAATTGTGTACTACAGATACTATATCTATAGTCTCTCCATTCTTATACATCTTCTTAAGGGTTCTCCATAAATCCTTATTGAACCCATTGTAAAATACATCATCATCCTCAATCCATTTAGATACTTTTACTATACTACTTGGCTTGTTTATCAGACAACATAACAGAGATTCTTCTGTTTCTATATTGTGCATATAACCTCAATCTATTTTAGGTGGTACTCTATCCATAGCAAGAAATTCGTGTCTTTTCTTAGCCGTCTTGCTAGAATTATTATTATTTATAATGGCAGTAAGGTATTTTAATCCCTTGCCTTCTTGTGGTGAGTTAGCTTTTATAAAGTTATTGATTGCCATAATTACCATATCTGAATCACAGTTTTTTATCTCAGTAAGAAACCCATAGATGTCTACTTCTGCTAACTTTATATTTCTACTGCTATCAATTTGATTTGTAACATGGTCTATGAGATTGAGACACTCCTTACTATATGACATTCTCATATTTTCTATTTGTTTAGTATACTTTTGTTTCTTTACTTGTCCTCCACAAGTGGGACATTTTTCTGTTTTTCTAGGCAACTTGAACACTCCTTTTTTTCTAGCGGCATATTACCAAAAACCTCTGGGTCAAGGTATTCTGCTTCAATCTCTCCATCCCATTTCTTATTAGTCTGATAAGCATTCTTACAAATATTACATCTAAAAGGTTTATTAGAAAATCCTACTGTTTTTCTACTTATAGACCCTTTTGATCTATTATACTGCTGAAGACCGTCAAAGTCAAACCAATCATCTTCAAAATAATAAAGAAATGTTTCTATCTCTGCATAGTTTTTTACTAGAGCGTCTTGAGAATAATCAGCATTAAAAGACCTAGTTTCTCTTACTCGCTTCATTTTGCTTGAGATAGAGAGCTCACCATCTCTAACCATTCTTCGTACCTCTGGATTACGTAAATCTGACCTCTGTCTTCTTTTACCAGCTGTATGTCCACTTCCTCTGTCGGTTTCAACCATTTTGCTACTCTCTTTCTTACTTTACATTGAACTTTATATTCTTGAATCATTAAGTCTACTTGTTCGTTTTGACCCATAGACCTACCATCGGAACCCCATGCTCGTTTAGAACTTAATCCTTTTTCAATAGCAATGTCAACACATTCTCGTTCAAATCTATTGCCCTTTTGTTTGCTTTTACTTGCCATTATCTACACCACCACATGAACAAGACCCTCCTGTCTTTAAATTTTTCTCTATCCAAAACCTATAATTAGATTCACACTTATCATAATAGTCGTAACAATTACCACATAGAATATAATGTGTATCATTATGAATTGAACTACTGTCACACAAGAGTAGCGGAACCCATTTCTCGCTATCATCTGTGTCGCACCAAGAACAGTTACTAGGTAAGCTACTCGCTATCTTTTGCTTTAGCCATACGTGTACTTTCTTCGACTTCATTCTTTAGTTTCTCCGTTTTGGCTTCCATAAACTTAGCCAGTTTTTCTGTTTCTTTTTTCATCTCTAAATAATTCTCTATTAACATTCTCAACGTATCTGTTGTATGATTTATAGAGCTCATCACATTAAAAAGAGTTTGCAAATCTCTCTGCAGCTCTTTACTTGTCGGTTTTTTTCTTTTATTTTTCATAAGTTATTTTCTTTTATTTTTCATAATATTTATGGTAGAGAGAAGATGCCAATCCTAAGTATTAAATGTCCACTCTAAACTAACAAAGTAATCCTACAAAAACGAACCCTAGGTTAATTATTAATTTATTTAATACCTCTCTACCAATTCTCTTAATTCTTCAAAAAGATGACTTTTCATATCCATAAAATTCTTTGCTTGTTGATTCCCAATAGTTTTGGTATCTCTTTCTAAGCTTGTGTAATAGAATTGTATCTTCTCTTCTAGTGAGTTCATAGATTGTTGTTCCTGGAGAGACTTCTCTTTTCGCATCAACCATTGCATCAACTCCTCTCCTCCATCCCATGAGGCTGCACATTTGATTTTCTATTTCTACCCACTTTTCTACTTTCATTTACATCCTCTTTAAATTTTACTACTAAACCTCTTTTCTCTGCTTGAGTCCAGATAAATCTAATAAAGTTATCTATATCTTCTTGTGTATTACTATTTCCTTTTTCTATAATCAAAGACTCTAAGTCTTCTACCATTTCAAATTTCATAAATACATCCTTTTAATTACTTCATAAACTACGTTAGTTGTTACTGCGTTTCCAAGAGATTTATATCTTTGTGTGTCAGATATTCCCTCTGTCCATCCATCTGGAAATCCTTGCAGCCTCTCACATTCTACTGGAGTAAGTCTCCTTATACTATCTTTCTGTAGTGTATATTGATTCATTCCAGTATCTAATGTTTGAGCTACACCTCTACCTACCCTACCTCTTCTAGTCTTAGAATTAGGTACAGATAGATTGATAGAGTCTCCTTCTGTGGCTACAGCATAACCTTTCTTAGTAGCTTCTTTGACTTTTATCTTCGTAGCCCCAGTTCTCTGTCCGTGATTGTCAAATCCCTTGTAGTAGTTTGCATCTATACAAGTAGAGGTATCGCTGATAACAATATCTCCCTTGTTAAACTTAGCACCTACATTATACAACCCAGTCTTAGCACCTATACCACCACCTTCAGACTTTAATGTTGTAGATATTCCGTTCTGATCATAGACACGATATGCTTGAGCTACGTTCTTAGTAATTTCTATCGGTTTGTTCTCTCTAGAATCCTGTTGAATGATTTGCCTGATAGGTAATATTTGTCCTCTACCTTGTCCTCTAAGATGTCCGACAATATACACTCTCTCCCTATTCTGAGGGACTCCGAAGTTCTTACTATTAAGTAGTTCCCATTGCACCATATACCCAAGGTCGGAGAGAATCCTAATGATTGTCTGGAAAGTTCTTCCAGAGTCATGAGAAAATAGACCTCGTACATTTTCGAGTATAATATGTTTTGGTTTCTTGTACTTAAGAATCCTTGCGATATCAAAAAAGAGCGTACCTCTTGTGTCTTCAAATCCTTTTCTCTTTCCAGCAATGCTGAAAGCTTGACAAGGAAATCCTCCAACGAGTAAGTCGAAGTCTGGTAACTCTCTTTCATTAATTTCTGTTGCACTCCCATAGTTTTTAACACCTTTAAAACTCCTTTCATATATTTTAATGGCATATTTATCTATCTCAGAATAACCTACAAACTTGGCATCTGGTATAGCTTTCTTTATTCCTAGCTCGAATCCTCCGATTCCTGAGAACATTGAAAATACTCTCATTAAGCCTCCTTTTCTATTTTATACAACGCGATTGTCTACTGTCATGTTGTATCGTTATTTCACAGTTGATAGTTCTACCTATATGGTCTACAAAAGATACCATATCTATTGTACCCTTTCTATAGAACTCTACTTTTTTTATCTCTTCTATATTTCTATTTTTTAAAACAGTTCTTATTGCTTGCATTAAATTTCTATCTTCCACTATATCTCCTTTATGTAGAGGGTGTACGCAATGCTAATAAACATACACCCTCTTTCCCTATACTATGACAACTAGAAAGGTAAATCTTCTTCCTTCTTTTTCTGTCCATCCCATGTATATATAGCACCAACTCTAGGAGTAGTTCTATCTTTTCCTTCATTGTCTACCCATTTACTATGGTAAACATCTATAAGTACTGGCATACCAGCTATGTCGCTCTCATCTACACTGGGTAGAAAGAATCTTCCTTCACTATCTTCCTCTAAGCTTACACTAAAAGATTCTACTAACTCTTTATAAGATTTATTAGAGCCACTGTTTTCTTCTAGACCTGGGTATGTGGAGGGGTCAGGCTTTTTAAATCTAAAGAAACCTTTTGATTTTACGTTCTTTCCTACAAAGACTTTGCCGCTAACTTCTTTGCCGTCTCTTTCATACGTATTATCTGAGTTCTCTTTAGCTACCTCAAATGTAACTTCATATACATCTGCTAGGTATTTATTTTTTATTACTAAGTTCTCTTTTACTGTTAACTCAGTAGCGTAGGCTTTATAACTACCCTCTGGCATGACTCCAGAAAAGTCTGCTGCTGGATCGTAATAAGCCTCTGATTTAGAATCTAGTATACTATCTACACTACTCATCTATGTTCTCCTTATTTTTTAGTAATCCTTTTAAGCTACTAAGAGCCTTAGAGTAATTACTCTTGTTTAAATTACCAGAGTCTAGAGCTTTTTGTACTCTATCTCTTTCATCCTTGCCAACTGTCATAGCTAATTCAAGTATATCGTCTTTATCTTTATCACTTAAGTTAACCTCTGGCAAATCTTCTCCAGCAAATATGTAGAGACCAAGACCATGTAAGGCGATAGCTTTAGCTAAACATCTCTGTATAGAGGTGTTAACTTGAAAAGCATCTGGTGTCTTAATAGGTTGGTTTCTATTATCTAATACTGGGTGTACTTGTTCTCTCGTAATACTGTCTACAGTTACAGATACTTTTACGAAGCATCCAGCTTCTGTTTTCATGTAGGGCTGTCTATTACCTTCTATTCCCCACTCGTGAACTTTCCAGGTGGCACTAGGAGATACTCTAAGTAACTCTCTAACTGCCCAAGCCCAACTAAGATATGTGAATCTACCTTTCTTTTCAGATTTAGTAGATACATCTACCTTGTCAAGCACTTCAAATACATTATTATCCATAAGTATTTATTCTCCTTAAACCCAAGGACAGAGATGTCTTACGTCGCAGAAACGCTGACATTTGATTCCTCCCCAAGTTTCTTTATCGTTGCATTTATTAGGTACTGTCTTACTCTCTAGAGCTTCTAGTAACCTATCTCTTTTCTCTTTAAAGAAGTCTAACAAGTGGTCGTTATGTATCTTTGGAACTTCAGCTAAATATATGTTTCTCTCTATACCTCTATCTCTAGCAGCTACTAAGCCACCGTCTCTAACTGTCATTTGTACATACATTTTTTTTACTTGTTTTCCAATAGACTCTATCATAAATCTATACATATTTATCTGTAGAGCCCAATCACCCATGTCTGCTTTCTCTGGGTTTTGGAAATACCTCTTTACTTTTTTTGGAGTACCAGCTTTTCCCCATCTACCACTTCTCTTATAGACTGCACCACTAGGATCATCTTCTAAATAGAACTCCATTCCTAGTACTTGTGATGCTTTATAAGAGCCAGTGTTTTTGTAGTCAATAAGGATTTTAGATTTAATATCGTATAAGTCTACGATTCCAGTAATATCTATTCCTTCTAGGGAAACTTCAGACTCCTCTTCGCTTGCATTGTTCTCTAGTATTCTATGATGCATAGTTCCAGCTAGAGAGAATGCATACTCTTGAGGGTCTATATAGTACTCCTCAGTTCTCTGTAAATAAGCTTGGCAAGTACCATTAATTAACTCTGTTACAGACGGCTTTCTATCTGGGTCTCTCTGCTTAGCCATCTCTCCTAGAGCTGTAATGTACACTCCCATTCTTTCTACATCCAACTTTCTATCTTCTAAAGCATCCTTGAAAGAGATTGTATCTCCCTCTGGATACTTGAATCCGATTGCTGGCATATTATTTATAGTCCTTTCTCATGATTTAATATAAGCATAATAATATTTTATTACAATAATTATATTTTCTTGTTGACAAAACATTGATTAAGCTTTATATTGTATGTACGTAGGGCGTAATAATATATAATATATATATATATATATACTATCTTATAAATCCAATAGCCTCGTAATCCTCCTTCTTATTATAATCATAGAAGTTTAAGATTCTTTTAGTAACATACTTTTCAGTATTTGAATCTAATCCTAGAAATATATAGAACTCTGCAAGAGTTAAGTCTCTTGTTCGTATTATCTTATGTAACGCTTGATTATTAATATGGTCTAGGTTTAGAGTTATGTCTCTAGCCTTATCTACTATAGAAGTACATATCCTTATCCAATGTAAGAGCTTTTCTTTATTAAGAGTTCCAGAGTGATATCTAAACTCTATAGAGCCATGTAGTATTCTAGCGTGCATATTCATATTGCAATATCTAGCATCATTGTATTTATCCATAGAGGGGTCTACTCCCCAAGAGCTATACCAAGAATCTATAAAGTCTTGGTTGCTTCCTATGTTTCTTATACTCTCCCTAGACATTGGTATTCTCTTGCACCATCTACTAGTATCTCTTGAAGGTGGTAGCATCTTATATAGAATATTCTGTACAGACTTACCTAGTAGCAGTAGGTTCTTAATAGCTCTCCACTCTAAGTCTCTACCATCTACGTGTACATGAACTCCACAGCTTCTATTAACTGCAAAATTAGTAGAGGTATAATCTGTTATATACTCTACGTCTTTCCATAGAGCATCTCCATTCTTAGGAACTCTAGATACAAACTCTACTGCTCTAGAACCCTCTCCGTGAGCCTCTATGCTGCCGTCGTGTACTGCTCTCCAGTTACCATCTACCTCCGTAGCTCCATCCCAGTAGTCCCATCCATCAGAATAACACTCTAACTCTAGACCAACTAGTCTCTTGGATTTGATCTTCGCAAAAGACTCTGAACTAGAATCCATCTCTCTTGTATGGTAGCTATCTAAGTCTACTTCGTCTCCTCCGTCTCCAGGATAACATTCTTCGCAGTATGTACAATCATTTTGTTCGTGATACATAGAGTAATCGTTGTGAGTCTCTGAGTTGCACTCCTCACATAGAGAAAAGTTATCATAGTAACAATCTGTACAGTAAGGGTCTCCATTCTCAGACCATCTAATCTCATTGCTATCCTCTGAATGATGTTCACTACAATCACTACAAGCATAGACATCCTCCATACACTCTTCGCATACGTTCTCTTGAGAATTTCCATCTATACTTATGTCTGCTTCGTAGGCTGTACCTTCGTGTACTTCGCTACACATATCGCATGTGTACTGTCCTTCTCTAGTAGGCATATATCCTCCTCACGCTATTGCGTAGTTTGTAGTTATTACATAGAAAGCCATATAGTTAACTTCTCTGAGCCATCCTAGAGACTTGAGAGTCTTGTATATATCTTCTGCTTTACTGCTTTTAACCTTCACTCCCTCTACATCCTCTATCTGCTTAGCAATAAACTCTAGATAAGATTCAAAACTTTCAGTATCTACGAAAGGATTTCTCTTAGCTTTATCGTATAGCTTTTTCATTACAAACATCTTAGAGCGTACTCTAATAGGATTAGATATACCAACTACAATAGCAGACTTCTTCTTTCTAATTCCAGAAATATCTTTGCCTGGTATCATCTTTAGTCTCCTTTGGTTTATTATTATATGGTCTACTGTAATTATAATTATTACAGTCTTCGCATATATAATGATTATCTAATTTAACAGAAACACCACACCAGTCTCCACACCAATCACATTCTATTCCGTGGTCTATCTCTGCATCTCCTTCTTTATACTCGCAATCTATACAAACGAACTTGTTCTCTCTATCGTACCAGATTAAATCCCACCAGTCAGCCATAGTCTTACAAGAAGAGCATTCTTCTTGACTGGCTACCTCCTTGCCACCAATAGAGCAGCTTGGTTGGTTATAGTCTGTTACGTAATAGTTAGGTGCAATAGCATTTGTCTCATACTTTTTCTTACTCCAGTTGATTTTATCAGACAACTTGTCTGTATCTAGAGTATACAAAGTGTCTACCTTTGTCTCGTGTATAAGAACATTTGCTTCTACTGTATGACGGCTTCCCTTTACTCTTTTATTTACAACTCCTAATAGAGACTTTTCTAGTATCTCTTTAGTTGATGCATAGAATAAAGCCTTAGCTTCTTTCCAATAGGCAAAAGCAGTAGGTCTACCATTCTCTCTGAGTAAGTTCAATATATTACTATTGTCCTTAACCCAAGATAGAGCGTAGTCTCCATACAGCTCGTCTAGACATTCTTGAAGATTACTGTTCTCATCGAACAGAGCAAATATAGATTGAGAATCTACCTCGTAAGACTTGCTTACAGAGACATCATCGTGATTATATATTACTCCATTATGAGTGCCAATGATAGAGCCTATCCTAAAAGGATGAGCATTATCTAGAGTAACTTTGCCATGGGTAGCATATCTAGTATGCCCCAAAACAATGTTAGTCTCTGGGGTTAGCTGTTCTCTGATCGTATTCCAATCTTTACTCTTTACTAAGTTGCTAGACTTTTTAAGAGATTTAAAGACAATAGGATTACTATCTTCTTTAAAGAACGCTAAGCCAGTAGAATGTTCACCTCTAATCTCTGACTCTCTAGTCAGATTAGTAAGGACTTTATCTATCTTCTTCATCTGAGACTTTGTTTGTGCATTCTGTTTTTTAGCAATTCCGTATATTGCACACATCTATTTATTCTCCTGTTCTAGTTGTCGAGTATTATTACATCATAGGCTACCCTATATCCAATAATACTCTAGGTTATCTGGTTCAGTCCAACCATAACTTGAATAGAACTTAAAGTCTTTTCTAAGTAGGTTGCTTCTATGAGAAGCGTGTAGCTTCTCTTTACCGAGCCAGTGCGGCATCTCTACGTTGTCGGATATACCATACATTTCCATAGTATTTTTATACCCTCTAAGTATCCATTCCTCTATCATTTTATTCTTGTAGAGAAGCAGAGCCTCTTCGTAGCCTTGCCACATAGTTACAGCTGGATGATTCTTCCAGCCTTTGTACTCTCTACCAGTCTTCGTAGGTACGCCTGTTAAAGCGTTGAAGATTTGTAGAGCTTCCACTCTCTGTTTACCTAGCCTTCTGTAGTCTAGGCATTGTGCAGAGAGCGTAAAGTCTTTATATGGTAAAAATGTCTGCATTAATTATTATCTCCAGAACTTATCCTCTATCCAGGATACTATGTATTTTGCTAGTAGAGTAATGTTTACCACTATAAAAGATACATATATATACACATAATGTGTAAAGCCGTGTGGTTCTCCACACAAACCGAGTAGATGTTTTAGTGTCTCTAGCATCCGCAGCTACCAGATTTACAGTTAGAGTTCATTTCTTTAGGATGAGTTATTATAGTTGGCTTCTTTGATAGAACTGCTTTATCAAACCACTTGTCTCCTACTTTTACTTCTCTACCATCTTCTACATACTCTACTATATAACACCACTTACTAGCTCTAGAGTTATATCCCTTTAGCTTTACTTTGCTACCATTGAGAGTATATTCTTTCTCTACGTCAAATCCTATTATCTTTGCTAGTTGTAGTAAACTGTCCCACTCTTTAGTAATTATCTTTCCATCTTCTGATAGTGTATTTACTTTCATCTGAAAGGTAGCTTCATTCTCTGAGTAGCTACAATTACCTAGGCTTATCTCTACATTATGTTTCTCTCCGACTGCTTTCAGAGCTTCGTTACTATATCCTCTGATTGATGTCAGTGTCTTATTATCTAGTGTCATTAGCTTTGTCTTTCTCTCTATACCATATTGCATAGAGTTGTTTTTTGTTATAAGAGTTTGCTTTACTCTTGGTTATGTCAAATCTTTTTATAGCCCACTCTACGAGATGTATCTTTCTAGTATGTGGACATCGAGAGTAGCTGTATTGTATATTACTCATCAGTCTCTTTGTAGTCTGTTATAATAGAATCAAGACTCTCTAGTAGTCTTTCGTCTGTCCAGCCATTACTCTCTCCGAATAAATTTTTGTAGACTTCGCATCTGATCAGCTCTGCAATCTCTGTGAGAGCGTTGAACTGCTCTAGATTAATTTTTCTTACTGGTTGTGCCATCTCTACTCCTTATCTGAGTCTAAAGAACTCTAGAACTCTATATATAAATGATTCTCTACAATAGTTTTTCCAGGCAGATAGAACTACGTCTCTTTTTATCTGTGCCTCTCCATAAGCTAAAGATAATATTCTTTTCTTTATCTTATACTTTTTTATTACATCTCTAAATTCTTCTAGAGTGTTATCTGTTTTAACCATATTACTAGTCTCCTATTTGTTATTGTCTCTAAGTAATTTCTTCTCTAATAGTAATTCTTCTCTAAATTTCTTTGTAGCAGCTACTCTGCTATATCCGTAGTATACTCTTTTAAAGAGAGAGTCATATCTCTCTATATACTCATAAAATAAATACGAGCCATCGCTCTGTCTATCGCTTATCATTCTACCAGGTTTTCTCCTCTCTGAGAATCGGTCTTAGCAGCTTGGGGTCTATTCTCTTAGTGGTGCTTCTTATAGGCTGAGTTTGATTTCTACGTACTTTGAGATTATGTTTATACATTCTCTCTTTCTCTTCCCATTGCTCTAATGAGCTAAGCACTCTATTCATATGCATGTAGCCTACTTTGATTAGACTACGTTTGTTTTTATCATATACATTGATGTACGTTCCATTATCATAGAGATGGCTACGCATGTAGAATAATATTTCACTAATCTCTTTCAATGTCTTTCTAGCAAATATTTTCTCTCCATGCATAAAAAGCAGCCATTTATTATCTACGTGTTCAATCTCTATAAGAATAGTATCTTTCTTACTGTCCTCATTATCTATATAATGGTCAATCTCTGTAATATGTTTGTAAGATTGATTTAGCATTTATCTCTCAATTTCTTTAGTTAGAGTAAAAATAGGTTAAAGAAAAACCCGTATTTCTACGGGCTTTTCTTGTAAGGTTTTTTACTTTCTAGCTCTCTTTCACCTCTTTAGCTGGCTTGACTTCCTTGCCGTTAGTATCTAAGAATTTGTAAGTAGCTTTAATATTGATATCATAGCTATTAACAGAGACTTCGACTCTAGATACTTGCTCATAGTTAGAACCGAGCTTTTCTACTTGCTTAGTAGTTAAAGACTTTTTTTCATATTTAAAAGCCTTAAGAGATTTTACTAGCTCTCTAGCTTGGTAAAAATTCTCTTTGGTTTCAGAGTCTGAACAGAAGTCTATATGAGATTCTCTATCTTTCTTTTCTACAATCGTACAATCTTGTTCAATCTGTTTAGTATCGATATTAACTCCACGTCCTTGTAATTTACTTAATAGTGCTAATTCGCTTGTTGTTAATGTAGTCATATTATTATTCTCTTTCTTTTCTTGTCTAGTTGTCAAAATATCCTCCTTTCCACCAAGTTGAGACTGAATCTCATTATCAGTGTTATTGAGACTGAGTCTCATTAGCATTACTGAGGTCTTGGATTTAGGGAGGTTGTTCATGTGCTGTAATATACTACAATTCTACATGAGATACAAGCACTTTATAGAGATAATATTTTATAGAGTACGCCAGGCAGCCTTATTGCTACTGAGACTCATTCTCATTAAATAGGCTTTTATGCTAGATCGATATTGAGACTCATTCTCATTAAGCATAATCCTGGGTGTAGCACGTTACAAGTTACAAATAAATATTTATATGAAGCAAGTGTTATTATTTTAGGACTAATGATATTGAGACGCAATCTCAATTAAGATTTTTTCAACCAAATCCCAAAAATCGCAAACAATCGCATGGGGTGGGCCGCCCGTGAAGAGAAGAGGCGTACACAAAATAGTACTATTTTTTACAATTTAGGAGTGTATTCCGTTATATCTTAAAACATAGGGTTAGAATCTGTAGTAGGTATAGCTCTATTTGTCCCAAATTTAGGTCAATTTGCTACTTTTTTGATTTTTGCGAGTCAATATACGTTGATTATGTTTTTTGTGTATAAATCGACGTTTTACGAACTCATACTTTTGGTGGTATGTACACCAGTTGTCTCGATTAAGTTTTAAGTAACGGTAAGAATGTTTGTTTCCTACAAAATCTTGTAGAATTGTAGGTGTATCGCTGATCGCATTAGTATTTACGTTGCAACCAGTAAAAAGAAACCACACAAAAAGAATTTTTTTCATTATAGTTTTTTCTCAACCTTTCTTTTTTTATCAAGTTGTACCTCTGTAGTAGTATTTTTTATCCATTCTCCAAATATTTTTGTATAATTTTTTCTATACTTAGTATAGTTAGTTATCCTACTCTTATCTCCTTTTCCGTTCATAATCTCTCCAAATCTTTTTGCAAGTTATGTTAATAACTTGTTTTTTAATAATATATATATTATATATATTATATATTTAAGTCTTCTAGTTACTTACAATATAAGGCTTATAAGGTCTTTTGTCAACAAGTATCTTACCACTTGACAAGATTGTGTTTTAGAGTTATATTGAGTGTATGGAAAATTATAAAAAGCAACACGCACGTCTACACTGTGCTAACTGGGATGCTGGTAAGTGTCTAGGTTGTGATATAAAGACTAAAGAAAACATATTGATACTGCACATAGATTCTAAAAAAGAGAACAAAGAGTGCGTTGTAGATAAAGGATGTGCCTACTTTGATAGGGTAGTGGTACCAGGTATAGTATGAAGAAGGTAACTCCAAAGAAGATAAAGTTCCTAGAGAAAATAATAAACGATGTAATCATTAGTTCCAATCGTTACAGAGGTTCTGGCACAAATCATTCAGAGCCTATGTGGGGTTGGGGAAGGGAAGAGTCAAATGAGAGAAAAAGAAGTAATCAATGCGATAGAGAAAGCTTATCCAAAGATGATGAAGAGGTTCAACCAGATAACGGATGATCAATATAAGTTGTTTTGTAAAAAACAGTATGACTACGGTAGCGGCAATATAAATTTAGGAGGAGACTTAGAAGACGATGACGATAGAATGTTTGCGTTAACAGCTTTAGTTATACGAATGAACGATAAGGTTAACAGATTAAAGAACATTATTGTAAAACATAGAGGCAACAACGCTGTTGCGGATGAAACCTACCTAGATGCATTTCGTGATTTATCTATTTACGGTATAATTGCTCAACTTGTATCTGAGAAAGAGTGGGGCAGATGAAAAAGTTATACTATTTAGTGGAAGCCTTGATAATAAAAGGAATGTTAAGAATACTAAACATAGGTAAAGATAATGAAATGGACTAATCAAGAAGTAAAAATACTTAAACAGTATCAAACCACTGCTAAAACTATGTCTGATATTCATAATGATTTGGCTGTCTTTGGTTACGATAGAACGTATAAGGCTGTAACAAGGAAAATAGAGTCAATGCGTCTAAACAAACCTTTTAAAAAGGTGAATATCGCTAACCTACCTAAGATATTAATTTTAGATATTGAGACTACCCCTATAGCTGTGTGGACTTGGAGCCTTGGAAAACAGTATGTTAATCCAATGAGCATAATGAAAGATAAGAACAATAAGTCTATGGATTGGTATGTACTTAGTTGGTCTGCAAAATGGTTGTATGACGATAAAGTTCTGAGCGATGTTGTTACTCCTGCAGAAGCTAAAGATAGAGACGATAAGAGGATTACACAATCTGTTTGGAAACTATTAGATGAAGCAGATATAATAATTGCTCACAATGGAGATAAGTTTGATTTGAGAAAATTAAAAGCAAGGTTTATTGCTAACGGTATGATTCCACCTATGCCGTATAAAACAATAGACACACTTAAAGTTGCAAGAAAAGAGTTTGCATTTAGTTCTAATAAACAAGATTACATTACTAAGTTCTTAGGATTAGAAGAAAAGCTAGATACAAATTTTCAGCTATGGTTAGACTGTATGAATGGAGACGAAGAAGCTTTAGAGAAAATGGAAAGATATAATAAAACAGATGTAGTTGGTTTAGAAGAAATGTATCTTAAGCTTAGACCTTATATTAAGAACCATCCTAACATAGCTATAATGATGGATGAAAATGTTTGTTCTGTTTGTGGTGGAGACTCTTTAGTAGAGACTGGTAAGTCATACCATACTGGAGCAAGTAAATATGATATATTTTATTGCGAAGGTTGTACGTCTCCACACATTAGAGGTAAGAGTAGTACGCTGCAAACAAATATAAATGTTAGATCTTCTTCTTGACTTTAATACTAAAATCGCTTATATTGTATTATAGATGATTAATCGTGTAATAAATAAGATTAGTCATTCTATATATAAAGATATAGAAGAATTCAAGAGGTACAATCCTAATACTGACGCTAAGTATAATTGGAGGGATGGTACCGAAGGTAACTGGGTAGTTTCAGACGATGGTCAAGTTTGTCAAGTTCTGAAGCGAGGGAAGCTAAAAGCATCTAGGTCTGATAAGGTTATAAAAAACTATATCAGGGTACCTCTTGGAACTTTTGTGTGTACAGATAAAACTAAAATGGAGGGTGATCCTAGGAAAAACCTTTATTCGTTTGGCTTGGCTAATACTAATGCTTATAAACATAAGATTGAGAAAAAAGAAACCACACAAAGAGAGTTTTTGTTTGCTCAGTTTGTTGCAAAGGGCACTGATTTGGTAGATGCTTTTTTAAAAGCATACCCTACTGAAAATAGGAGGTACGCTGAAGGTCAAGCTAAGATTTTATTAAAAGCAAAAAGGATACAAAGATTGATTAGGGAAGAAATAGATAAGGTTTTAGTTGATGCAGACATTACACCTCTGTATTTATTAGAACAAATGAAGTCAGTAGTGGACAATCAAAGCTCTAACGACAGAGATAAGATACAAGCTATTAAAACATTAATGCAAATAACTGGAATGATGGATACTGAAAAAAGAACAGAGTCAGTAGCTGTATTTCAAGGCTTTACAAAGGAACAATTAGATGCCATTGGCTCGGGAAAAGTTAAGCAAATTGCAAGCGCTGAAAGAGAAGTTGACGTCAAGTAGCTGCAAACTTTGTGGGAATAGTTTATTCCCAAAATCTTACATAATACATAACTTAGAAAATAAAAAATATTACGTTGAATGTTTTACTTGCTTAACAGTCTACACTCATAAACTAAAAATAAAGCACGTTGGTATGCCAGAAGTTCATGGAGTAAGTTAATTTACTATAACACTATTAAAAGTAGAGGGAAATAATGAAGAAAGTTGTTTTTGAATTAGAGTTAGAAGTTCATAAGGATTTAGATATTAAAGTTTTTGAAGAGTATCTTTATCACTATTTATTTAATCAAGAATCCATTGACGAGTTAACAGCTTCTGTCATTGGAGAAAAAGAATACCCAAATCATTTTGGTGCAACTTTTAAAAAGTTTGAATTAAAAAAAACAGCTACTAAAAAGAAAAAATGAAGTTAGCTGTATACGGAACACTTAGAGCTGGTTCTAATAGAACTGGAGTTATTAAAAACTCTTCACTAGTATACCCAGGGCATGAAAGCTTTCCAGCGGTTATACACAATAAAAAAGGCTCTGGAACTGTAGTAGAAGTACATGATGTATCAGAAGAAGATTTAGTAAGATATGATATGTATGAAGGAGTAAGCTCTGGTTTGTATAGAAGAGTTAAGACTAAAGTAAATATGGATGACGGATCAAAAGAAAAAGTTTGGCTTTATGTAGCAGGGGATGAGTTGTTGCAACGAAGTAATATGTTTAGAGTAATTCAAAGCGGAGATTGGTACAATAGATAATTTTAATATAAACTCAAGCAATCTTTCAGAAAAAGAAAGAGTGTTAAACATAGTATCAAAAGACTTAGTTGCTTTTGGTCAACTGTTTTTACCAGACGATTTTATGAAGTCATCTCCAGCTCCATTTCATTATGAAGTTGGAAATAAACTACTAGATAGAAGTCTTAGAAAACTGTGTGTTGTTTTACCTAGAGGTCATTCTAAGTCAACAATGGCTAAGGCTGCTTTACTCCATAGAATTTATTTTAATCCACAAGGAAAAAAAGAGTTTGCTGCTTGGGTATCGGAAGAGCAAGGTCAGGCGATTGATCATTTAAAATATATAAAAAATCATATTGAGTATAACAATGCTCTTAATTATTATTTTGGAGATATGGTTGGAGCAAAATGGACTGAAAAAGAAATTACTACTAGTCGTGGAGACAGGATAATTGCAAAGGGTACTAGCCAAAGATTGCGTGGTAGGTCTGAACTTGGCACTAGATATACAAATATTATTTTAGATGACTTTGAATCTGAGTTAAATACAAAAACTCCAGACAGAAGAAGAGAGATTAAAGAATGGTTGATGTCAACTGTCTATCCATCTTTAGAAGAATCAAAGGGCAACGAGGGATCCATCTGGTTAATTGGCACTATCGTACATTACGATTCAGCATTACAGGCTATATACGATGGATACCTTGAAGCTCAAGATAAAAATACTAAATATACTTGGGATGTAATTTTTCATAGAGTTTTAGAGGATGGAAAGCCTTTATGGAGCTCTTACTTTAGCAAAAGCAAAATAAATGAAATACGAAAAGATTATGAAAACGTAGGACAGCTCCACAAGTTTGCTCAAGAATATATGAATGATGCTAGGGATTTAGCTACTGCTAAATTTAAAATAGATAAGCTACAGCATCACGACTATCAAGTAGTATCTGGAAACAATCAAATTTATTTAAAAGATAACAGCACAATCATTCCAGTTAATGTATACATTGGTGTTGACCTAGCCTATGAATCAAATGCTAACAATGATTATCAGGTTATTATGGTTACTGCTGTAGATAGTGAAAAAAATTATTATATAATAGATTACTATCGTGAGCACTTACCTCTTTATGAAATGCCACAAAAGATTTTTGAGTATGCAAAAATGTATTCTCCAGTTAGAAGAGTTAATGTTGAGCACGTAGGAGCCCAGGGAATAATAAAGGATGCAGTTAATAAGATGGGTGGCTTTGATAGAAAAATGGCTCCTGGAATTGCAAGAGGAGTTAGACCTCCTAACGGAATAAAAAAAGAAGATAGATTAGAATCTTTGCTTTGTCCTATAGTAAATAGAGGAAAATTATTTCATAGAAAAATTCATCAGGAGATAGTAGATGAGATGTTTCATTTTCCAAAAGGAAAGAACGATGACCTCCTAGATGGTCTTTGGTATTCAATAACTAATGCAAGGTCACCTTTAAGCAGTAAGTTTGAATCTGACGACTTTACGGCAGAAAGTAAAGAAGAATACAAGAAATCTAAAAAATCTGTGATAAGAAGTTGGATTACTGGACAAAGATTATAAAAAACTCTTGACAAATAGTACTATTTCGCTTATATTATATATATAGATCTTAAAGGAGTCTTAATATTAACTACGTAGAAACTTTTGCTGAGCACGAAGAAGCTCAGAATAATAGAGATTTATGGAGGCGGTACAGAGACGCTAGAGCTAACTGGGAAATAGAAGCTAGAGATGCCATTGATTTTTCTTTAGGCAATCACTACTCTACAGAAGAATCAGAAATTCTTCAAGCAGTTGGTCAAGGCGATTTTATTATAGACAGAGTCTATGCCGCTGTAGATAAATTAAAATCTTTATTAACTTCTAGAAATCCAAAATTCTCTGCAGTTGCAAGAGAGGATTCTGACTATAAAATGTCTAACGTATGGCGTACTATACTTGAGTACGTCTGGGATATTTCTAATTGTAATACCCACTTTAAACAAGTAGTACATGATTACTCTACTACTGGACTAGGATATTTTTATGTTTATGTTGACCCAGAATCAGATTATGGCAGAGGCGATGTTAAGATTACAAGCATTAATCCATTCCGTGTGTACGTTGATCCAGCTTCTAGGGATAGATTCTATGCGGATGCTTCTCATATTTTATTATCTACAATTCTTAGTAGAAGCCAAATTCTTGGGTTATATCCACAGCTAGAAAAAATAATTGATAATATAGATAGTTCAACAGATGAAGAAGATTATCCTTCGTCTACAAAAAAGAACTCATCTTCTTCTTTTACTCCAGACGTAGTTAAGGATTATGATAGAGGTGGGTACGAAAAATATAGAATTGTTGAGCGATTTGAAAAAATAAAAGTTCCATATTACAGATTATTTAATAAAGAAACTCAAGAAGAAAAAATAGTTGATTTAGAATCATTTAATAACATTCTATCTGAAAACTCTCATTTGATAGAATCGGGACTGGTAGAGGCTGTCGAAGTTCTGCAGACACGTATTCGCCATGTAGCTACAGTCGGTCAAGTTCTTCTTTATGAACAAGTTCTCAATACCGACGTTTATCCTATTGTACCAGTCCCAAATATTTGGACAAACACACCTTACCCTAAATCAGATGTTACAAAGGTTAAAGATTCTCAAAGATTAATTAATAAATTATTTTCTTTGACTCTTAGCCATGCCCAATCATCTGCTGGTTTAAAACTTTTAGTTCCAGAGGGTAGTGTTGACGATATAGGTCAACTAGAGAGAGACTGGGCAAATCCTAATGCTGTTATTGAGTACAATCCAGAGTTTGGAGAACCTCATTATCCAGCACCACAACCACTTGCATCTGAGTTTTACGCTTTGATAAGCAGAGTAGAAACATATATTGATTTAAATTTTGGTATATCTGAATTAATGCAAGGATTTAAAAGAGGAGCTGCTGATACAGCTAGAGGAACATACTTACTTCAAGAAATGGGAGAAACTAGAGGTAGGTCAAAGCTTAAAGATATAGAGGGAAGCCTAGATGTTCTTGGAAAAGTTACATATAACTTTTGCAAAGGACACTATGGATTTAAAAAGACTTTTAGAATAGTGCAACCAAATAATGATTTAACTGAATTTACCATTAACAATAAAATGTATGATGATAAGACAAATGAGTTAATGAGTATTGACAATGATATATCATTAGGTCAGCACGATATTCGGATAGTATCAGGTTCAACGCTACCATCAAATAGAATGGCTGAGTACAATATGTATTTAGACGCGTATAAATTGGGCTTGGTAGATGATGTCGAGGTATTAAAGAAAACTGATATCTATGACAAAGAAGGTGTTCTGCAAAGGAAAGGTGCGATGAGTCAAATGCAATCGTACATAAAACAACTTGAAGAAGAGGTTAAAAAACTAAGTGGTGATTTACAAACTTCTGAGCGCGAAATGATTAACGCTAGGAAGCAAACCATCACTCAGAAATTTAAAAGCGGACTTGATTCAGTTCTTAACGAAGTGAAAGACAAGGAAAGAAAAAATCTCAATAGGTTGGAAAATGTAATTGATAAAGCTGATTTGCAATCCAAGTACGGTAATAAGCAAGGACAAGGCATACAGGGTGCCGAAGAAGGCGTTGAAGGTAATATATAGTAGAGTCAAGCTTTACCTAAAATATTAGAGTAAAGAGATTCGGAAAGGAAATATGGAAGACCAAACAACAGAAAAAAAAGTAGGAAAAACTTATGAGGATAAGTTAGCTGATGAAAGACAAGGTATTGATATATCAATGCCAGATGTTGAAATTGTAAGTAAAGAAGTTCCAGTTGATGAAAACATGGAGCCTCAAGGCGAAGGATTTGAAAGAACTCCTAGCATTATTAGCGATGAAGGTAACGAAGAAGAAGTAAATTATGCTACCGACTGGGAAAACGAAAGTAGAAAATTTCAGTCCATGTATGATAAACAAAAAGCTGATTATAATTCTTTACAAGGACAAGTTCAAAATCTAGAACCTTTGAAACAGTTACAATCCGTATTAGAATCTAGACCTGATGTTGTTCAAGCAATTCAGGAAAGATTAGAGGGAAAGCCTGCTAGTAAAAATGAAGAACAATCTGCTGAAAGTTCAGTAGATGAAAACTCATTTGACCCATGGGAAGCCTATTACAAACCCGAATCTCCATCGTATAAATTACGTGTAGGTAAGGAAAAAGCTTTGGTTAATGAAGCAGTCTCTGAACAGATGGCTGGTATCCAAAGTCAAGTTGCCATGCAAAATCTTAAGAGCGAGCTTAAGTCTAAGTATGATATGACAGATGATAACGAAATTGATCAATTTATTAATTTTGCTATGACACCAAGAGAACAGCTACCAGTTGATTTCTTGATTAATGTTTATAAGCAATTTTATAATAAAGGAACCAATGCTCCATCCTCTGAAAATATTCAAGCTGTGGCTGATGCTCAAGCTATGCCAAGGTCAGCTGGAGTTTTACAAGGGGGCGACCCTAAAGTAAAAAGCGAAGTTGATGTTTCTTGGGATAGAATCTTAAAAGCTGGTAACTCAGGAAGATTACTCTAAATAAAATAAATAACGGAGGTTATTAATAATGGCTATTACACAAGGGACTAAACTCTCAAGTAATATTACGGCTGCTGCAACTAGTGCAGGCGTAGGTCAAGCTCCTGATAGAAGACGGTTATACGATTTTAGTGATCGAGTTGCTGAACTAGCTCCCGAAGAATCACCTTTTTTCGTATATTTGTCTCAAGTTGCTAAAGTACCTACGGATGACTCAGTCTTTCGTTTCTTAGAAAATCGTTCTAAGATTGACTGGACAAGTCGTAATTTTCAATTAGCTGCTGCAGTAAATAGCGGTGGCGCAGTATCACCTGGAAGCTCTTATGCTTTTACAGTTGATTCTAACAGTGCTTCAGTAGATTACCTAATAAAAGGAATGGTGTTTGCTGTAAATACCACTACTGACGCAGAAACAGCAGGATATGCTCAAGCTCTAGTAAGGATTGAAACTGGTGTAACCGATGCTGGATCTACTAGTACTTTTACTGGTAAGATTATTGATGTTTCTAATTCAGGCGTATCTGGATATAATGTTCTTGCAAATAATGACGATTGCCAAGTAATTGGTACCGCATTTGCTGAAGGTTCTGCTTCTCCAGACGTTTGGTCAGGCGAGATTGAGGATGACTATGGTTATACTCAAATCTTTAAAACTGCTTGTGAACTTTCAAATACTGCAATAGCAACTCGCTATCGTGGATATTCAAACGAATTTGAGCGCATTTGGGCAACCAAACTTCGTGAACATAAAGTTGATATTGAAAGAGCAATGCTGTTTGGACAAAAAGCAAGAGTTGGTGGTGTTCAATACACTGAAGGTCTTGCTGGACATATTGTAAAAAATGCAAGTCCACAAACTACAGACACAGTTGCTTTATCTTATACAAGCGGTGCTCCTTACTATCGTAGTGTTACTTCTGGTGGGTTAACTTATGATCGTCTACTTGGCGACTTAGAAGTTATTTTTGACCCAGCTCGTGGTGGCTCAAGCGACAGACTAGTGCTTGCATCACTTCCAGTTATAACATTCTTTAACAAATTAGGCGACGGTGCGTTCATGGATGCTTCTATGGGTGGCTCTGGTTTAATTAATCGTTATAACTTTGAAGAAAGACAAGGTCAATTTGGTCATAAAATTATGACTATCGACACTGTTCATGGAACAATGCACTTAGTAAAAGAACCTCTTTTCAGAGGTCAAGCTTCTGGATTCATGCTTATGGCTGATATGACCAAGTGTCAATATCGCCCATTAGTTGGAAACGGTTTAAATCGTGATACTCATATTATGACTAACGTACAGAATTCTGATGAAGACTTACGTAAGGATATGATTGTTACTGAAGCTGGTCTTGAAATAACACTTCCAGAGTGCCATGCACTTTACGAAGTAGAATCGGTGTAAGGAGGATTTAAATGAAAACTGATATTATAAATAAAAATAGTGGTAAGTTTATAGAAAAACTAAGTCCTGAAACCATTTTTGAATGGAATTATATTGATTGCGCTCCACCAGTTGTATCATCTATAGGTAACTCAGGTGATGGTATAATGGCTGATGGAGATCACGGTAGTGTTTTATTTCCTGGTAAAAATGGAGAACTTTATCCTTCAACTATGTGTTATATTGGAGCTTTTACAGCTGTTGGTACAACACCAAATGTTGATGGAACAGTTCCCTCGGTAGACACTAATAACACTGCAGCTGGCTGGAATATGCAAATGGATGCAGAAACAGCTGACAATACTGGACTTGAATTAGTCTTAGGTGGTAGTCAGTTTGGTAGCAATAGTAATAAAATTGTTGCTGGAACTCACGCAGCTGTAATTGACATGACAATCTACAATGTTGACTGGACTGATTTTGACGCAGCAGTCATAGGTATTAGAAAAGCTCAAGGTTTTGAAACTGGACACGGTGGAATTTTAGCCGCAGCTTCTGGAGACCCAGCATATACTGACTTTGTAGCTTTTGGATGTCAATCAGCAGATGATGTACAAATAGCAAGCGCCTTAAATGACGGTTCTCGTACTTATACAGATTCTACGCAAGCTACAGCAGCTGACAAGAATCACAGATTCCAAATTACTTTGGCTGCTGATGGTTCGGTTACATTCGCACATGTTGGTGCTGCTGTCGCTGGAGAAGGAGCATTAGCTGCTCCAACAGTAACAGCTGCTTATACTTTTGATAGTGGAGATGTTTTAGTCCCTTATATGTTAGTACAAGGAACAAATCAAAACAGCGCTATTTATCTAAAAGATATAAAAGTAACACGCACACCAGTTGTTGATGGACATAGTGTATCGTAAAATCCGAATAAATAAGGATTGACAGTTTTGGATACTGTGGGGCTATTCGTAAAAAGGTTTAGCCCCAAACATCCTAAAGATTTTAAAATAAGGAAATAAAATGGCTGTTTATGACAATGTAAAAGTAAAAGTTTTTGTGCATGATGCTACTCCAAATATAGAAACTGCTGCGGTTGGAGAGATGGCAAGAGACTTAAAAGACCATATTGATACTTTAGATTCTACTAACAATAAAGTTTTATCAATTACTCATACCACTCTTAGAGGTGATAGAGTGTTAACTGTAGTTATTGGTGGAGCTTAATGGCTAAATGTCAGCATTGTAAAGAGCCAAATAGAGAGAATTGGTTCTATTGTAGAGAATGTGGTAAAAGAGCATCTGCTCCAAAGTTTACTACAAACTCCTGGATGAGAACTGACAGAGGAGTGAGGAGTGATATAGAATTTAATTCTATGGATATGAATAAAAGTATTGATAAAATGAGAAACCAAAAGTGGGGATTAGATGGGTAAATTTGGTAAAGGTTTAAAAACTGTTTCTAGTCGTACAATGACTGGAGGAAAGGGTGTATCAGATGATGTACAAAAAGCCAAAAAAAATGGCAAAGAAAAAGAAAAAAGCAAAAAAGCCTACTAAAAAAAGAACAATGAGATATTAATAAGTGGCTGAAACAAAATTTAACGCACAAGTAGTAAACCTAGTAGGAGCATTTAGCGATGAAACTGCATTAGACTCTTTTATAACAGAAGGAGCTAATGAGGTTATTAACGCTATGCCTCGCTCTATAATGGAAAGAGTAGCAGATGAAGTTACAGTTTCTGACGGTAGTACGTCATCTGAAACTCATAAAATATTACACGTTCTTTTAGATGATCAACCTTGTAGATTGGTTTTAGCTAGAGACAGAGGTAGAATACAAGACTCTTCAGATATGCATTTTGCTACTGCATCAGACCCAGCTTACTACATACAAAACGAAGCGATAAATGTTTTTCCTAATAGCGGAGTTATTAAAATGGTTGGAGTGCCAGTTTATAATCAAACCACTCCTATAGATGCTAGTGATAAATCTACTATTACAAATTTTCCAGATGAGTATGA